>Ga0316209_1002903_pt1 | contig 12633 bp, 13 predicted proteins | sample 6monopyrite_MG_FD_204945 | JGI IMG/M metagenome (GOLD analysis project Ga0316209, IMG submission 204945) | Microbial mat bacterial communities from mineral coupon in-situ incubated in ocean water Damariscotta River, Maine, United States -... | ecosystem: Environmental > Aquatic > Marine >...
ATTCGCTTAATCTGTTTTTAAAAATTCTTAGTTCATCTTCCCAAAAAAACAGCTCACGTCTCCATTGTTCATGCTCAAAATGCAGGTTTGAATTATATAAAATTTCTTTTTCCATGATGTTATACTAAAATTATATATCTCATTATTCTGTAATTTAAATTCAAAAATATTTGAATTGCATCTTTCCTAAAATGATTTAAATCATTTCAGGTTCAACTAGGGTACATTTAATTTGTCAATAAAATATAAAGTGATGGAAAGACAATTGTTAAAGACCCTATTGCTATTCATAATATATATTACCTTATTGGCATTTGCGAGCTGTGGGCCGGTAGTCATATCTTCCAGACCACACAATCCGCCACCAACTTGGTTCTATCCCAACCGCTTGGAGGTAGTTCGGTACGTTTATTTTCCTGAGATTAGTGTTTACTATGATTTAACGGCACACACTTATCTTTATTTGGATGGTGGTATTTGGGTAAGACGTGAAATATTGCCTTCGCGTTTCCAAAATTATAATTTAAGGCGTTCAAGATATGAGCGAATCAGAAACTATAATGACGACAATATAAGAAGATACCATGATGAACATAATGCAAATAGGGGGCGCAGTAATTTAAATACCAAAAAGAGAAGTAATTAAGCTGTAAAATCCTTAGAGGCTGTTTGGATTTTTGTCATTGGAATTTTTATAGCTGATTATTGATGCATTTTGAGGCAAAATTTTTAAGGATAGCAGGGCTATCGTTTAAAATTTTAACGAAAAAATGCGCAAAAAGGGGCATAAAAAAACATTTGATAAATTTCCAAACAGCCTCTTATGAATTAAATTTTTAACAATGAAAAATGTAATCGCTATTTTATTGATACTGGCCATTACGGGATGTAAGGGTCAGGAAAAAGAGAAAGAAGAAGTCTCCAAGGATGAAAGGCAAGAAATGGCCCAAGAACCCAAAGGCCAATGGGAAGTGCACAAGGAATACGATGATCTTGGCAATCTTATCAAATATGACTCGATATATACTTACGCTTATTCAAATATTGAAGGTGATTCAATAAAAATAAACTTGGATAGCATTATGGATTCTTTCAGAGGATACTTCGAAGATAGAGTGCCTTTTGATTGGAAAAGGGATTTCTCCTATTTCCCAAAAACCGACTCGCTCTTTATGAAGGATTTTTTCAAGGAAAATTATTTTTTAAACAATTGGCAAGAGCATCATTCTGATATTGAGGACATGATGAAAAAAATGGATTCGGCTCGTAATGCCTTTTTAAAAAGGCATCATCCAGGACTAATGGGCAAAGAAGACTAAACCCATTTGTTCATTTCTGTGCAAGTATTTGGATTGACACTTTAAATGTTGAGCAATTGAAATGCCTGTTTCGCTATTTCAAGCTCTTCATTAGTGGGTACAATCAAAATTTTAACTGCTGCTGCGGAAGACTGTACTTGTCTTAAGCCACTTGATTTTATGACATTTTTAGATTCGTCCAATTCAATGCCCAAATATTGCATGTCTGAACACACCATACTTCTTAATAAAGCAGAATTCTCTCCTATACCTGCTGTAAAAACAATGGCATCCAAACCGTTCATTGCCGCAGTATAAGCACCTATGTATTTTTTAATGCGATAGGCATTCATATCAAGTGCCAATTTACAATCAGCATTCCCATTTTCAGCTTCAACCTGTATATCCCTTAAATCACTGTAACCCGTTAAACCCAGCATACCACTTTCCTTAATGAGCAAATTATTGACTTGGTTCAAAGTATAGCCTAAATCATTCACTAAATAGAAAATTAGCGAATGGTCTATGTCCCCGCTTCGTGAACCCATAATGAGTCCATTACTAGGTCCAAAACCAAGACTATGGTCTATGCTTTTGCCATTTCTCACGGCCGTAATACTACAGCCATTTCCAAGATGGATTGAAATTAGTTTAGCATCATCTTTCCTTAAATGTTCAGATGCCTTTTCGCTAACATATTTGTGACTTGTACCATGAAATCCATACACTTTGATTCCTAGTTCTTCATAAAACTTATTCGGAATTGCAAATTTTCGGGCTTTTATTGGTATAGTTTGATGGAAAGCCGTGTCAAAAACCGCGATTTGCTTTGCATCCGGGAATATTTTTCCCGCCATTTCTATACCCTTTAAATTATGGGGATTGTGCAAAGGTGCCAGACTACTGAATTCCTTGATCTCATCTTTGACCTGGTCATTTATAATAGTGGTCTCAGCGTATGTGTCACCGCCATGAACGACCCTATGACCAACGGCTTCAATTTCATTGGCATGTTGCACTACCCCATTTATAGGGTCTAATAAGTAATTGGCAATAATCTCCAAACCAATTTGGTGATTTGAAATTTCAAGGGTTATAGTACTTTCTTTAGTATCTGCTCTGTAAGTTAAAACAGCGTCATTTGACCCAATTCGCTCAACTATACCAGAACAATTAACTTTCTCACTTGGCATTTCAATCAATTGAAATTTAATTGATGAACTTCCAGAATTTAATACTAAAACCTTCATTTATTATCTTTACTATGCTAAATCTTGGGCTTGTATGGCCGTTATAATTACTGTATTGAAAATATCATCGACTGTACAACCCCTACTTAAATCATTTACCGGTTTGTTTAAACCTTGCAAAATAGGACCAATGGCCAGAGCACCAGTTTCTCGTTGAACGGCTTTATAAGTATTATTTCCTGTATTTAAATCAGGGAAAATAAAAACCGATGCTTCTCCTGCAACTTGTGAATCAGGCATCTTTGTTTTTCCCACGTTAGCGTCAACTGCTGCATCGTATTGTATTGGACCTTCAACTTTATAATTGGGATGCTTTTCTTTAACCAGCTTAGTTGCTTTGCGAACTTTCTCAACATCTTCACCTTCACCTGAGGTACCCGATGAATAAGACAACATTGCGATTTTGGGATCTATGCCGAAGGCAGCACTCGTCTTTGCAGAAGAAATTGCTATCTCTGCCAATTGTTCTGCTGTGGGATTGGGATTAATGGCACAATCACCGTATACAGTAACGCGATCTTCCAAGCACATAAAAAAGACAGAAGAAACCACAGAAACATCCGGTCTTGTTTTAATAAAATGTAATGCGGGTAGTATGGTATGTTTTGTAGTGTGAATTGCCCCAGAAACCATGCCATCTGCATGCCCTTTGTACACCATCATTGTGGCAAAATAAGAAACATCCCCCATTAGGTCTTTTGCCATGGTCAGATTAACATTCTTATGCTTTCTTAATTCGAATAAGGTGTTCGCATAATCCTCAAAATGAGATGATTTTGTTGGGTTTATAATATTGATTTTTTTTAAATCCAAATCAAGATCCATTTGGGATACCCTGGCTTTAATCTGCTTTGAATCCCCCAAAAGAGTGATTTTAACAGCATTGGAGTCAATCAGTAGTTTTGTAGCTTTTAGAATTCGCTCATCAAGTCCTTCAGCGAGCACAATATGCTTGATATCTGATTTAGCCCTTCGCAAAAGGTTATACTGAAACATTCGCGGGGTTATACCCTTTGCTTCAAATGTTATTAATTTTTCAGCAAGTTCATCCTCGGGCACAAATTTTTCGAAATCCTGAATCGATACTGTTATTTTCTGGATATTTTCAGCATAAATCCTTGGTCGTATAGCCCCGATCCTATTCGTAATGGAAAAAGTGCCTTCTTTTACTGAAATAATGGGCACTACATCTGAAAGTCCTTCTATTAGCTTTATTATTGACGCCTCAGGGACTAAATCACCAGTAAGAATCATTCCAGAAACTGTAGGGTAATTAACCGACAAGTTCGCCTGTAGAGCACCTAAAATTATATCTGCCCTGTCGCCAGGAGTAATTACTAGGCCATCCTTTTTAAGGTGGGTCAGATAATTGCGAAGCTGCATGGCCCCTACCCCAAAATGACCAGCTTGATTGTTTAGATATTTTTCACCGAAAAGGACCTTCCCATCCAAAACCTCCACAATTTCCTTGATCGTAGGATTGCCCAAAATAGGATTCAATGGAATAGCGCCAATAAGTATATCTTTTGGCAATTCCTTTTTTAAACCTTTAGTAACAATGTCAATATTTTCGGGTTGTATCTTATTGGCAACGACCATTAGAACCTCTACACCCTTATCTTTAAAGGAATCATAGGCCAAGTAAATATTGCTTACCAATTCTTCCAAGGTTTTGCCCACTCCGCTCGCCAAAATTATTGTGGGAATACCCAAATTCTTGGCTATTAACACGTTAATGTCCCATTCGATAATGGCTCCTTCACCTGAGAAATCAGTTCCTTCGACAAGTACAAAATTAAAACGATCCTCAATGGCCTTATATTTTTCGATGATCTTATCTAAAACCTCAACTTCCTTATTCTGATTATTCTTATGAATTACCTCACTTCTCGTAAAAGCGTAGGCCTCCTCATATTGCATTGGTAGATTAAAATAGGAAATAAGGGTGTTTATATGATTGTCCTTGACTCCAGGCACATAGTCATCGATAATAGGCCTAAAATAACCTACTTTGGCTGCCTTTCCCAGCAGCATTTGCATTAAACCTAAAGAAACAATTGATTTGCCACTATTGGGCTCTGTAGTAGCAATATAAATGGCTTTACTCATTATTTTATTTTTTGCCGTGTTGTTTAATTGGCAATTAGCATGGTTTCAAACCTACAAAGTTAACACCTAAATTTAAACTTTTGTACTTCCAATTGTTATTCTACTATAAATTAATTTTTAATTTCTATGTTAATATACCCAGTTATATGAACCATAAAATGAAGGCGTTTAAACTACTTCAATAAGACTCCAGTATAAATAGAATTAATTGGTCATATGATACAGGTCATTTTATTTTTTTGCTTCAATTCTTAGTTTAGACTGTCTTTAAAAAACAAAATGAAAACAATACTATACGCCACGGATTATTCCAAAAACTCAGTAGCGGCATTGAAATATGCGCACAAAATGAGTGAACAATTGGGAACACGCTTAGTAATCGCACATGTGTTTGATTATCCCACAATTCTTGGCATGAAAGGACTTGACGAGCCTTTTCCACATCTAGAGAAAGATGCTTTTAAACTACATCGTTCCAAACTGGAGAAATTTTGCACAGAACATATGGGTAAAATATGGGAAGCGCCAAATATACAACTCGAGGCTGTGGAAAATAAGACAGTTCCAAACGGTATAATAGCTACGGCTGATGAATGGCATGCCTATTTGATAGTAGTTGGAGTGAAAGGAGAAAGTGGACTAAGGGAATCTATCATGGGAAGCACCACAAAGCATCTTATTGAAAAAGCACCCTGCCCTATTTTGGCTATTCCGGCGAGCACAAGCTATAAGCCGATTAAAACCATCGTTTATGGAACCGATTTTGAGAATGAGGATATTTATGCCATTCGAAAACTTGTTGAAATGGCTGAACAGTTTGATGCTGAAATAAAGGTCGTTCATATTACCACAAAAAAAGAACTCGCCAAAGCGAACCAAACGGAAGGGTTTAAAAATATGTTGCTGCAAAAGGTAAAGTACGAGCGTATGGAATTTGTGCATTTGGTCTCCGAAAATATTTTCGATTCCCTAAGAATATATCTAGGGGAAATAGGAGCTGATTTGGTGGTGTTATTGGAAAGGGAAAAGAAAGGAATCTTTAAAAAATGGTTTCATCAGGATTTAGTTAAAAAAATGGAGTCATATGGAAATATTCCGCTATTAAGCTTCAGGGGATCTAACCACCAAATATTCTATTTTAAAAAAGCCCTATAAGACAATTGCTAAGGACAGAAGAATCAATAACACGTTGATAGTAGTTTCCTTAGCATTGGGATTCTATTTGTATTCGATCAAGGAGACTCATTCAGATACCTACTTAATCATTATAACTGGACTTATTTTTACACTTTCAAGCTTGGGTATCCACAGATTGATGGCCCATTCTTTAAAACCAAAGGCAAAAGGAGGTATTATTTTATATCCTTTGCTTACGGGAGTACTATGGTCATTACTTTTATTCTTGTTCGTGTTTTTTATCCTGCCCTTCTTTTGTTCGAATTTCCTGTTAAGTCATTGAATGCCATCCCATCTTAAAAATTCCAGAATCGGTATGTTAAAAATCAATGTATGTCTGGCAAGACCATTAGTGGTACCTTAGCATGAAAACCTATTTTTCTAATGACTGGTTCCCGAGTCAATTTTTCCATAAAAGTATGTGGATAGTGTATCAGAGCGATTAAATCCATATCATTCTCACCAGCAAATTTATTGGTTGCCTCTGCGACATTATTCCACATTTCAACTTTGTGAAAACTATGTTTCACATCTTGTAGTCGATTGGATAATTGTTTTAGATTCCTTTTTTGTTCATCGTGTAATTCGTATTCCTGCGCTATTTGCAGGATTACTATTTCCGCCTGCCATAAACTGACTACTTCTATCAAAGGTTTTAGCTCACTTTTGCTGTACGGATGGGTGAAATCGGTAGGAAAAACAACCGATTTGAGGGCTTTGAAATCATAATTATTAGGCACTGCAATAATTGGACACCTGCGCACTTTTTTAATGACCTTAACGGTATTACTTCCCATAAAAACCTCCTTGGCCCCAGTTGCCCCTTTGGTTCCCATCACTATAAGGTCAATATCCCTATCAACTACCATTTGATTGATTGCATGTTCAATATCATTGGAAATTGAAACCGACTCAAACTTATGATTACTTCTAGAATGATTTTCATGAAGATATTGCATCGTTTTATCCAATTGAAGTTTTGAATTTTCAGATAAGGAATCATAAATAATGCCTAATCGTTCTTTACTTTTATTGCCCATTAAATTGGCTAATTTGGGCTCGTAGGTATTCAGCAATATGAAATTGCAATCAACAGTTTGAAACATTTTCAAACCAGTAAAAATGGCATTCCATGCATTGTCAGAAAAATCGGTGGGCAATAGAATATTTTTCATTTTACTTTTATTTTGTGATTTTGGATGTATCGGGTATCACTAAAAAAGGTACTTGCACATGAAAACCTATTTGGTCTACATTCTGTCTGATTAACATTCGCTCAAAAAATGAATGCTTTCTGTTCATCATAACCAATAAATCATAAGGATGCTCCTCAAGATATTCAATAATGGCATCGGGCATAATTGTTCCTCTTTCTTCTTTGAACTCATACTGAACTTGGGCAAGACATAGACGTAAAAATGCTTTGTTTTCTTCCTGTGCCATCGTAAGGTCATACGCTTCCTTAATATGAAGCACTGTAATTTCAGCATTGTACATCTTCGCTATTTCAATGGCAGTGTAAAGTTCATTTCTATGGTATTTTGACCAATAGTCCGCAGTGAATAGGATTTTCTTAAAGCGTTTATATTTATAACCAGAAGGGATAACCAAAATGGGTACTGTGGCCTTTCTAATAACATGAACTGTATTGGTTCCCAAGAAAATCTCTTTGGCGCCAGACGCGCCTTGCGTACCCATAATAATCAAATCAATTCTTTTTTTTTCTATCAATTCATTGATCTCATCGGTTAGCACGTTGAATGCAGAAACCGTTTCATAAATGTGCTTGGGGTTGCCAAATTGCTCTTTTACTGCCTCCAAAGTTTTTTCAAGACCAGATATGGAAGTGTCAACACCCTTATCAGGAATTGCACTGAATTCTGGTCCGCCCAGTACATAATCCATTCGATAAAATGCCGGAGTATAGGTGTGTAAAAAATAGAAGGTGCATCGCTCTGCTTTTAAAAATTGCATAGCGAATGAAATGGTGTTCCAAGCATTTGCGGAGAAATCGGTGGGAATGAGTATTGTTTTCATAGGAGGGTCTTTAGTGTCCTTTAAAATTATCACGCAATCCAAAATTTTACCATGATATAAATCAGTCTTTCCCTCAATCCAATAAACTGACTATTATCATGAAAAAACATACGGTTGAATCGTATTTTTGAACTATATTCCTCCTAATATAAACTAGCTATTAAACATTCTATCCCAATGCAGATTCAAGATTATATTGATCATACGATACTTAAACCTACAGCAACAATATCAGATATTGAAAAGCTGTGCAAAGAAGCTATAGACCACAAGTTCTACGCTGTATGTGTTAATGGCTGCTATACAAATCTTGCCAAGAAAAAATTAGAGGGCAGTAAAGTGAAACTGGCCGTAGTCATAGGCTTTCCGCTGGGAGCCATGAGTACTGCATCCAAGGTATTTGAGGCCCAAGATTGTATTGCGAATGGCGCGGATGAGGTTGATATGGTAATTAATATAGGCTGGATGAAATCGGGTAAATTGAATTTGGTTCTTCGGGAAATTTCAAACATAAAAAAAGCCATTGGAGTGAAGATATTGAAGGTCATCATTGAAACTTGCTATCTTACAAAAGAAGAAAAAATAAAAGCATGTGCATTGGCCTTGGAAGGTGGAGCCGATTTTGTAAAGACCTCAACAGGTTTTGGTACTGGTGGCGCGAATTTGGAAGATGTTAAACTAATGAAAGAAGTTGTGGGTGGTAAAGCAAAAATCAAAGCTTCTGGAAGAATAAAAGACAGGGCAACAGCTTTAAAATATATTGCATTAGGGGTTTCACGAATTGGAACATCTTCGGGAATTGCAATTGCGTCAACTGAATAAAAAGAAAATCATGAGTGTACATATTGAAGCTAAAAAGGGCGATATTGCAGAAACCGTATTAATGCCTGGTGATCCATTACGTGCAAAATGGATTGCCGAAACGTTTTTAGAAAATGCATTTTGCTATAACGAAGTACGTGGTATGTTAGGTTATACAGGCACCTACAAAGGCAAAAGGGTCTCGGTGCAAGGCAGTGGTATGGGCATTCCTTCAGCAATGATCTATTATCATGAATTGATCAATGATTATGGTGCAAAAAATATCATCAGGGTCGGTTCGGCAGGTTCTTATCAAAAAGACATAAAAGTGCGGGATATTGTTTTGGCTATGGCAGCCTCAACTACTTCGGGAATCAATAATTCACGATTTATAAATGTCGATTATTCACCAACGGCAAGTTTTGATCTACTATTGGAAGCTTCATTATATGCACGTAAAAAAGGCATAAAGATAAAAGCTGGTAACGTACTTTCTGCCGACGAGTTTTATGAAGATGACCCGGAGGGTTATAAATTATGGGCAAAATACGGTGTTCTTTGTGTTGAGATGGAGGCTTCAGGGCTTTATACCATAGCAGCGAAACACAATATTCGGGCATTGGCCATTCTTACCATTTCCGATTCTTTGGTTACCGGCGAACATTCCTCATCAATAGATAGGGAAACCTCCTTTAATGAGATGGTTGAAATTGCGCTTAATATTGCATAAAACCAGCCTGATTCTTCCAACTCCTTTTTACCGCTACATGACCTAGGTCATTTCGAATTAAAGTATTAGTTGCCAACTTTAAGTTCAACTTAAAACAGTACACCATGGCACTAAATTTTAATCAATATGCAACAGAAGGAAACACCTTCCTTAAAAATTATACCAAGGAAATGAACCTTGGGGACAATAAAGACAAAGCTGGTAGAATTTTATCTTCTATTCTTCATGCCCTACGGGATATAATACCTACAGAAGAATCACTGCAGCTTATTGCTCAATTCCCTATGTTTTTGAAGGCCGTTTATGTTAACGGATGGACGATTAAAAAAAATAGACCAAAAATCAAACAAATGGCAGATTTCATTGATTTGGTCAGAAAACATGATGGTCCTTCGGCAATCAACGATTTTGAATATAGTGATGAAGTAGCTGAGCAATATATTGATACCACTTTTATTCTGCTCAGACAGTATATCTCTTTGGGTGAAATGGAAGATATAAGAGACGGACTTCCAAAGGATTTGAAAAGTATGATCTACTCGAATATCATGTTCTAACAATCCATAACTACAACATTTAAAAATACAATCATGAAAAATCTTATCGCATTATTATCGCTGTTCCTTTTAATACCAATTACAGCGAATTCGCAAACCGAAACAACGGTATATGACGAGGTTGCCCCTTTCAGTGAAGGTTTAGCTGCTGTAAGGATTGAAAACCAATGGGGTTTCATTAACGAAGATGCGCAATTAGTTATTGACTTTAGAGATGATCTTGTTTGGAATAAAGAAGCTGATACGAGCGTACCAGGTGTATTGGGTATTCGGTATCCCGAATTCAAGAACGAACGATGCATGATCCAAGAATTAAAAGTCAATAATATTCCCTACTATGGTTTTATCGATACTTCCAGTGAAATAGTCATTCAGCCAGAGTATTTGAATATTACTCAATTTGATCAAGAAAATGCCATAGGTATTTATGTACGTGAAATTTTCCAAGGTAAAAATGAAATCAAATTAGATATTGTTGAATACATCTTTACAGAAGTTGTGGTAAATACCGATGGTGAAATAGTTTGGCCCATAGCAGAAAGGGAACATGCCTTAACGGCAAAAAGGAGGTATGAAATACCTGAATTGAGTGCAAAACTGATTGCCAAAGATCTGCTAATCTTTAAAACAAAAGACAATAAATGGGAAACTAAAAAATTGAACCCGAACCTCTAATAGGCTAGTTATGAATCGATTAAAAAATAAAGTGGCAATTATAACTGGAGGTGCTGGTGGAATAGGCATGAGCACGGCAAGATTATTTTTAGATGAAGGAGCCAAAGTAATGCTGGTAGGTCGTACAGAAAGTACATTGAGAAAAGCTGTAACCGATTTAGAGAGCACAAATGTTGATTATTGTGTGGCCGATGTATCAAAATCAGTCGATACAAAACGGTATCTACAGAAAACAATGGGCCTTTTTGGTAAAATCGATACTTTCTTTGCCAATGCTGGTATCGAAGGGCCCTTTAGTCCCATTGCTGATTACCCAGAAGAAATGTTCGACTCAGTAATTGCAATCAATCTAAAAGGAGTTTGGTTGGGATGTAAATATGGTATTCCAAGAATGAGTGAAGGGGGTAGTGTCATAATCACATCTTCAGTGGCAGGTTTAAAAGGTTTCTCAGGCTTGGGAGCTTATACAACTAGCAAGCATGGTGTCATTGGCATCATGCGGGTTGCAGCCCTTGAATCAGCGGTTAGAAACATTAGGGTAAATACAATTCACCCTGGTCCTGTCAATACACGTATGATGAGGGCCATTGAAAAGGATATTTCGCCCGATAATGCCCAAAAAGCAAAAAAAGGATTTGAAGCTGGTGTCCCTTTGGGACGTTATGCTGAGGTAGAGGAAATCGCTGATTTAGTATTATTCTTGGCCTCAGATGAAAGCAAATACGTTACCGGAAGTACATATGTAATTGACGGTGGTATGGTGGTTTCTTAATCACCTTCCTTAACTAAATCACTGCAAATGCAAATAGTATTGGAATAAAACAGGAAAACAAACAAATAATTGACGGAAAAAAGACAATAGATGCTATAATAGAGGCAACTAGCACAAGTCTGTTAGTGGTTCAAATGATGAATGAAGGAGAAAGTAATAGCCAAATGGCAGGGTATTATGATAATTATAGGCCTTTTGTTATTGATTAATCCAGATATTGAATTGATAAGTACAGTCGGTGTAACCCTTTTGTGTATTGGGTATATACCTTGGAGAATTAAAGAGTTAAAACAAAAATTACAAATAAAATGAAAAATATTAGCAAACAGGATGCTATAGATATCGGGAGAAATCTTGGCATCAATTGGAATGAGGTAAACTCGGACGAGTTTACAAAAGGAATCATTGTAGAATTTGAACATGGATCTCGGTATCCAGAAACCAATATCACAAATGATAATAAAGAAATGACTGGAAAAATTGCCTGGGCCCACTTAAAAGAATTTCCAGATTATTATTCCAGGCTTGAAAAAATGGAACAAGAAGCAGAAGACTATTGGAAAAGTAAAGTATAAATAGGGCCAAGAGTTCTCTTCTAGAAGCTAGTCCTTCTCTATTTTACTACTAATATTGGCTTGGATTATCAATCTATAACCGCTACAAATGGAAGGAATTACAATAATAGATGTAACACCTAATAATGTTGAAGAAGAAACTCTTTTCTGCATTAAGGATTTAAAATCCCCAGGATTTAAATGCAAGCAAGATTGGTTTGAAAAACAATACAATAAAGGATTGCGTATGAAAATCCTTAAGGGAGCTGATGGAAAAATGATCGGATTTATTGAGTATGTCCCCGCTTCCAATGCATGGCGCCCGATTGAGGCAGAAAGATTCATGTTCGTTCATTGTATTACGGTGTATTCCAAAAAAGACAGAAACAAGGGTAATGGATCACTTCTTATAAATGAAGTTGAAAAGGATGCTAAACGAGAAGGACTGGCTGGGGTATGTGTTATGTCGAGTAAAGGTGCATGGATTGCTGATAACGGTATTTTTAATGATAATGGCTTTAAGAAAATAGACCAACTGGAAAGATTTGAACTGTTCTCGAAAAGATGGGATACTGCAGTTCCCAAACCAAAACTCATTGATTGGACGAAGCAACGATCCAAATACAAGGGTTGGAATTTGATTTATGCGAATCAATGCCCTTGGCATGAAAAAT
>Ga0316209_1002905_pt1 | contig 12632 bp, 9 predicted proteins | sample 6monopyrite_MG_FD_204945 | JGI IMG/M metagenome (GOLD analysis project Ga0316209, IMG submission 204945) | Microbial mat bacterial communities from mineral coupon in-situ incubated in ocean water Damariscotta River, Maine, United States -... | ecosystem: Environmental > Aquatic > Marine > Coastal...
TGATTAAATTCGCGTCCACCGACCGCACGGTATCTGATTTTCCCTTTTTTATCTATTAAATAAGTTGTTGGCAATCCACGTACAGCATACTGCTGTGATACTTCACTATTACTATCAAACAATATTTCAAAAGTGGGATCAATCTCTAGCTGTCCTGTAAATGCAAAGACCTGATCAATATCTTCCATTTGATTGACAGCAATAACCTTAAAATCTTCCGCGCTGAATTGTTGATGTAATCGCTCCATGGACGGCATTTCTCGAACACAGGGTGGGCACCAGGTCGCCCAAAAGTTTAATAAGATAACTTTGCCTTTATAGTCTGAAAGTTTTTTCTTTACCTCATCCATGTCCTGCAGTTCAAAATCTCTCGCAGTAATAGCTTTTGTAACAGGCGTGAGATTATGACTCAATTCAGGTTGTTGCCAATCTGCAACCAACTCCGAAGAGACTAACAATGAAATCGCTATCAAAAAACGATTAAGTATTTTAATTTTCATTACTTATTCTCCGTTTGTTTTGCTAGTGTTTCAGGTGGGCATTCAATATTTTCAAGCACACCGGTATACTCAACACCAGCTAGCTGCCACTTATAAACTAAATCAAACACACTATTTCGAGGCAAATCTATCGTTGTAAATCCCTGTTGCCAGTCACCCACCTCAAATTCACCCACATCGGGCAATAATGTCCAGGAAAAAGTAATGCCCGCTCGCCGCCACTCTTCTAACCACTGAGACTTTGTTTTGACCGGCCACATTTGAGCTCCGTGTTTAGAATTGCTCATACGATACCGCCAGTCTTTTACCTGATAGCTTAATTTTTTATCTGACGTGTTTTTTAATATCGTACCAAAAACACAATATCCAGCAACGTGTTCTACCTCGGTTTTGGGGAATTTATGTTTTTCATAAATCGCTCGAACAAAATCCGGTAACAACTGTATTAGCTCAATCTTGAAGCCATCGTCATCAACCGTCCAGGTTAACAAACCACTTTCTTCATTTTCATGGACACTAACATTTGCGGCGTTTGCAAAATTATTCATAATGAGCAAAGCATTAATGAGTATAATCTTATTCAGTATTTTCATAATATTTATGATTAATTGTATGTGTACAATAACAAAATTTATATTTTTTTCACTAGCTGCCGCCAGGAACAGTTATGCCTGGCCGGAACTTCCCTTTTGCCCACCAGGTGGGCCACCTGGCTGGATGAACTATTTTGATTATAAACGAGACAGGAATAATTGACGCAACCATTTAAGAAATCAAAATTATCAGCGATATTGCTCTGCACAACCAGAACAATATCATTCTTTTCAATATTCATCCAACAACAATAGTCATTCTACAATAAGCCTAAACAACCAACACCCTATACAAAGCTATACTTACCCATCTTATCAAAATAATTAGTTTTCTAAGCAACGTACTATTGGAATAACTAATTAAGGTTTTCTTTGCCTATTTTAATAATTTTTAACACGGGCTCACTTAATTCATCTTTATCTCGAAAGCCCGAAACCAACAATATTCGATTGCCTGTTTTTGTTAATTTACAATGACGACTGATGTGCTGACTCAGTTTATTCCAGTCACGTACTTTTTTCTTTATCATATGAAAAGGAATAATCCCCCAGTGTAATGACAACTTTTGACACGTTTGCACATTCGCTGATGCACCTAAAAGTGGTGCAGAAGGCCTACTTGCAGACAGGACAGCCGCTGTAATCCCCGACTGGGTTGGCACTAGAATTCCCTGCAATTTTAAATCAGTTGCTAACGTACTGGCAGCATGTGACACGGCTTTTCTCGAGGAAGATAGACTTTCAAGATGACTTAAATCTTCGCCAAAACGATCCGTCTCCCATTGATCTCGCTCTATTTCTCTCAAAATTTTATCCATAATTTTAACGGTTCTTACAGGGTACTTACCCACCGCTGTTTCTGCTGAAAGCATTACGGCATCAGCACTCGACATCGCAGCACTTGCAACATCTCCTACTTCTGCACGAGTTGGTCTCGCATTTGTGATCATTGATTCCATCATTTGCGTTGCCACGATGACAGGCCGATTAAGTAAACGCGCTTTATTGATGATATTTTTCTGGATCAGCGGCACTTCTTCTGCAGGCAACTCAATACCCAAATCACCTCGCGCAATCATAATGCCATAGGCGGAATTGATAATGCTATCAATATTATCCACGGCCTCAGGTTTTTCAATTTTAGCAATGATAGGAATTTCAACATTAGTACGCTGCATGTATTTTTTTAAATTTTCTACTTCCTTTGCTGTCCGTACAAAACTTAACGCAACAAAATCAGCTTTTAATTCCATGGCTAATTTCACATCATTTTTATCCTTCAGTGTCACGCTTGGCGCAGAAACAGTTGTATCAGGTAGATTAATCCCTTTATTATCTTTCAACACACCACCATAGATGACTTTACAAAGCACGTCTTTGCCTTTTATAGCTTCTACACGACATTCTAAATTCCCGTCATCCAGCAGAACTCTTTCACCTTTTTTCACATCATCACAAAGTTTTTTATACTGTGAAACGATTAGACCTTCTTTGCCCAATTTGCTGTTACAACTAACTTTAACGATTGTATTCTTTTTTAAAATGATACCGCCACTTTCAAATTTTCCTGTGCGAATTTTTGGTCCACATAAATCCATTAATATGGCTGCGTGCACTTGCTGTTCTTTTGCACATGTACGAATTCGCCTGAAGACTGTCTTATGATAAGTGTGATCACCATGTGACATATTTAATCGAAATACATTAACGCCGGCTTTTAGTAATTCGCTAATCTTAGTTGTAGAATCAGATGCCGGCCCTATCGTTGCAATAATTTTTGTCCGACGCCAACGTAATGAAACTTTTTTATACATATAAACTAATTCTCTGGTTTTCAGGCAAAAAATAACGGAGCACGAGCAGTGCCATTACTGGTAATTAATGGCACCTACTATACAACTTCCGCACAATTTATTTGACTATTTACTTGACATAAATCCGGCAACTGTAAAATTAAATTTTCTTAATATCTAATACCGGTAAGTCTATCTATGGTGTCATAAGCAATATCAATATTTACAAAATTTTAATCAATTAACATCAATGCCTTATCTTATATAATTATTTAGCAAAATCAACAATATAGGAGAATATACATGCGCTTAGATAAAAACATTGCTTGTCTCTACGCTTGACATTTAATTTCATCAGAGTCCTAATGCTAGTACCTGAGCCTAAAGAGTGTCGACCACTCTATCGATATGCAAATGGAACAAATTTACTATGCTTTAGATTTCTAAAACCATCATCTATGTGAACTTAATCCTGAGCGCATAAACTAATTATTTGATTCACTTTAACTTTGTAAATGGAGCATGAGATGAAAAGACATTTTTTTATAAGCGATGACCTTGACGATCTGGATCGAATAGAAGTTGAGCTCGAACAAAAAGGAATTAAAAAGCCACAGATTCATGTATTAAGCAAAGATGATGCAGCTGTTGCTAAACACGAACATTTACATAACATCGAGTCTGTTTTAAAACAGGATGTTGTACACGGCACAATTGTCGGCGCAATGTTTGGTCTGTTAGGTGCAGCCGCAGTAATGGCAGTAGGTTACCTGACAACATTACCTGAAACCTTCACCTGGATGCCGTTTTACTTCCTTGCCGTCGTCATGTTTGGCTTTATTACCTGGAGCGGGGGATTCTACGGTATTCAAACACCGCATAAAGATTTCCGCCGATTCCAGAAAGACCTCAAGAGTGGAAAACATATCTTTATCGTTGATGTCGATGTTTCACAGGAAGATATCGTAAAACAACTGGGAGCAGATCATCCTCATTTAGTGGGTGCCGGAACCGGATCTGCTACACCTAGATGGGTTGTAATGGGGCAACAAAATGTGAAAGATTTTACTTCTACTACTTTCCCTTAAACGATACTAAACAGGCCTTTTTAAATCACGCTAATGGAGCAAAAACTATGACGCTAACTCTTGAATCATTCCCTAACGCACCGAAAGGCTGGAGCGTAGATGCTGCGAAAGAAACAGCCGTCGCTGATGGCGTACAACTGAGTGAAGATCATTGGGATCTAATTCGATCGCTACAGGAATATTATCATAAGGTAGAATTTCCTCATATGCGACAGATAAAGGATGCACTAGAAGAAAAATTTCACTCTCGAGGTGGAATGAAATATCTTTATCAGATCATTCCAGGAGGACCCATTGCGGGAGGTTGTCGCCTGGCAGGACTTAATGTCCCTGCCGGTGCCGTTGATCGATCTTTCGGCAGTGTTGCTTAAAGCATAACCTTCAGAAGCAAGAGACAAAGTAAATTTATCTCTTGCTTCTGATTTTATTATGCGCCTTTGTGTATCCAGTCTGCGCCTAATGTTCCTTGAAGGCGTTCAAGATAACTATCGCTATTCACCCACTCTAACATCTGATCAGCATTTTCAGTTTGACCCTGCAGTTGCGCCCAAAGCTCGGTTACAGATTCATTCGAATCATCCATCTTTTGTTCGATGTATTCTTTATTCATTTGCCATAACGCGGCATCACGCTGTTGCTTTATGACCAGGCGCTCTTTATACCAGTCACTTTGTAATAAATAATCAAGCGTGAACATCTCACGAATAGCAGGATCATCGATGGTTTTTCCTTCATATTGACCACTGGCCATAACGTGCAACACAGCTTTCAAGGGTGGGCAGGCATCATCGATTGAGCCATCTTCAAAATAAGCTTTAGCCACTTTTTGCTGAGCCTCAACAATATTATTGACACCATCGACGTACGCTTCCATACCCTGTGTTTCTGGACGGAGCATCTCCTCATCAAACACAATGGTCGGGCTGTCGAATACTTTACCGAAAAAAGCATGGACAAATTTTTCAGTTATACGATAACCAAGACGACTAGCATGGATGGTCTTTCCTTCATATTCAAAATCTTCAATCTTTTCAAGATGACCATTTTCGATTAAGTATGAGGGGTCACGCTGCTGGATAGGTAATCGACACCAGATTTCTGGAATTAACATACTGATATCGTGGTCGACCTTACGCTCGGCGCCTATGTGTCCGGCTGCAGATGAATACCCTGCATGGTTACACAATATAAATGAAACCAGCGCGTTGTTTAAGTCGGCTGTTGTCGATAACGCGTTAAACGGTCCTTTCGTTAATGCCCCTTCTGAACCTGCTCCCGTTGTTGATGGCGATTTACCTGTCAGGCTACAGATTAAGTCCATAAACAACTCAGGCAACTCCTGATAATGGATAGGATTATAAACAGCTAATGGTCGAATGCCGGCTGCTTTCTCTTCAGGATTATTTCGACGCCCCTGCAATACTGCATTAACGGGGAAATGTACCGGTTGTTCCAGGCTTAAACCACGAGACAATCTTGTGCCCGTCTGAGCCAGATATAAATATCTAGGATTGGCCAGATCAGGTCGTTTTTGTAAGTAACGAACATTTTTACTGTGCGCACCATCGACAATTCGTGGATGAGCTGATGAAACAAAATACTCTGTATCATCGCCTTTTGCAGCCTTACGAATTAATTCTTGCATAGGTTGCGAGTAATCTTGAAAATTAATCGCATCTTCAACTTGTGCACGCGCATCATCACTTGTTAGCGGTTCAAAGTTCGAAATAAAGTTACCGTCTTCTGCTAAATCTGACTCGGTCTGTGTGTCCTGCCCTCGATTGATTGCATCATCAGGACGTTGAAATAACCGATTCTCACAGTTTTTAACTAACTTAACGCTTGAATTGCCATAACGTTTATTTAATTCGCCTTCAACGTAACTAACAGGAATGACTGTCGATGCCGTTATATCATCTTCTGTTTGTACTTTAGTGGCGGCAACAAAATCCTGTCGTAGTTTATAAATGCGCCAGGTGCCATCACTGCGAACACCGACTCGGAGGTAACTGGTAATTAATTTGCGGCCATCAAATTTTAATTCGTGGCCGGGGTGACCGTTAACTTCATCAACAGAAAAATGCTTACGCCAGTTATCGCCCCACTGTGGCTTATAAAAACGCTTGATCATATAGACCAATGCAAAAATATGCTGTGGAATTTCTTCAAGCCACTGATTATATTCGTCTGTATAAATTTCCGCTGAGGGGGTTAATAAACGTATAACGGAACCCAGACTACGTCTACTGCTTAATACACCACGGTCATCATTTTCAGAACTCTCACGACGACGTTTAGAATAATCATAATTTATGATTGTTTCGACCAGGTCCATGTTCTCTTTAAAGTCACCGACAAAAACCGGCCCTGAAATCATCGAGTCCTGAATTGATTTCGAAATTTCTGATTTTCCGCCACCTGAAACCGTACTGGGTTTATGACAGAAAGTCCCTTCACCTAAAGTTCCAATCAATCGCCAGCTTGGTGCTTGCGGGTGTTTCTGCATGTGTACTTTAAAGCCACTTGGGTAAATGTAGGTATGTTTTATACGCAGCGTAATTTTTTGTTCCTTACCCTCTTTTTTCCAGCTGATGGCTTGTTCCAGCATATCAACATGTGCATCTTCTGGAATATAAATGATGTCTGAATAATTACTATCGACAGCATAACCTTCCGGTTTAATTGCGATACCACCATCTAACTGTTTACACAGTCGCTTAAATGTATGGCCTGACATGCCATCTTCAACTTTTGGTAAATAGTAGTTACCGAGATTGAAACGCGGGAATGCAAGCGCGCCACCTGAATGTTCTTCTTCTGCTCCGCCAAATAAATTTGCAGAATAACTAATTTGTGATTTAACTTCTTTTTTACTGTATCCAAAATAGTTGTCAGCGATGATAGTAACGATAACGCCACTCATGTCACGACAAACGACTTTAAATGCACCGCCATCGTTATACAGTTCGTCATCTTCTTTCCAGCACATACCTTCTTTACGTTGACGATCAGTCGCATCTTCAAATTTCGGCAGGCCAAGTGCTCTCTTGGTCAAGCGGGTTAGATGCGGCGCAAGAATGACGCAACCGCTGTGGCCTGTCCAATGATCAATGTCTAGCGCAGAATCATTTTCTGATAAGAAAGGATCACCACCATTACCAAATATTGACTCAACAAAATCTAGATTGGAAACCAGTGAGCCCGGCGCAAAAAAGCGTGTTTCTAGACTCTTTTGCGGTAAGACACCTTCCACTTCCGGACTGACAATAGGGCGTAATAATAATGAAACCCACATATCAACAGGTTTATCATTGTCGCTGGCAATGGGAAGCCCCATCAACTCCGTTGGCGGATCCAGTGCAACTTGTAATAAATTTGCATACACATCGACCGGTACTGCTTTTTTGTCAGCGGGAATAGGTAAGCCGCCTTCGACGATATGGAAAACGCCTGACGTTGTCCTGCGGTCATTTTTTGGATTATGTAACACACCCTGAGCAACACGATATGTTGAAATCAAATCAGATTTGTAGGTATTACTGTTAAACGGTAACGATAATTCACGCGCAATACCTGGTTCGTTCAAATTAAATACTTCACCAGGTAGCTTTATCTCAGCATCAACACCGTTACGCTTTAGATATGTGTTTAAGAAATTTTGTATACGTTGATCAGCAGGACAGCGATACTCGGCCAGTAACTGGCGCTGTGCAGCATAATTTTTTAGCAGACTATCAGCAACCGAGAGGTAACCCCGATCAGCACTCAGCTGACAGCGGTGGCCTAATGATGCTAACTGCAAACATATATGTTGTAAGGCAATTTGACGCTGATCTATTGCGCGTCTTTCTGGAAGGGTAAACTTTGTTTCTGAATTCATAGTGGCCGCCAAAAGATAAACCTCGTTTGCAACATTAATGCGGGAGGCTAATTTTAGAGATTTAGGGGCAATATATCCAATCGAATTATAACTACATTATAAATGTAGACTATTCTAATATTCAATAAAATCAAAAAGTTATCTAATTTCACTAATTTTTGCGCACCACTATGGTGCGATTAAATAGTATTTTTCTTCTTTATTAAACCATTTGTTCCAGCACATAAAAAAACCTTATCCGAATCTCTTCAGATAAGGCCATTTAATTCTGGCACCATTCTAATTATTATCTGTTAAATCTCATCATCAGCAGAATCGCCTGTTATTTCAGATTGCTGTGCTTCGATTAATGCCTGCTCTCGTTTGAGTTGCATCATGGCTCTTTCATAGCGCTTTACCTTTTCTGCCTGAATGGTTTGTTGCGAGGTCACTAATTCAGCTTGAAGATCCCTGGCTTGCTTCTGTTTGCTAACTGGTTTTACCGCCTTCACGGGCACAATAGCCTCTTTTTTCGCTGGCTTTTGTTTTTCTCTTAATAGTGCCAGTTGAGCCTGCTTATCAAGTTCTTTTTTCTTTGCTAAGTCTTGTCTCTGTTGTTGTTGCTGTTGCAGTGCTTTGTTGTTTGCAGCCATCTCTGCATTAACCGATGCAATCTCTTCATAAACATCAGCTACACCGCGTATTCTTACTTCATTAAATAAGTCTAATGCTTTGTTTAAATCTTTTTTGACACCCAGACCCTGACGATAAAGCTGTGCCAGTAAAAGAATCGCATCTGGTTTATGCTTGTCAGCATCGGTTTTTACATTATTTAGCCAGGCCGCATCTGTGGTAGCATTAAAACCCTGTTGTTTAACCTTTACATAAGTATTTCTTTGCGCCGCGGCTTCTAAACCTGATTTAGCTGCCAGTTCGTACCAGCGTTTGGCTTCATCCAGATCAACAGCGATACCATCTCCAGTTTCGAGCATTCGTGCCAATCTGTACTGGGCGCCCGCGTTGCCTCTAGATGCTAACTTGTATTGAAATTTCACGATATTGCTACCTTGAGTATAATCGGCAGCAAGTAGATGATTAGGTATTAAAAACGTAGAAAGTAGCAGGACTACGACTAAATGGATGATGGTTTTCATGGAAAATGCTCCTTAAAACAATTTGTTAGTTTTTTCACATTTTTCCGCTAACCCCGCTTCTTCTTACAGCCTAGCTCAAATAGACTAAATATCCACTCTTTAGACTATTTCACACATTACTCGCTACTTTTCTTTTTAGGGCGTTGCCAGTCTGTAATCGTTCTTTGATTTGCTCGACTTAAAGTCAAACTATTATCATCGGTATTTTTAGTTATGGTCGAACCGGCACCGATAGTGGCATTTTCACCCACAGTAACAGGCGCAACCAGCTGAGTGTCAGAACCTATAAAGGCACCGTCTTTAATAATCGTTTTAAACTTATTCGCCCCATCATAGTTACAAGTGATGGTACCAGCGCCTATATTGACGTCTTTACCGATTTCACTATCACCTAAATAACTGAGATGCCCTGCCTTACTGTTTTCTCCCAAAGAGGTATTTTTGATTTCAACAAAATTACCAACGCGACTGTTTTGTTTTAAATGTGTACCTGGACGAATGCGGGCGAATGGACCTACCTGTGCCTCTTTATCGATGATGGCATCTTCAATGACTGAATACGGTTTGATAATACTGTCACAAGCGATAGTACTATTCTTAATTACGCAACCCGCACCGATAGTGACGCCGGTACCAAGGTTAACCACGCCTTCAAACACACAGTTAATATCTATATAGCTGTCGTTGCCAACACTTAACTCGCCGCGAACATCAATGCGGTCGGGATCGGCAAGGCTTATGCCATCAGTTAACAATTGCTCCGCTATTCCACGTTGAAAAATTCTTTCTAAACGCGCGAGTTGTATTCTGTCATTGATACCTTCGACTTCATGACTATGCTCTACCTGAGTCGTTAATACGTCATTGCCTTCATTCACCGCCATCGCGATGATGTCAGTTAAGTAATACTCGCCCTGTGCATTATTGTTGTCTATCTTTTCCAGACAGGCATTCAAGTAACCTGCTCTTAGCGCAAGAATTCCGGTATTCACTTCGTTTATTTTTTTAATCTGATCAGAGGCATCTTTATGTTCAACAATAGCCGTTACCTTTTGGTCCTCGCGAACGATACGGCCATAACCCGTTGGATCGTCAAGCTTGACTGTTAGCAAGGAAATGTTATTTCCACTTACATCATTTATTAATGTTGTTAATGTTTCTGCTTTAGTTAATGGCACATCACCGTACAGAATGAGCGCCACATCATCTTCACCAACGTTTGGGCTAGCCTGTTGCACTGCATGAGCAGTACCTAGTTGTTCTGCCTGCAATGCCCACTCGACATTAAAGTGCGCGCACTTTTGCTTTAATAAATCACCACCATGGCCATAAACCACCTGAATCTGTTTTGCGCCTAATTTGTTGCTGGTATTATAGACATGCTCGACCATAGGTAAGCCGGCAAGCTCGTGCAAAACTTTTGGTTTTAATGAACGCATGCGCGTACCTGCGCCGGCGGCTAAAATGATGACGGATAGATTCATCTTGTTTATTCCTTAGGTGATGTATATTCAATTAAAATAATGATTCACCACGGAGGCACAGAGAAAAAATTTAATCTTTACCGTCATTGCGAGCGAAGCGCGGCAATCCTCATCAGACAACGGTGCTCCCAACAGGAGATTGCCGCGCTTCGCTCGCAATGACAACTTAATATAGTTTTTCTCTGTGCCCTCTGTGTCTCTGTGGTTAAATTTTTAAAGTCATTAAAAAAGGCCGAACTCTTTCGAGTTCGACCTTTTTATTTTAGTCTATAACGCAATTAATTATTTAATACGCTATTTTTTCCTGCGAATTCTTTTCAGTGCTTCTATCTGCGCGACGGCTTCGATTAGCTCTGATTTTGCTTTTGCATAATCCATATCTGAAGCTTTATCTTTCATCGCAGCTTCGGCACGTGTTTTTGCTTCTAACGCAGCTGACTCATCAATATCCGCAGCACGTAATGCGGTATCAGAAAGCACAGTAACAATATGTGGTTGCACCTCTAGAATGCCACCACTGACATAGAAACTTTGCTCTTCGCCGCCTTGCTCAACAATACGAACAACACCTGGCTTCAGTGTTGATAACATCTGTGTATGGCGCGGCATAATACCCACTTCACCTGCTTCTGCCGGTGCGTACACTTCAGTTACCGTACCAGAGAAAATTTCAGTCTCTGCACTTACTATATTTATATGCATGGTCATTGCCATTATTATTGCTCTTTCTTGCTGCCTTTATAAAATAAAGATTATAGTGTCTTGGCTTTTTCGACTGCTTCGTCAATACCGCCAACCATGTAGAAAGCCTGCTCTGGCAGATCATCATGATCACCTGCAAGGATGGCTTTAAATGCTGCAAGCGTATCTTTTAATGATACATATTTACCAGGTGATCCGGTAAATACTTCAGCAACAAAGAAGGGTTGTGACAAGAAACGCTGGATTTTACGAGCACGGGTTACAGCTTGTTTATCATCGTCCGATAATTCATCCATACCCAGAATCGCAATAATATCTTTCAATTCTTTATAGCGTTGTAGCAAACCTTGAACGCCACGTGCAATGTCGTAGTGCTCTGAACCAATCACTAATGGATCAAGAATTCGAGAACTAGAATCCAGTGGATCCACCGCAGGATAAATACCCAACTCAGCTACCTGACGAGACAATACTAATGTTGCGTCCAGGTGAGCAAATGTTGTTGCTGGAGACGGGTCAGTCAAGTCATCCGCAGGTACGTATACCGCCTGGAATGATGTAATAGAACCCGTTTTTGTAGAAGTAATACGTTCCTGAAGCACACCCATTTCTTCCGCAAGTGTTGGCTGGTAACCTACCGCTGAAGGCATACGACCAAGAAGCGCTGATACTTCTGTTCCTGCCAGTGTGTAACGGTAAATGTTATCAACGAACATCAAAACGTCACTACCTTGATCACGGAAGTATTCTGCCATGGTCAAACCGGTTAACGCTACGCGAAGACGGTTACCAGGAGGCTCATTCATCTGACCATAAACCAGTGCCACTTTATCGAGTACGCCACCTTCCTGCATCTCGTAGTAGAAATCGTTACCCTCACGAGTACGCTCACCCACACCGGCGAATACAGAGAAACCGCTGTGCTCAACAGCAATATTTCGAATCAATTCCATCAGTGTTACGGTTTTACCTACACCCGCACCACCAAACAAACCAATTTTACCGCCTTTCGAGATAGGCATAACCAGGTCGATTACTTTAATACCGGTTTCCAGTATTTCTGTCGCTGAAGACTGTTCTTCAAACGCAGGTGGTTTACGGTGAATAGGCATGGTGTCGTCGTGGCCGATGTCACCCTGGTTATCAATAGGGTTACCTAATACGTCCATGATGCGACCTAATGTTTTAGGGCCGACTGGAACACGAATGGCATCGCCGGTATTTTTTACTACCATACCACGACGCAGACCTTCGGTTGGGCCCATCGCAATCGCACGTACAACACCATCGCCTAATTGCGCCTGCACTTCCATCGTTAAACCGGTTTCATCCAGTTTTAGTGCGTCGTAAACTTTAGGAATGGAGTCCCGTGGAAATTCGACGTCAATAACCGCGCCGATAATCTCTACTACGTTTCCGGTACTCATGATTGTTATCCTCGTAAATACTTATGTATTAA
>Ga0316209_1002908_pt1 | contig 12622 bp, 8 predicted proteins | sample 6monopyrite_MG_FD_204945 | JGI IMG/M metagenome (GOLD analysis project Ga0316209, IMG submission 204945) | Microbial mat bacterial communities from mineral coupon in-situ incubated in ocean water Damariscotta River, Maine, United States -... | ecosystem: Environmental > Aquatic > Marine > Coastal...
GCAACGATATTATTCGAGAAGAAATTCAAGAGATCACTCAACAAGACAAATCTGACAAATTACCGACGCCAAGGGAAATTGACGAGCATCTAAATGAATATGTTATCGGTCAAGATAAGGCGAAACGCGTTCTAGCAGTTGCCGTTTATAATCACTATAAACGTCTTAGAAGTGGTAGCGAATTAAAAAAAGATGAAGTGGAGTTAGGTAAAAGTAACATTTTACTGGTCGGACCTACGGGAAGCGGAAAAACCTTATTGGCCGAAACGCTAGCGAGAATGCTCGATGTGCCGTTTACTATTGCTGACGCAACAACATTAACCGAAGCGGGCTATGTTGGTGAAGACGTTGAGAATATTATTCAGAAATTGCTGCAAAAATGTGACTACGACGTAGAAAAGGCACAACACGGCATTGTATATATTGATGAAATCGATAAAATTTCACGCAAAGCCGACAATCCGTCAATTACCCGAGACGTGTCAGGCGAAGGGGTTCAACAAGCATTATTGAAACTTATTGAAGGAACTGTGGCATCTGTTCCACCACAAGGTGGCAGGAAGCACCCTCAACAAGAATTTTTGCAAGTCGATACCAGTAGTATTTTGTTTATTTGCGGTGGTGCATTTTCTGGATTAGAAAAAATCATCCGAGATCGCTCCGAAAAATCTGGGATTGGTTTTGCAGCCCAAGTTCGCAGTAAAGACGATAGTAAAAATCTCGGTGAAATATTCAAAGAAATCGAACCCGATGATTTAGTCAAATACGGCCTAATACCTGAGTTTGTCGGTCGCCTACCTGTGGTCGCCACACTTGAAGAGCTAGACGAAAGCTCGTTGGTTAAAATATTGACTGAGCCAAAGAATTCTCTCACTAAACAATATGCGAAATTGTTTGATATGGAAGATGTTCGTCTCGAATTTAGAGAAGATGCTCTAAAAGCGGTGGCCAAAAAAGGAATGGAAAGAAAAACAGGGGCGCGTGGTTTACGCTCTATTTTGGAAAAAGTCTTACTCGATACCATGTACGATTTGCCTTCTATGGAAGGTGTGACCAAGGTTGCGATTGACGCCGCGGTGGTCGATGGAGAGTCTGAGCCGCTACTAATTTATGAAAGCCAAGAGAAAAAGGCTGCTTCAGAATAGCTAAGCTTTTGACTATGAATATTAAGAAACTGCGTTTTAACGCAGTTTTTTAGTTTTACGCCGGCGGGATTGGCAAACCACTAATTTAGCGCAAATATGCTTGAATTTTGCGATAGAAATACCCATAGTATATAAAGCATTATTCAATCAGTGTCGAAAGTACCAAAATAGTCACGACTTTAGGTGTTTGAAAATAGGTATTCAACTGTTTCAATTACCGCTGATTCACAATCTTGATTACCAGCGCTAGAAAGATATTCACTTTATCAATCAAACTATTTAGTCGATATTTCCGTTTTTAACTGATCGATATGTTAGGAAGACAAAAATGAGCGAGAACCAAAAACTTCAATTAAAAGCCCAAGAATACCCAGTATTACCTTTGCGAGATGTGGTAGTTTTTCCGCATATGGTGATCCCGCTTTTTGTTGGGCGTGAAAAATCTATCGAAGCGCTGCAATTTGCGACTGATAATGGTAATCAAGTTCTATTGGTGGCTCAAAAGGATGCCAATAAAGACGACCCATCAAAAAAAGACATCTACGATTACGGCTGTGTGGCAAATATACTTCAGTTATTGAAATTACCTGACGGCAATTTGAAAGTTTTGGTTGAAGGTGTAGAAAGAGCCAAAATAAATAAAATGCGCAGTTCATCGGATTTTTTAATTGCTGCAGCCACTATTCAATCTTCTATTTCAAAAAATAATGATGAAGAAGCGGTCATTATTCGAACGGTAAAGGCGATGTTCGAAAATTATGTCAAGCTGAACAAAAAGATACCTCAGGAAGTTCTTAATACTGTGGCATCTATTGAACAGGCGGAGAAATTATCAGACATTATTGCTGCGCATATTTTGATCAAGATCGAGCAAAAACAAAAGGTACTGGCAATCGATGATGTGACGGAACGCTTGGAATATTTGATGACAATGATGGCATCTGAAATCGACCTGCTTCATGTTGAAAAGAAAATTCGTGGGCGAGTTAAGAACCAGATGGATAAAAGCCAGAGAGACTATTATTTAAACGAACAGATAAAAGCGATTCAAAAGGAATTGGGCGATGATGAAGGTGCTTCTGATTTTGATGAACTTGAGAAAAAAATTAAAAATGGTGGTTTACCCAAGGAAGCAAAAGAGAAGGCTAATTCCGAGCTAAAGAAATTGAAAATGATGTCGCCAATGTCCGCAGAAGCAACCGTGGTCAGAGGTTACGTTGATTGGTTAGTGGGTTTACCATGGAAAAAACGAACTAAATTGCATTCCAATTTGCAACAAGCCCAAGATATTTTGGAAAAAGACCACTATGGTCTGGACGAAGTCAAAGAGCGTATTCTAGAGTTTTTAGCGGTGCAAACTCGAGTCAAAAAATTGAAAGGGCCTGTTTTGTGCTTGGTGGGGCCTCCTGGTGTCGGTAAAACGTCATTAGGTGAATCAATCGCCACTGCGACAGGAAGAGAATTTGTTCGTATATCATTAGGAGGAGTCCGAGACGAAGCGGAAATACGCGGTCATCGTAGAACCTACATTGGTTCTATGCCAGGCAAAGTCATTCAGAAGCTGAGCAAAACCAAAGTTAAGAACCCGCTAATTCTGTTGGACGAAATTGACAAAATGGCAATGGATTTGCGCGGCGATCCGGCGTCGGCATTATTGGAAGTTCTCGATCCGGAGCAAAATAATCGATTCAACGACCATTACCTGGAAGTCGACTATGATCTTTCCGAGGTTATGTTCGTTTGTACGGCCAATTCGATGAATATACCTGCCCCTTTACTTGACCGAATGGAAGTTATTCAGTTGTCGGGTTACACCGAAGATGAAAAATTAAATATCGCAGAGCGATATCTATTGCCTAAACAGTTGAAAGTAAATGGGTTAAATGCCAAAGACTTACATCTATCGAAGTCCACAATTGTAAATACGATTCGGCTTTACACTAGAGAGGCCGGAGTTAGAAACTTAGAACGAGAACTGTCTAAGGTTTGCCGAAAAGTAGTTAAACAATTGATGTTGGATGATAGTAAAACCTCAATGAGGGTGACCGTTAAGAATTTAGCCAAATACCTTGGGGTGGAAAAATTCGACTTCGGTATTGCCGGTGAAACCGATCAAGTAGGCCAGGTGACCGGTCTCGCGTGGACCAGTGTTGGTGGCGAATTATTGACCATTGAGTCGGTAGTAACCTCAGGTAAAGGTAAGGCGATATCAACAGGGCACTTAGGAACGGTCATGCAGGAGTCAATAACCGCGGCAATTACAGTTGTTAGAAGCCGAGCAGAATCGCTAGGCATTGAAGAGGACTTTTACCAAAATAAAGATATACACGTGCACGTGCCTGAAGGTGCTACCCCAAAAGACGGACCAAGCGCGGGATGTGCGATGTGTACCGCTTTGGTCTCTTCGCTCACAGGGATTGCCGTTAGACGAGATGTCGCCATGACCGGCGAAATTACTCTACGAGGCGAAGTTTTACCAATAGGAGGACTTAAAGAAAAATTACTAGCCGCACACCGAGGCGGAATTAAGAGGGTTCTTATACCACAAAAAAATGTTAAAGACTTGGCTGAAATACCCGCCAATGTTATTGGTGATTTAGAAATTTTGCCGGTTCGATGGATTGATGAAGTTTTGGAGAAAGCATTAGTGAGTATGCCGACACCGGCTTTATTGCAGGACAAAAAATCAGCTAAAAAGGGCAAATCAAAATTAAAATCGCAATTAGCGAGTGAAGAAAAATCTAAACCTCACTAAATTACGTTTTTATAGAATTGATGGTTATTTGGCCGATTTACCAGTAAATTGGCCTAAGATGGTGTAATTTTGAGCAAAGCCACGGTTTTTCTGGCTTTAAAGGCAATTGTTGCTTGACAGTTAAATTCCTCCATTGGTATAAAGTTAACCGGATGGAGCATGAAAGGAATTTACATCAAAAAATATGCTCTGATTACATACAGAAAGAATTAAGGGGAACAATGTGAATAAATCTGAATTAATTGATGCTATAGCATCTGGCGCGGACATTTCTAAAGCTTCAGCGGGTCGAGCACTCGATTCAATGGTTGATACAATTACTGAAAGCTTAAGAAAAGGCGACCCAGTTGCTTTAGTTGGTTTTGGTACTTTCTCTGTAAAAGACAGAGCTGCTCGCCAAGGTCGTAACCCACAAACTGGCGCAACTATTCAAATCCCGGCGGCAAGAGTACCTGGATTTAAGGCTGGCAAAGGTCTTAAAGACGCGGTAAACTAGCGCTCCGTTAGTTCGACGTAAATGTTTGGCGTTAGAAGATATGGGCGCTTAGCTCAGTTGGGAGAGCATCGCCCTTACAAGGCGAGGGTCAGTGGTTCGAGCCCACTAGCGCCCACCACGTTTTTACATTCTTTGTTTTCATAATTTAATCTGAAAAAACGATGTATTAGCGAGTGAATTGTGGAGCGGTAGTTCAGCTGGTTAGAATACCGGCCTGTCACGCCGGGGGTCGCGGGTTCGAGTCCCGTCCGCTCCGCCAAGAATTAACGCGCCTATCGGCGCGTTTTTTTATGTTGTTCGGTTTTGTTGATAATAATGCATATTATATAGAAGTGAAAAATAGTTATGGTAATGGATAGTATAAGAGAAGGGGTAAAGAAACCCTGGGCGAAAGTGGTTATTTTCGCTATTGTAATTTCATTTGTTGGTGCCGGCTATTTTACCTCGGCATTATTTCTAGGCGACCCTTATGCGGCTGCTGTGGTCAATGGCGAAAGTGTCAGTACTCAAGAATTTCAGCGTGCATACTCTCGAATGCGTCAACAATACGGCGAAGCTTATAAGCAATTCGTAAAAACCGAAGAGCAAGAAAGAGACTTTAGAGAGAACGTATTACAAAATTTAATTTCTAGAACCGTCACTTTGCAAAGTGCTCAATCACTAGGAATGCGAATATCGACGGCAAAGCTTCGTAAAACATTACAAGAAATGCCTGCCTTACAAGCCGAAGGTGCTTATTCGTCCGATTTACTTGATCAAGCTCTTCTAGGTCTTAATATGTCTAGAGCGCAATTTAAAAAGAGTTTAGTCACGGATCTTGTTCTTGGGCAACTAAATTCAGGTATATCAGGAACACAGTTCGTTTTACCTTCGGAATCAATTAATGAATATAAAATTCTCGGCCAGTTACGAACGGGGCGAGCTTTAGCAATTAAATATTCTTTATTTGATGCGGGAATAGAAATAAGCGAAGAAGAAATCAATAGCTATTATCAGGAAAACCAAGAACAATTTCGATTACAAGAAAAAGTAGCGCTCGACTATATTGAGTTGTCTGTTGAAAGCTTGCAAAAAGATATTTTGGTATCTGAAGAATCGATCGCAGAATACTACAATGACAATATCGATCGCTTTCAGTCGGAGGAACTTCGCCGAGTTTCCCATATTCTAATCGCCAGTAACGACGATGAAGACGCAGCCCTTGTTAAAGCGAACGCAGTAAAAACAAGACTTAATGCTGGCGAAGATTTTGTTGCTTTGGTAAAAAGTGAGTCTAGTGATGAATTTTCCGCCGAAAACGATGGAGATTTGGGAATATTAGCTGCTGGCGATATGGAAGAGACTTTTGAAAAGGCAATGAATACACTAGTTAATGTAGGAGATGTATCGGAACCTGTAAAAACATCTTTCGGGTATCACATTATTAAATTAACTGAATTAACCCCTGGCGATACTCAAGCGATTGAAGAGGTAAAACCTAAAATAATAGCAGCTCTAAAAAAACAAGGTGCCGAAGAAGCATTTTATGCTAAGTCTAAAATACTTGAAGAAAAATCATTCGAAATTTCAGATTCTTTAAAAGAAGTTTCTGAATTGGTCGGTGTAGAAATCAAAACGAGCCCTGTTTTTGGTCGCAATATTGCTCCAGGTATTTTTTCGAATGTTGAAGTTAAACAAGCAGCGTTTAGTGAAAACGTGGTTGAGGCAAAACTCAATTCCAGCTTGATTAATATTTCTGATGAGCATGTTATTGTTTTGCGCATAAATATGCATCAAGCGAGCGAAGTACAATCTCTCGAAAAAGTAAAAGATTCCGTTGTCAATCATCTAAAAACAGCTAAAGCCAAAGCTACCGCAGTAGAATTTGGCGACTCGATTAAAGAAAAAGTGACAAAAAATACGAATGTTAACGATTTGCTCGCTCTGAAAGCTCTGTCTTGGACAGATTTGGACAAAGTCGAAAGAACCAGTGCGGCTTTGCCCTATCTCCAACTTCAAGCATTTTTCAAGATGAATCGACCTAGCTCTGGAGAAAAATCGATTGAGGCGATGCAAGACACCAGCGAATATGTGATTTTTGTTCTTAATACTGTAGAAGAAGGCAATCTCGAAAAAGCTGAAAAGACGTTAGTCACTCAGGCAGAACAGCGACTGACCCGCTTTTATGGCGATGCGGAATATGGTTCGCTTGTTGAGCAACAAAGAAGCCAAGCTGACGTTAGTCGAAATCTCGACAACATCAATCGATAATTCCTAAGTTTTAATTTAGTAACATCAAACGGCCAAGTTGCTGTTTGATGTTATATTCTGGTCCAATGGTTGATTATTCTCGCTTTCTTTATTGACCTTATTCAAATTTGAAACAGGCTATTTGATAGTCATCGTTCACGCTCACCAGCTGCGGCGTTTGATGGCTACAACGTTCTTCACAAAGCTGACAGCGGCTGGCAAATGCACAGGCCGTATTCGGCTCCTCAATTTTACGTCTGGCTCCTTGAGGGAGAAACTTTGGAAATCGTTTTCGGTAAACAGGAGTGCTTGCAAACAAAGCTTGAGTGTACGGATGAAGTGGTTCATCAAAAATTTGCGCAACGTTGCCTTGTTCGATCACGCTGCCATGGTACATCACCATTATTTTATCGGCGACATGCTCGATAACATTTAAATCGTGGGAGATGAAAATATAAGAAATCCCCATTTCTTCTTGTAATGATTGCATCAAATTAAGTATTTGAGCCTGTATCGAGACATCAAGTGCTGATAAAGGTTCATCGGCAATAATGATACTAGGCTCCAAAATTATTGCTCTAGCAATGGCTATTCGCTGTCTTTGCCCCCCCGAAAACATATGCGGATATCGATATTGATGTTCGGGCTGAAGACCAACTTTCTGTAGTGTTTGCTCTATTTTTATTCTACGCTCTCTTGCTGTTAGTCGAGTATTGATAATCAGCGTTTGGTCAAGCGAATGGCCAATTCGGATATTGGGATTTAATGATTCAAACGGGTTCTGAAAAATCATTCGAATGTTGGTAAAACGTTTTTTACGATCTTTTTTCCGATGAAAAAGCAATTCTTGGTCGTTTAAATAAATTGAGCCGCTGGACGGTTTTTCTATGCCAATAATTTGCCGCGCTAATGTTGTTTTTCCCGAACCTGATTCACCAACAATCGCTAGAGTTTTTCCTTGCTCTAGATCGAAACTAATATTTCGATTGGCCGAAATGACGGAATGCCGTTTAAAAAATCCTGTGGATATTCTAAAATTTTTATTGATGTTTTCGATTCGAAGCAATGTCATTTACGAAATTACTCCGGAATTTCGGACTGCCGCTTTTTCACTCTTAGCCGACGTATTAGGTTTAACTAAATGACAACGGACTTTACCGTGATTGGCAATACTATTTAGTCTTGGAGGATTGACACATTGTTTCTCTGCTATCGGACAACGAGGACCTAGTCGGCAACCCACCGGTAACATATCGACTGACGGAATTTGTCCGTCGAGCGCAAATAAGCGACTTCCTTTACTATGGCGTTTACCCAGTTGCGGCACGCTATTGAGTAACGATCGTGTATAAGGGTGGCGCGGCTCGTCTAAGATATTTCTGGTTGCGGCATGCTCCATCATTTGCCCCGAATAAACTACGCCAATCTTATCGGTGTTTTCAGATAACAAAGCGAAATCGTGGGTAATTAATATCACGCCAACATTTTCAATCTGGTTGAGCTTGACTATAAGATCGAGTATTTGAGATTGGATAGTAACATCGAGAGCAGTGGTTGGCTCATCAGCAATTAAAAGTCTCGGTTTGCAGGCTAAGGCGATAGCTATTGCGACCCTTTGGTTCATTCCACCCGAAAGTTGGTGCGGATACATTTCTAGAATTTTTTCCGGCTGAGTGATCCCAACAGAATCTAATAATTCAATTGAGCGAACCTTTCGCTCAGAACGATAATGCATGCCATGTGCCGACAAAGTTTCATTGAGTTGAGATGCAATCCGAAAACAAGGATTCAGACTCGATTTGGGATCTTGAAAAATGATTGATGCCTTTGACGATATGTAGCGCTGTCGATCTTGTGCAGATAGCTTCATAAGATCTTGTCCATCTAAATTAAGATAGTCAGCTCTCATGGTCATTTTTGGTGATAATAGGCCCATAATTGCCATCGCTAATACGCTTTTCCCCGAGCCCGATTCTCCGACGATACCCAATATTTCCGATTCAGCCATGCGCAGAGATAATCGGTCGATGATCGACAAAGGCGATGAATGAGTGTGTAAATCGACACTTAAATTTTCAATGTGCAATAAATTCATCTATTTTTTCTCATTGTCCATTGCGTCTCTCAATCCATCGCCGACAAGGTTAATACTAAGCAACGTAAAAAAGATAGCTAATCCGGGAATAGTCACCGTCCACGGGGCGAACATAATATAGTGATGAGATTCTGAAAGGATGGTTCCCCATTCTGGATGAGGCGGTTGCGCACCTAAACCAAGAAAGCCTAAGGCCGCAATCTCTAGAATTGCGGTTGAAAAAGCCAAAGTTATTTGAACAATAACAGGCGGTAAAATATTCGGTAAGATTGATTGAATAAACAGTCGGCTTTTCGAGGCACCATCAAGCAACATTGCGGTGACATATTCTTTATTTTTTTCATGTTTAATAGCGGTTCGAGTGATCAAGACGAAATGAGGTATGAGTACTAACGCTACCGCGTATATGGCGTTGGGTAGACCAGGGCCAATAACAGCAACAATAACAACGGCCAACAACAAAGAGGGTACAGCAAGAATAAAATCCATAAACCGCATGATTAGAGAATCGATCCAATAGTTGGCAAAACTTGAAACAACGCCCAAAAACATGCCAATTGTCCCCGACAACAAGACCACGGCAGATGCAAGCGAAAGTGTCAGCTGAGCGCCAAAAACCAGCCGGGAAAAAATGTCCCGACCAATGTAGTCGGTGCCTAAAATAAAACGGGATTCTCCGAGCTCATACCAAGAAGGAGGGACATGGATAAAGTCGGTAAATTGTACTGCCGGGTCATAAGACGCTAAAAGACTAGCAAAAATGGCGACAAGTGCAATTAAGGTAAAAATAACTAATGCTAACAGAGCTAGTTTATTTTCTTGGTAGTGGCGCCACCAACGAGAAAATGTACTGGGTATTTTAGTTTGTTGGTAAAACTGAGAATGGGTATTCATGCATTTCTCCTCAATTTTGGGTCAACAAACATCATCACAATATCTAGCAAAAGATGAGTGACAATAACAAAACTGGCAATTGCCAAAATACCACCGTGAATGACTGGAAAATCTCTTCGATAGACGGCTTCCAACAGCCATTTACCAGCGCCAGGCCATGAAAAGATGGTTTCTGTGATTAATGATCCAGTAATAAGAACACTAACTTGAAGACCTAATACGGTAATAATGGGGATTAGCGCATTTCTAAGTGCATGTTTCCAAACTTCCTGAGTTTTTGAAATTCCACGTGCTCTAGCACTTAAAATATAGTCGCCAGAAAGGGCGCTAATCATGGCTGAGCGGGTCGAGCGGGTAATGACCGCAAGCGGGATGGTGCCCAATACAATTGCCGGTAAAACAAGATGATGCAAAGCGCTATAAAAAGCTTCGGTTGAATACTCTTGCGTTGATAACAATGTATCGATCAACATAAAGCCAGTGACGGGCAATATATCAAATTCAAATCCGATCCGGCTGGCGACCGGAGTGATGCCTAACCATAAAGAAAAAAGCATTACTAATAACATGGCCCACCAAAATATAGGCATCGAATAACCAACTAATGTGGTTGAAATAATCAATTTATCTTGCCATTTGTTTTTTAGTCGAGCCGCTAGAATCCCCAGTGGAATTCCAATACTAACGGCGAACAGTAAAGCCACAATCGATAGCTCAAGAGTGGCTGGAAAATAAATCCAAAATTCTGAGAAAATTGAAGTGCCACGAACTGAAGACTGCCCTAGGTTTCCTTGAATAATTTCGCCAATATATTGAAAATATACGCTCACGATATTACTGTTTTCGATACCGTTGATTGGTAGCGTGCCAAGAAGTAATTTCGATTGTGAGTTGTGAGAAAAAATAAAATCGATCCCTTCAGGAAATAAGTGGGCAATCCCGAAGGTAAATAACGACAGAACAAAAAAACTTGAAGCAAAATTGATGATTTGACGAACAACAATAAGTAACATTGGTTATTGCGCCTCTTGAATGTTGTTTGAGTTATCGGTGCTTTTGTCTTGCTCAGTCATTGGAGCGAGCCAAACACCACTGAAATACATTCCGTCCGTCGGCGCAAGGTGGAAATTCTTAATTCGCTTATTCGCAAGTATGAACTGTCGTGAATGCGCGATAGGCACCCAAGGCATTGCTTGGCTAAATTTTTGTTGCGCTTCGCGATAGAGCTGCGTACGAAGTGTTACGTCAGACTCGCTACCGGCACGATGAATAATTTCATCAAATTTAGGATCGCACCAAAAGGCTGCGTTGTTTCCTGTTTTAGTCGCGGCACAGCTTAAAAGTGGAGAGAAAAAATTATCAGGGTCACCATTATCCCCAATCCAACCAAGTAATGCCGTTTGATGTTCGCCTTTACGAATTTTTTCGAGATAAGTACCAAATTCATAAGTGACAATTTTTGAATGAATATTTATTTTGTCAAGATCTTGCTGAATTAGTTCTGCCATCTTTATGGCATTTGGATTATAGGTTCGTTGTACCGGCATCGCCCACAAATCCATACTAAAACCATTTTCATAGCCTGCCGACTTTAGTAAGTCCTTGGCTTTATCTAGAGAGAAGGGGATTTCTTTGGTGGTTGAGTCATAAGACCACATGTTGGGTGGGATCGGATTTTTTGCAGCTTCAGCGGTGTTATTATAAACAATCTTTAACAGTGCTTTTTTATTAACGGCATAGTTAATTGCCCGTCTTACCCGAGGATCATCAAAAGGCTTTTTGCTGGTATTCATTGCTAAATAAGCAACATTTGATCCTGGCTCACTTAAAGACGTTAGTATGGGGTAACTTTTCGCAGCTTTAAGATGAATAGGTAACGGCTTGGCCATTAAATCACATTCGCCGGCAATTAGTCGCGCAAATCTGAGTGAGGGATCGGGGGTAATGGCAAATACAAGTCCTTCAAGTTTTTCTTTTCCCTTCCAGTATTGAGGATGCGCTCGATAACGAATAAATGCATCGGCCTGGTAACGAACCAATTGAAATGGGCCAGTACCAATCGGCTTAATATCAATGCTTTCTGGGTGGCCGCTAAGAATTAATTTTTCTGCATACTCTGCAGACAAGATCGACGCAAAATCCATCGCTAATGTTGATAAAAATGGTGCTTCAGGATGATTTAAAACGAATTTAACCTGATGATCGTTAACTTTAATGATATTTGATATGAGTTCTTCTAATCCCATGGATTCAAAATAGCGAAATCCAAGGGGAGATATTGAATGAAAGGGGTGGTTTTTTTTCCACTGCCGTTGAAATGAAAACAAAACATCGTCGGCATTAAAAGAACGAGTAGGGGTAAAATATTTGGTGGATTGAAATTCTACATTTTTCCTTAAGAAGAAAGTATATTCCTTTCCGTCTTTTGATATCTCCCAATGGGTTGCTAAACTGCTAGCGACATAGCTGCTGCCAGGTTTAAACTCTAAAAGTCGATTATAAATTTGGCGCGATGACGCGTCAAAAGTAGGTCCAGAGGTGACTAATTGCGGATTAAAACTTTGTGGGCTTGCCTCAGAGCAATAAACAAGTACATTATCCCTAACGGCGGTAGTATTGTCATTGTTGCTGCAACTACTGACCAATAGCTGACAGCTGGCAAATAGATAAAAAAGCGTCAAACGATTGTTCATTATGCTGTTAATTTCCAGAATAATCGACCTTGGTCGACATTGCTTTATCAAACTAAGCGAATTGTTGTGTCTTAATAATACTCATAAAAATAAGATCGTAGATTATTTGTGGTCAAGTAGCTGGTATTTTTTTAGATATCCACGTAGTTGATGATAAGTCAAGCCGAGTTGTTCTGCACACTTTTTCTGATTAAATTGCGATTTTTCTAACGAATATTTAATCAACTTAATTTCGGTTTCTGCCATAGTTTGTTTTAAATCTAACGGCATTTCAAAACTAGAAAGACTGATATCCTGCTTTTCCAGTTTTGCACT
>Ga0316209_1002909_pt1 | contig 12614 bp, 14 predicted proteins | sample 6monopyrite_MG_FD_204945 | JGI IMG/M metagenome (GOLD analysis project Ga0316209, IMG submission 204945) | Microbial mat bacterial communities from mineral coupon in-situ incubated in ocean water Damariscotta River, Maine, United States -... | ecosystem: Environmental > Aquatic > Marine >...
GGAGGTGTACTTCTTCGGTGATGATGTTCGTGCCATGTCGGCGACCTCGTGCGCCGAAGTCGGCACCCTGATCTGTTCGGGGTTTCACTGCTCCGGACGCATGGCCATCGTCTGGCAAAAGCAGCTACTACTGCTCGGGCTACCTGACCAAGGGCAAGTCGGTGTGCGCCTCGCTGCCCATCAAGAGCGAGTGGCTCGAGGACTTCGTGCTCGACCTGCTTCGTCACAAGGTGAGCGAGCTGGGCGTCATCGATGAGCTGGAGCGTCTGATCCGCGACCGCGTCGAGGCGCGCCGGCGAACGTACGGCGAGCACCCGAAGGCGGTCGAGAAGAAGCTCGCTGAGACCGACCGTCGCATCGCGCACTACTACCGCGCCATCGGGGACGGCCTCGACCCATCGATCTGCCAGCAGCACATCGCAGAGCTCACGGCGAAGAAGCAGCAGCTGGACGAAGAGGCGAGCGTACTGCGCCGCGAGGACTACTACGACCGCGCCCTGGAGATGAACGTCGCCGAGCTTCGGCGCTTCGCGCGGGCCTTCAACGAGGAGTTCGAGAGCCTGCCCTTCGCCGCAAAGCGGAAGGCTGTCCTGTACTTCGTGGAGAAGGTTGTGATCGTCGAGCGGAGGTCGGTGGAGGTCCACTTCAAGGTGCCCTTCGACAACAATGGCATCAAGCTGCTGACCGACGAGGTGGTCGGCGGTGGCCCGCAGGAAGGCGATATCGGCGATAGCGATGGAAGTAAGGGCCTTCTCTCAAATGTCTACATGCAGCCCGCTACGGGGAGCCACTTCACCGGCTGCACTAACCCGTGCAGCCGGTCGTCCTTCAGGGACAAGACGCCCGCCTCCGGCCCCACAAGCCGGAGGCGGAGTTCGTTCTGGGTCACGGTGATGTCGTCGACCACGTTCGCGAGCAGCTTCTGCTTCTCATGCGGGTTCAGCTTCCCGTAGACCCGTCCGAAGTCACGGAGGAGCTTGCGGTAGTCAGCGGCGTTCAAGCTGGCGGTCTCGATGTCCTCCAGGCACTGCCGCTCACGAGCTACCTGGAGCTTGGCGGCCTCCACCTGGGCCTGAAGCTCTTCGGCCTGGGCCCACAGGAAGGCCGGAACGGCTCCCCCGGGTGCCGACTTGAAGCGGGAGGTGAAGTCGACCTGCTCATGTTCGAGATCCGCCAGACGCCGAACGGCCGCATCCAGAATCCGCTTCTGCGCCGGGACGCCGGTGTCGATCCGCTGGTTGGCCTCGACCACGATCTCGTCGAGCATGCTCTTCCGACCTGCGAGGTCCTTCAGCCGCCCGAGGATCAGAGCCTCCAGCTGCTCAGCGCTGATCGACTTGCGGGAGCAACCCCGAGGCGCCCGACCCAGGTGCTGGTAGTAGAAGTAGTAGTTCCTCCCTCCATCCTGGAGCTTCTTGTGAGTCGAGGCTCCGTGGAGGACGCGGCCGCAGTCACCACAGCGGACCAGGCCCTGGAGCACGTAGTCGTGCTGCTTCGGCCGCACGTTGTTGGTGTAGGTTGCGCGGTTCTTCGCCCGCAGCACCTGAACAGCCTCAAACGTCTCTTCGTCCACGATCGGCTTCCAGACGGCAGGCACAGTGTAGTAGCGATCCCGCTCGTCGAGACCTACCTGCTCTTCTTCGGGCAACCCCTTGTTCGCGAGATTGACCTCCTTCAACGCGATGTAAGTAGGGTTCTGGAGCATGTAGGACAACACACCGTCCGAGACCGCCCTTGCCGGGCGAACCTTCCCCCTCCGGGAGACCCTTTCCCGGAGACGATGGCCCATTTCCTTCAGCACGCGAAGTGTGCCGGAGCGTGACCCCGTCTCCAGGTACAGCCGGAAGGCGTCCCGAACCAGAGCGGCCTCGCTGTCGACGATGCGCAGGTGTCCGGAGCGATCCGGGTCGGGTTCGTACCCGGTCGGAACGTTCCCACCGCTCCAAAGGCCGCGCTCCGCCCGATCCCTCATCGCCGCCTTCGTCCGGGCAGCGGTGGTCTCACGCTCGAACTGGTAGAGGGCCATCAGCATCACGATCATGACCCTGCCGGCCGGAGTGGTGGTGTCGAACCGCTCCTTGACCGAGATGAACTCCACCCCCTGGGATTCGAGGAACCGCGAGAGCGCCAGGAAGTCCACCACCGACCGGGACATCCGGGACAACTCGGTGAAGATGAGCACATCGATCTTCCCAGCCCGGATGTCCCTGATGAGCCGCTGGTACTCAGGGCGATTCGTGTCCTTCCCCGAGAACCCTTCCTCACGGTAGATACGGGCCGCGGCGATGTCCTCGTCGCTGAAGCCCGACCTACGCAGCCACTCCCGACACCGGTGCTCCTGGTTGTTGAGGCTGTTCTCGTCCTTGGCCGCCTGCTCCTCGGTGGAGACGCGCGGGTAGATGGCAATCCTCTTCCTACTGTTCGACATCGTCAGCCTCCTCGCCGTCGGTGTCGCCATCGCCCTCTTCCAACACCCTCACGAGGGCCTCGGCGAGAATGCGCACGGCGCGCTGGATACGTTCTTCAACAGGAAGCATGCGGACTTCCTCGATGTACTTCTTCGGTGAATCGGACACGCAGTCCCCCACTCCCGCGCAAGCGCAGGACGCAGGTGGGCGGCCTCGATGTCGGTGTCGACATCGCCCTGGTCAATCGGCGTTGGTGCCCTCGTGCCGTGCATCCGACCCGGAATACGTCTGACGACGCCCGGGTAAACCGGCGAGCCCCGAGGCTGGGGCGGGGACAGAGCCCCGTGGTGCCCTACTACTCCTCAGAGCACTCCATCTACCCCTTGGTGCTCAACGAGGCCGTCACCGCCGGGGTTGCGAAATCGCCCTCGCTCAAGACCCGCGACCAGATGCTGGCGGATTCTGATCCCAAACCCGAGTCGGAAGGCGCCGCCCAGATCGAGGCCCTCTCCTGAGAGGCGCCTTTGCTTCCGAGCAGGGGGTCCAGACCGGTTGAGGATCTGGGTGCCACGTTTTCCGTGCGCATCGATTGGCGAGTTTTGAAGCCTTTATGGGACCAATCGAGGTTTACCCTGCGGTTCTGACGATCCGGGGTGGCCATACCTCTCTCGGAGGCCAGCGGTGCTTTCCAGCACTCGGGTCGAGTCCATCAGCACGTACCGGACCTCCGGACCCGGCAGCAGCTGAGTCCAGACCTCCTCCACGGTGCCGCCGAAGTAGCGCAGCGCATCGGGGACACCGTGGTGAAGGGCAGCATTGCCCTCGGGCACCAGGTGCAGCAGCACCGCCCGGTCGATGCCGAACTCGCGGTGGGCGACCATCTCCTGGGCCAACAGGGCCAGACGAAGCAGCTGGTAGTGCGGCTCGTGGAAGTAGGCTGCGAGCGGGGGGCGCTGCTCGAAGACGCACCGGTCGATGTCGTAGTGCGGGCGGTAGCGATCACGTCGATCGGTGCCCCACTGGCTGACGACAGGCATGGGGGCGTCGTAGCTCTCGGTGTACTTCCACTCGGCGATGATCCCAACGCGTTCGGCGGGGGTCTCGGCGACGAGAACAGCATCGGCGCTGGTGACGTACGCCCCCCGAGTCCTTGGCTTGCCCCGGCCCTCGCCGAGGTAGTCCTCGGCACCGATCCACTCGAAGGCAACCGGGCTGCCGTCCTCCACCTCCAGGAGCCGGGCGACATCCGGCTCGAACAGCCGGACCAGGTCGAGGAGCTTGCCCTCGTTGGCGGCCGACAGCAGCGCGTTGACGCATTGGACCTGCGAGTCGAGGAGGTGGGTCGAGGGATGCTCGACGCCGCCGCTGGCGGTCCACATGTGCCAGGGGATGCCGTGGGCCTCGAAGCGCTCCAGGGCTTCCGCTCGGATGTCTGGCAGCAGGTTCCAGGCGGCGCAGTCCTCGGGCAGGCAGAAGTCGAACGGCCCGATGCGTTCTCGCCGTCGGCCCTTCTCGATCCAGCAGTGGCCGGGTTTCTTGGCATCCTCCGGAAGTGCGGTCGTCCTGTGCTTCCAGCGCACCTGTTGTTTCAGGCACTGCTGCTGCCAGGGCGGGCGGCGACTCATGGGGTGGCCTGTTCCAGCACCACACCGTCATCCGACAGACGCCAGAACTGGAGATCCGCGAGCAGGTCGCCGTAGCTCTCACGAGCAGCCGTGTCCGCCAGCCACCCGGTGATCCGGGGCCGCGATGATCGGGACGGGTCTCGAAGGCTCGACCAGGGGTGACGCGGTCGCCGGGATCAGCCCCACCGACTGCTTCTGCCCGATCGTCCCTGCGAGAACAGCCCCGAGGTCGTGCCCGGTGGCGGCCAGCGCTTCGAAAAACATCATGTACGTGGCCAGCTGGTAGCAGGCGGACCGGATGTCGCCGCCGAGCTTCTTCACCTCCACCAGGGCTGGGCGGCCGTCCGGGAGAACGCCGAGAGCGTCGAGCTTGCTCGGGATGCGCTGTCCGGCACCGAGCCGGGCACGGACCTTGGCCCGGAAGGCGTTGGCGGCCGGGCGGTTGTCGAAGCCCAGGCGCACCTCGGAGTCGACCGCCAGAAGTGGGGCACCCTCAGCGTGGTCGAGCCCGTAGGTACGCATCAAGCCGCCGTGGGGTCGGGCCTCGCTGGTGAGGAAGCTGGGATCAGCCGCGGCGGCCACAGTGGCCAGGTGCTCCCGGAGGAGCGGCTCGCTGTCTGCCAGGGCGGCGGCTGTCATGCGCGTGGCGAAGAGGTCGGGGGTCAGGGCCTTGTAGCTACTGTCGGCGGTGAGCTTGTAGGTGCCCCTCGCTGATCCCAGCACTTCCAAGGGCGAGGTGCGGCCCAGGTAGACCTGGAGTCCCCCGTGCTTCCGGGTTCCCCGGGCTCGGCGGAAATCGAGGCGGGCGTGGGCCGCTTCCGCTTCAGGGGACCGGAGCCAGTCCACCATCCAGGCGAGCGGGCCGGTCAGCAGGTCGAGGAGGCTCTGGGGGACGCGGCGGTCGTAGTACATGGCGGCGAGTGTACCGCCCGACAATGGCGCCACCATCCTCGATGATCGTGTGCGCCCTCGGACCAGAACCGCTACGATGGCTGTGGCGGTCGTGGACTCGACCAGCCGCAACGACAACGAGAACGCGGACGCGTTCATCGACAAAGGAAATAAGAAATGAAGAAGCACGTCTTCAAGACCGTGATCTCTCGGCGCATGCCTGACCCCGTGTTCAAGGGGAGCCAGCGCCACATCTTCATCGTCAACGTCCTCGACGTTCCGGTGGGCCTCCCCAAGGACCCCAACCCCCGTGCGCAGAACACTGACCGCATGGTCTGGCGCGAGATCCGTCGCCACCTCCTCAACCGGGAGGGAACGGCCAACACCTTCCACCTGAAGAACAAGGGCATCACGCTGCTCGCGGCGGACGTGAAGAAGGTGGACGGCACGGATGACGAGATGGAAGTCTCCTTCGATGACACCGGGCACGGCATCGTCGACGGCGGGCACACCTACGACCTCGTGGTCAAGGCCCTCGACGACATCCGCGCCGTCGCAGAGGACGACGACTACAGCCAGTTCGTGAAGTTCGAGATCCTGGTCGGCTACGACTCTCCCATCTACGCCGAGGTCGCTGGCGGGCTGAACACGGCCATCCAGGTCCAGGAGATGAGCCTCGCCAACCTGCGGGGTCAGTTCGACTGGGTGAAGACCGCTCTGGACGGTCACCCGAACGCCGATCGCATCGCCTACACCGAGAACGTCAAGGACGCGGTCATGGACGTGCGCGAACTGACGGCACTCATGTACCTGTTCAACATCCACGCGTTCCCGCAGGGTGGTGACGAGCATCCGGTCATGGCCTACACCAGCAAGTCTCGTGTCCTCGACCACTACCAGCGGAACACTGACGACTACAAGACCCTGCGGGACATCCTGCCGCAGATCCTGATCCTGCGGGACACGATCGCCCAGGAGGCACGGGAACTTCACAACACCGCCGGAGGCCGGGCCGGAAAGCTCGCCTTCATCGAGAGCCGCGAGCGTGGGGAGTTCGAGTTCCCGTTCATCGAGAAGACGGACACCTACCGCCTCTCGAAGGCGGCGCTCTACCCGATGCTGGGTGCCTTCCGGTGGATGGTCGTGGACGACGAGGACTCCGGCCGCCTCCAGTGGCGCGGAGGCTTCGACGAGGTTCTCGCCCTGTGGCGCCGTGAGGGGGCACGCCTGATGCGGCAGACGCAGACCACGTCCGATGAGAACAACCGGAAGGTCCACGCCATCGGTCGCAGCCCGAACCACTGGCAGACCCTCTACAGCACCGTCGCCATGGCCCAGATGATGGGTCGTGCATCGGCGTAGCACCTCCACTGGTGGCCCCGGCTCTCCCGGGGCCACCCCAGCCCCAGTGCAATGATGTCTGACACCGAAAGCGCTTCTCCCCTCATCCAGGTTCAGCAATGAAGCGCTACGCCCCCGCCGTGCTGGAGGCCGCTGCCGCAGCGCTGCGCAGTGCCTACTGGTACAAGAAGGACCTCCAAGACTTCCTGCGACGAGTCGGCGTGCCGGGCGAGTTCTTGGCCACCGTCGACTGGGACGCGTACAAGTGGCACATTGCCAACGACACGCTGACTCGCCTGAACAACATGCCGCAGGGACGACCGTTCATCGACGCCATCCTCGCCGGGCTTGTCGACCAGGACGAGAGCTTTCCACACCTGCGACGACTTCGTGAAGACGGCGAGGCGAAGGCCCGGGACGCCCGGGACGCCCAGCGTCGCCTTCGAGAACTCCTAAACCGGCAGAGCATGGCAGACCGAGCCCGAGAAGCGCGGGACGCCAGCCGTGCCGAGGCAACGCGCCAGGCCGAAACAGCCCGACGAAGGCAGGAGCTTGTCTTGGACCTTGGCCGCCGATTCGCGGCGCTGGCCATGATGGACTCTGATCCCCAGGGACGAGGCCGCCAGTTCGAGCCGCTGTTGCGAGACCTCTTTGCCGCATTCGACCTCGACCCTCGTGGCAGCTTCCTCGCCCCAGGGGAGCAGACAGACGGCAGCATCCGATTCAACGGCAGCATCATCCTCGTCGAGGCCCGATGGGAACGTGACCGTTCGAGCCCGCGGCAGACCCGGGAGTTCCGCGCCAAGGTCCAGGACAAGCTGGAAACGACACTCGGCCTCTACATCGCCATGGCGGGGTTCACCGACGAGGCGATCCGCAAGGCTGCCGAGGGTCGTCGGCTCGTCGTGTTGATGGACGGAACAGACCTCGCACCGGTGTTCCAAGGGGTCGTGGACCTGCGAGAGCTTCTGGACCGCAAGCTTCGCCACGCTGCCGAGACCGGCGACGTGCTCTACCGGATGTAGAACAGGAGGGGTGGGATGGGCAGACGCCGTCGGCAGTACAAGGGACCCGGACGCAATGCTCCGTGTCCGTGTGGATCGGGCCGCAAGTTCAAGTCGTGCTGCGAGTCGAAGGGAGAAGGTCCGGCGACGGGTCCCGAACGGGTTGTTCGCCCAGAGCTTCGAGCGCACTTCAAGAGAGCGGCACACGCGGGATGCTACGACGACACCTGGTTCACCGAGGTCGAGAAGAGGGATGCGACGGTTGCTGAAGACTACGCCCACTTCGCCCTCGTCCGCGGGATGTCCCGTGAAGAGGAGCACCGAGTGCGCGATGCCCTGGAACTGGTCACCACGGAAGTGCTCAGCGCGCTCCCGCCTGAGGTCCTGGTAGGAAGCTGCAACCTCGTCACGAACGTGATGGTCCGATTCGTGGAGGCATTGGGCGTCTGGGCATTCGGCGTACACGGCTCGGTACGCTTCGTGTTCCCCAGGCACCCACACCTGGATCCATCCTACTTCTGGGTCGTTGACGAGCAGGACTTCCAGGGCGCCTTCACAGGGCACGCTTGGCTTGTTGCTCCGCCGTTCGTCGTCGACTGCACGGCTCGACTCCAGAAGTGGCAGGGTCCACAGGCAACGCTGCTCCCGGACCGTGTCGTCGCCCATAGGAGCGAAGTCGAGGTCCTGCATCCGCAGCCCGATCTCTTCGCAGCGCCCAGAGTCGCACGATTCGCCGGCCCCCCTCATCCCGCGCTGTTCGAGTTCTGGCAGTGGATGCCCGCCATTAGGGTTCGACTCCCCGAGGCTCACGTCACCTACCAGCCCAGCGGGATCGTGCTGCCGCAGGAGCGACTCGGAGACGATGGCTGGGCGCTCTCCTTTGGGAACCGCACGCCAGCGCAGTTCTTCGAACAAGTCATCCTGCCAGCATGGGCCGAAAGGGGGCGCAGTCAGTAGCTGACTACTTTCACGTGGATGTACCATCCACGTCTCCCCCGCTGATCAACCGCTGCCCTTCGGCCGCCTCGATCGCAGCGACCTCCTGCTGGCCGGAAGCAAGTTGGTTCGCCACCAGCCGAGCCTCGCGAATCTGGGCCTCAGCGAGACCTCGACCTGTGAGGAGCTTGTCCACTTCTGCCAGCATCTCCACCTCGATGTGGTTGATGACGGCAGAGAGCAGCCCCACGAGGTGGTGCTGCTTCTCCATTTCTTCCAACTCCCTCGCAGACAGGACCGTCCCGACGATCTGCTTCATGGCCGCGTCCTGGGTCCAGTGAATCACCTTCCCGTGCTGAGCGCCGGCAACGAGGATGTGGTTCGCCCGACCGTGCACCGCCCTGTAGGCCCACCAAAGCAGCCACAGCCGTGAGTTCAAGAAAGGACGAGTGGCGAAGACCTCGCTTTCAAGCTCGAAGGCCCGGCGGGAAGGCTCGTCAGACAGCGAACGGATGGTGGCGGCCAGCTGACTCTTCCCATCAAGGATGTCGTCGTAGTCATCAGGGACGGTGATGTTGTAGATGAAGGTGGCCCCGGTGTAGAGTCCCTTGACCTCGAAGACGGCCTCCCAAAGGACGCGGACGGCCTCGACCCGGTGCTGTTGAAGCCCCTCGCTGCCGTTGGCCAGTGAACCAAGCACCGCCCCCAGCAGGTCTCGCTCCACCGCAGCCCCAGACTTCCGCTCTTCCAGCTGGTCTTGGTGCTCGTGATTCTTCTCCAGGTGTAGGCGAGCCTCGCGCACCTCAACCAGCCAGCGGGAGAGAGCGACCCCACCACCGAGCGCGGCCATGATCCACCCGCTCACCATGGCCAGCACCTCAACGACGGACACGACGCACCTCCCGCGACAGCAATGTACTCCCCGAGGCCCGCTCGTAAGTTCCCTTGAAGGAACAGGAATTCCCACAGCCCATCTGGGCAATGCCACCAGGGACCTTGGGGCCGGTCCGGGTGACCGCCACCCGAGCCCCGATTCAGCTGCTGTCGCTCGCGGTGCGGCGGAGCCCGGCCCCGAGCTTCGTGGCGAGGTGGAGCATGCGGCGTGCATCCTGCTCCGAGACCACCAGACGCTGACCCGGTTGATACCGCTGGTCGCCCGAACGATCGATGTACTTCTGGTCGACGAAGCCGTCGGCGTGCTGCAAGAGATGCCGCTGCTGGAAGAGAAGCTTCAGGTCGGCCCACTCGTCGGGGTCGAGCATGTCCTCGTAGCTCTCCCCGGTGGCCTGCTCCCACAAGGTGCTCGCCTGCCCGAGCCGCTGGAAGACGTTGTGCGGGGCGGGCGCCACGCCTGTGAATCCGTCGTATAGGGCCTGCGGAAGCCGCTGGAGAGCAACCACGCCGTCCGACACGGTGCTCTCCAGCTGACGCCGCACCAGCGTCTCAGCAGCGTCCATGTCCAGCGTGGTGTCGCGGATCGCCGCGATGAGGTCGAGGCCAGCTTTCATTTTCGCCAGTGCTTCCTCGAAGGTCTCCTCGGCGCTGTTGTGACCGCAGCTTGGACAGAAGAAGGCGCTGCCCACCACCGCGTACTTCACCCCGCAGGCCGCACACGAGACCTGCCGCCGCAAGACCTCCGACGACCGCACCGCAGGAATCGGCGGTCGGGGGCGAGGACGAGGGACGGTGATCTTCACGTACTTCGAGGACCGCATCCCACGGAACTGGTCCATCAGCATCTTCGTGACGAGGTGCTCTCCCTGCTCGACTACGATCTGGTTCACGGCATCGACCTGCTGCTGGGTGCACCAGTTCTCGAAGGTGCTCTCGACGACATGCCCGCACCGAGGGCAGACCGCGTCGTCGCCCACGTCGTTCTCCCAATGCTCCATCAGCACCTTGAACTCGTAGCGGCAGTGCTCCGCAGGGCACCGCCGGTCGAAGAAGCCGTCGTCGTCGCTGACGATGGTGATGCTGAACTCCAGGTCGCCCATGCGCCCGCCTCCCGGGTCAGTGTACTTCGCGCCTGCGACACGTAGTTCCTGTGTCCGCCAATGACGCCTAGCGGACACTGGAGCCCAGCATGGACGCCATGGTCCCCACCACCGCGAAGCACGTAGGTGCAGCCCTGGTCGACGCAGCCCGCGGATACGTAGACGCCAGCCTGGCCCCGAAGACGAGGAAGCTCTACTCCACGGCCTGGCGCCAGTTCACGAACTGGTGTGCCGAGTCCGGCTTCTGCTCGATGCCTGCTGACCCCAGGGCCGTGGCCCTCTACCTCTCGGCCAGAGCAGAGGCCGAGTTGGCGGTCTCGACCATCAGAATCGACGTGGCGGCGATCGGCTACGCTCACGAAGCTGCTGACCACGCGTCTCCGACCACGCACAAGATCGTCCGGTCCGTGATGGCTGGGATCACCAGGACCACCGGCACGATGCCGAAGCGCAAGAAGCCCGTCCTTACTGGCGACCTCCGCAAGATGGTGAACGCAGTAGATGCGACAACGACCCGGGGGCTGCGAGACCGCGCCGTGCTGGTGGTCGGCTTCGCATCCGCACTCCGACGCAAAGAGCTTGTTGCTGTTCAGTTCGAGCACATCGAGTTCGTCGAAGACGGCGTGAAGCTGCTCGTCCCCAAGTCCAAGACCGACCAGGAGCGCCACGGACGAACCATCGCCCTACCCTGGGGCTCTCGACCCTCAACCTGCCCGGTGCGTGCCCTTCGAACCTGGCTGACCCAGTCCGGGATCACCTCCGGCCCGGTCTTCAGGTCCATCTCTCGGTCGGGGAAGATGGCCAGTGGCGCCATGTCCGCTCGTGGGGTGGCCAGAGCGGTGAAGCGCGCGGGTGCCGCCGCCGGCCTCGATCCCGGGGGACTCGGGGGGCACAGCCTCCGGGCTGGCTTCGCAACCTCTGCTGCGCGGGCGGGCGCCACAGAGCGTGCCATCGCGAAGCAAACTGGCCACAAGAACATGGCGGTGCTGCGGACATACATCCGGGACGGAAGGCTGTTCGAGGATTCTGCGGCGGGGCTGCTGGGGCTGTAGAGGGCAGACCAGGCCAGCGCCCTCCGCGTCAGGCCGACCACGGCCATGGCCCGCTCACATCACGTTCATCGTCGGTGTCCGGCTGAGCCACCGAACCCCGGACGGGGCCTCGCCGACAGCCAGCATGCTGTCGATGCCCGACACAGCCGCCTGGTGCATGCTGACCGCCACATCCAGAGCCGCATCCCAGGTTTCCTCGAAGTGGAAGATCTGGTCGACGACCTCCCCGTCGCTGCCGTCCTCGGTTGAGATCCAGTGCTCGTCGCAGACCACGTAGGCAGGCAACGGGTCCTCCTCGAAGCTCATCTTGTCCGACCAGTATGAGCGGGTAAGCGCCTCCACCGTAGTGGTGATCCCGTGGCGTGTGTCGCCACCCGCGTGCCAGGTGGTCTCCAGGGTCTGCTTCTTCACGATGCGCTCCAGGGCAGTCGCACTACGACTACACCATCCTCGAAGTGCGCCACCCCCCACACCGTGAACCGCCGCCAGCACCCCACCGAAGAGGCGGGACCGGAGAAGCTGTTCCGCTGATCCGAGGTCGCGGCCCGAAAGAACGAGCACAGGATTCGCGGAAGCGGAGGTCAACAAGTGCCCGCCCGATGACCCTGGCATGCGGCGGTCCCCATCCCCGTCAACAAGGGCGGCGAGAGGAAGTTGGCTGTTGCCCTTCCAGCGATACAGTGGCGGCGGGAGGAGGAATGGAACTCAGGTTGCGCGTCCACGCCACATCCCTCCTCGACGACGATGAGGAGGTCCGAGCCCAGGTTGCGTCAGAGCCTGGCGAAGCACTGACCATCTCTTTTACCCCGGCGGACCTCGAAGAAGTCGCATCTTCTTTGTGCCTGGAACCAGAGGACTCCGTGGCGCCGATGTTGCGCTACCTGGACGGTCAGCGGAGGTTGACGAGCAAGGGCGCTCCGCCCGGCATGGGGGAGTTCAACGAGATTGTCTGCTTCCTCATCCATCGAGCGAAAGGAGTCCAGATTCAACGGGTGTTCGGCTACCGCAAGGCGAATGCGGAAGATCGTGGGCGGTTCCCTGTCCCAGACTTTCTGATCGAGGAAGCCGGAACCGTCGGGCTCTTGGAGTGCAAGGCTACCGAGGCGCTCGACTTCTTGGACCTCAACGGCGGGAAGGCGTGGAAGCGCTCCTTCGTGTGTAGGTCAGCCTCGGAAGCGTCATGGGAAGCCCTTGAGCAGCTTGGGTACGACGACGACCTCAACCGAGTCCCCTACATGCTTTTGCCAGACGATGGCCATGCGTCCGGAGCAGTGAAACCCCGAACAGATCAGGGTGCCGACTTCGGCGCACGAGGTCGCCGACATGGCACGAACATCATCACCGAAGAAGTACACCTCCGAGC
>Ga0316209_1002912_pt1 | contig 12610 bp, 12 predicted proteins | sample 6monopyrite_MG_FD_204945 | JGI IMG/M metagenome (GOLD analysis project Ga0316209, IMG submission 204945) | Microbial mat bacterial communities from mineral coupon in-situ incubated in ocean water Damariscotta River, Maine, United States -... | ecosystem: Environmental > Aquatic > Marine >...
CCTCCCATCGGTTATTTTGAGGTCCCAGATCTCATTGTATTCTTGGGTAACACCTACGAAACTGGCATTTTCAATAGAATTATTCAGATATTTTACTGAACCATTATCACCAACTACCATGGCTACAGCTTCGGCACTTTGGCATTGCTTTTTAACCCGATTAAACTCATCCAAACTTGGTTGAGGTCTTCGAATATATTCCCACCAAGGCTGATCTGAGGAAAAACTCCATGGCCACTTTTGAATGTAAATGACATTGTCGCCCAAACTTTGAATGCTGCTGCGCACATTTTTTTCCAAGGAGCTCACAACTGTAAATACAGAAACCATGGCAAAAATGCCAATGGTGATTCCGAGCAGTGAGAGCACTGTACGCAACTTGTTCACCACCAAAGAGTCGATGGCAAATAGAAGACTTTCACGAAGTAGACGTAAGTAAAGCATCATAATGAGTAGGGTAAAATTAAGCTTGTTTTTAAAGCCATTTTGACCGTTCATCAAAAAGAGGAAAAAGCGTTGAAAACTCATGTTAATTCCCCCTTTAAACCCTTTGCGAATACTCCCCTTTTAGTTAACATTGTATGTTTAACCGATGCCTTAATGACTGCCACAAAGAAGATCAGAAACGCCTTAATATCTGTCTTTTACAAAGATGGACTGGATGAAGTAGTAAAAGAGCTTCATCAACAAGGAGTGCGAATTTATTCCACTGGAGGAACACAAGCACACATTGAGGAATTGGGCATAAATGTAGAGGCTGTTGAGGACCTCACTTCTTACCCTTCTATTTTAGGAGGTCGCGTAAAAACATTGCACCCAAAGGTCTTCGGTGGAATACTTGCTCGAGGAGAGCATGAGAAAGACCAAGTGCAATTGACAGAGTTCAGCATTCCCACCTTCGATTTGGTCATTGTGGACCTTTATCCTTTTGAGGAAACAGTGGCCTCTGGAGGAGCTCCACAAGAGATCATTGAAAAAATTGACATTGGGGGAATTTCTCTGATTAGAGCAGCCGCCAAGAATTATAGCGATGTTGTGTGCATTTCCTCAAGGGATCAATATCAGGCATTGTTGGAAAAACTACAATCTGACAATGGAGCAACGGAAGAGAGTTGGAGAAAAGAAATGGCCAAACAAGCCTTTGACATTTCTTCGCATTACGACAGCATGATTTATGAATACTTCAGTGAAGACTTGACTTCATTGAAGGTCAGTGAGCGACAGTACAAACCGCTGAGGTATGGAGAAAATCCACATCAACATGCTTCCTTTTACGGAGATTTGGATGCCTTGTTTGAACAACTGCATGGCAAGGCACTTTCTTACAACAACCTTTTGGATGTTGACGCTGCCGTGAATTTAATCGATGATTTTATTGATCAGGAATGTGCATTTGCCGTATTGAAACACAACAATGCGTGTGGAATGGCCATCAGAGAATCTGTTTTAGATGCTTATCAAGCAGCATTGGCTGCAGATCCGATTTCTGCTTTTGGCGGCATATTGATTAGTAACAGCACCATTGATTTAGCCGCAGCAGAGGAAATCAATTCCCTCTTTTGTGAGGTGGTAATTGCTCCAGATTTTCACCCTGAAGCATTGGAACTGTTGAAAAGTAAAAAGAACCGCATCTTGCTGAAAAGAAGCAGAGCAGTGCTTATGCAACGAATGGTGCGCACTGCATTGAACGGTTATTTGGTGCAAGACAAAGACGTCTCTACGGAGAGTTTGAAAGATTTTAAAACAGTTACCGAAAAGGCGCCAAGCCCAGAGGAGCTAATAGATTTAGAGTTTGCGGCAAAATTGGTCAAGAATACTAAATCCAATGCCATCGTATTAGTAAAGGATAAACAATTGTTAGCAAGTGGCACTGGACAGACCTCAAGAGTAGATGCACTGCAACAAGCCATTCATAAAGCGAAGAGTTTTGAGTTTGACTTGGAGGGTGCTGTGATGGCTTCTGATGCATTTTTTCCTTTCCCCGACTGTGTAGAAATAGCAAAAGAGGCAGGCATTAAAGCTGTGGTGCAACCTGGTGGTTCGATCAAAGACCAACTCTCAATTGATTATTGCAATGAAAACGAATTGAAAATGGTGTTTACCGGGGTTAGACATTTTAAACATTAAAGCAGATGGGATTATTTGATTTTTTTACCCAAGAGATTGCCATTGACTTAGGCACGGCAAACACTCTCATCATTCACAACGATAAAGTAGTGGTAGATGAACCTTCCATTGTCGCCGTAGAAAGGGGCACAGGAAAAGTAATTGCCGTTGGCAAGACAGCCATGCAGATGCATGGGAAAACGCATGAAGAGATCAAAACTGTTCGACCATTGAAGGATGGTGTGATTGCTGATTTTCAAGCCGCAGAATACATGATTCGTGGCATGATCAAAATGATCAACAATAAGAAACGCTTTTTTAGCCCCTCACTCAAAATGGTCATATGTATTCCTTCTGGAATTACAGAAGTGGAAAAGCGGGCAGTAAAAGATTCTGCAGAACATGCAGGAGGCAAAGAGGTCTATTTGATTCATGAACCTATGGCAGCCGCGATTGGCATTGGAATAGATGTTTTGGAGCCCATGGGAAACATGATCATTGACATCGGGGGTGGCACCTCAGAAATTGCAGTAATTGCCTTAGGCGGTATCGTCTGTGACAAATCCATTCGTGTGGCTGGAGATGATTTCACAAACGACATTGTAGATTACATGCGAAGACAACACAATTTGCTTATTGGAGAGCGTTCAGCGGAGAAGATTAAAATTGAAGTCGGATCGGCCATGCCAAAATTGGAAAATCCGCCCGAGGATTATGCCATTCAAGGAAGGGACTTGATGACAGGCACACCAAAGGAAATAAAGGTTTCTTATGAAGAAATTGCTCATGCTTTGGACAAGTCGATCACAAAAATTGAAGCAGCGATATTGAACGCACTGGAGATGACTCCTCCAGAGCTTTCAGCAGATATCTATCGAACTGGGCTTTACCTGGCGGGCGGGGGTTCTTTATTGAGAGGCTTGGATAAACGTATTTCTCAAAAGACGAAGTTGCCGGTGCATGTTGCTGAGGATCCATTACGCGCAGTAGCAAGAGGTACTGGAATAGCCTTGAAGCATTCTTCAAAATTGCCGTTTTTAATAAAATAAACAGCCAGTATGCGTAAATGCGAAACCTAATCCATTTCATATCTAAGTACTCTTACTTTTTCCTCTTTCTCCTGTTTGAGGTATTCGCATTTTACATTCTTTTTTTAAACAACAACTATCAAGGAGCTTCTTTTCTCAACAGTACAAATGCCATCACTGGAGGTTTGTACAGCAGCTATGCTGATTGGACTGATTACCTCAATCTAAAAGAAGTTAATCAAACATTGGCTGAAGAAAACAAGCGATTGCAAAGTCAACAATTTGGGAGCTATACTCCATTGTTTGAAAATGAAATTGTGCTCAATGACAGTGTTTTGCAATTGAAATATGTGTTCTTGAATTCCAAGGTTATCAACAATTCAACGCATCGCCAAAACAATTACCTTACACTCAATACTGGCACCTTGAATGGTGTAAAAGCAGGAATGGGAGTCATCGGGCCAAGTGGGGTAGTCGGCGTGGTAAAAAACGTTTCAGAACATTATGCTTCAGTGCTTTCTCTTTTGCATCGTTCAGCTAAAATTAGTGTAAAGCTAAAGTCCTCCAATTATTTTGGCTCCTTGCAATGGCAAGGCGACAATTATCGATTTGGAAAAGTAGAAGACATCCCAAAGCATGTTCAATTGAATGTTGGGGATACCTTGGTCACGAGTGGGTTTTCAGCAACCTTTCCTGAAGGCATTGCAACAGCTGTAATACAAGAATTCCAACCCATAGAAGGAGATAATTTTTATGATATTAAAGTGAAATTCTTGACTGATTTCAAAAATTTAAGTCAGCTTTATGTGGTTAAGAATATTTACCGTACAGAACTAGAAGATTTGGAAACCTTAACTGGAGAAGGAGATGATTAGGTCATATTTCATATATCCAGTTCAATTTTTGGTATTGGTGCTGTTGCAAGTTCTTATACTGAACAACATACAATTTTCGGGATATATCAATCCATTTCTTTATTTGGCATTCATACTTTGGTTGCCTTTTGAAACTCCAAAATGGTTGCTGATGAGTATTTCTTTTCTGACTGGATTGACCATTGATGTCTTTTCAAATACGATGGGTATGCATACTTCTGCAAGTGTTTTTTTGGCATTTTGCAGACCATTTTTTGTAGAACTATTTGCACCAAGAGATGGCTATGAAGTCAATCAAAGACCCTCAATTCAAGATCTTGGTCTGGGCTGGTTCTTAAAATATTCAGCAATACTGGTACTTTGTCATCATCTGTTTTTGTTTTATGTGGAGGTATTTCGATTTACAGACTTCTGGAATACATTGGCGAGGGCATTTTCAAGTGCAGCCTTTACACTTATATGTATTGTAATTGCCGAGTATTTTAGAGTTAATGTGGAATCAAAACGATGAATCAAAGGGCACAGAGAACATGGGTATTGGCTGGTATTTTCTTATTTATTGCCATTGTGTACATCGTTCGACTTTTCAATGTGCAAGTTCTCGACCAGGGGTACAAAATGGATGCAGACAACAATGTGCTGCGCAAAGTCATTAAGTACCCTGCCCGCGGATTGATCTATGATAGAAAAGGGCAACTGCTTGTCTACAACGAAGCAGCATATGATTTGATGGTGATTCCAAGCCAAGTAGAAGAAAGCATGGACACCTTGGAATTTTGTGCTTTGCTAGAAATGGATAAGGTCACATTCATTGATAAGATTACCAAGGCAAAGAATTATTCAATCTACAAAGCATCAATTTTTGAAAAGGAGATCTCTACTAAATCCTATGCAAAAATTCAAGAACAATTGTTTAAATACCCTGGGTTTTTTGTTCAAAGACGAACGCTTCGCACCTACCCTGAGCGCTCTGCACCTCATATTTTAGGATATGTTGGAGAAGTGAGCCCTTCCATTATTGAGGGAAATCCATATTACAAATCTGGAGATCACATAGGCATCAGTGGTATTGAGAAGACCTATGAAGAGGTACTTAGAGGAAAAAGGGGTATTGAAATTCAAATGGTTGATGTATTTAACCGAACCAAGGGGAAATTCAAGGACGGTTTGTTTGATACTGCTGCTGTTTCAGGCAGTGATTTACAACTTACCATTGACAATGAATTGCAACGCTATGGAGAGTATTTAATGCAGAATAAGAAGGGAAGCGTCGTTGCCATTGAGCCTTCAACAGGAGAAATATTGGCATTGATTAGCATGCCTACCTATGATCCAAACCTACTTGTAGGCCGTGCGAGATCTGTCAATTACAAACAACTTTCGATTGACAGTTTAAATCCGCTTTTTAATCGCGCATTAATGGCAAAGTACCCCCCAGGATCTACCTTTAAAAGCATTAATGCATTGATTGGGCTTGAAGAAGAAGTTCTCACCCCAAACACAAAATACAGTTGCAAGTTGGGCTATCGAAGTGGTCGATTTCACATGGGTTGTCACAGTCATCAATCGCCAGTAGATCTTGAGTTTTCCATTCAGACTTCTTGCAATGCCTATTACAGCAATGTCTTTCGAAGTATTATTGATAAGTATCCAACCGCTGAGGAAGGCTATGAGGTCTGGCATGAATATGTCAAATCATTTGGCTTAGGTCAGAAAACTGGCATTGATTTGCCCAATGAGCTACAAGGGTTTATTCCTAAACCAGAATACTACGATCGTTATTATGGTAAAGGAAATTGGGGGTCACTCACCATCGTTTCTTTGGCAATAGGTCAAGGAGAGTTGGGCTTCACACCTATGCAAATGGCCAATATGACTGCAACGATTGCCAACAGAGGCTTTTATATAAGCCCACACATTGTAAAAAGTGTATCAAATCAGCAAAGGGGTGTAATGGATTCTGTCATTCAACGAAAAGAGGTAGGAATTGCCAAGGAACATTTTGAGCATGTAGTGGAAGCAATGCACAAAGTAGTGGAGGAAGGAACTGGTAGAAGTGCGCGTATTGATTCTTTAGAAGTTTGTGGCAAAACAGGCACTGTTCAAAATCCACATGGAGATGATCATTCCACCTTTATCGCATTCGCTCCAAAAGATGATCCCAAAATAGCAATTTCGGTGTATGTAGAAAACGGATACTGGGGATCTAGATGGGCAGCACCCATTGCAGGTTTAATGATGGAGAAATACCTAAGAGATACCATTAGCCGTCCAGAAATTGAGGAGCGAATGGTCAATGGGAATTTAATAAATCCACAGATAGTTTTAAATGAGGAAGAATAGTAGCGCAATAGAACGCATGGATTGGATGCTTGTGGCACTATTTTTCGTGCTCATTGTTGCAGGCTGGTTAAACATTTATGCTGCAGTATACAACGAAGAATTTACCAGTATTTTTGATACATCTCAACGTTACGGAAAGCAATTGCTTTGGATGGGCACATCGGTGGTGATTGCAACAGTAGTCATGCTCATTGATGAGCGGTTTTTTTCCACATTTGGTTACTTGATTTATGGCTTAATTGTTTTTTTATTGCTGTTGGTCATCTTTATTGGTGCAGAAACAAAAGGGGCAACTTCTTGGTTTTCAGTTGGGGGTTTTAAAATTCAACCCTCTGAATTTTCTAAATTTGCTACCAATTTGGCCTTGGCCAAGTACCTTAGTACCCTTAACATCAATATCAAAAAGTTCAAGACTAAACTGCTAGCTTTTGCCATAATTTGTGTGCCTGCAGTGCTTATTTTGCTTCAAAACGATACTGGTTCGGCATTGATCTATGGTTCCTTTATTTTGGTCTTGTATAGAGAAGGCCTATCAGGCAACATTTTATTGATTGGCGTGACGGCAGCCATTTTATTTGTAGTAACTCTCTTATTGCAAGCTGAAGTATACCAAATGCCTTTTGACCTTGCTTTAGGAGGTGCTAGTTTACTTATTGTTTGCATTACTGTGCTATTGGCTTTGGTATATTATCTACAAAGAAAGCAGAAGAGAATCATTTGGTTGTTAGTCGTCATTTGGACAGGATGTTTTGGTTTGATCAAAAGTGTGGACTATGTGTTTAGTGAGGTCCTTGAACCACATCAATCCAAACGAATAAATGTATTGCTCGGATTGGAGTCTGATCCTCACGGAGCAGGTTACAATGTCAACCAATCTTTGATTGCCATTGGTTCAGGGGGGCTAACAGGTAAGGGTTATTTAAAAGGCACCCAAACCAAATACGATTTTGTGCCAGAGCAGAGTACCGATTTTATCTTTTGCACAATTGGAGAAGAGTGGGGTTTTCTAGGAAGTACAATGGTGATCATCTTATTCATGGCCTTGCTATTGCGGATATTGTTTGTTTGCATGCGCCAACGTTCGACCTTTGCGCAGATCTATGGTTACGGTCTGGCCGCCATTCTCTTTTTTCATTTTGCAATAAACATTGGGATGACCATTGGTCTTGCACCAGTGATTGGAATTCCTCTGCCCTTTTTTAGCTATGGAGGTTCATCACTCTGGGGGTTTACATTACTGCTCTTTATTTTTATAAAAATGGATGCAGACCGATTGGAGGTCTTGTAAATCAATCAAACTTAATGTTTAATAGAGTACTTATGTGCTCAATAGGAGCAGCAAAGCCTATTCCTTCAACACCACCTCCTGTAATTTTACGCTGAATTATCCCGAGTACTTCACCCTTTGAATTTAATAAAGGCCCTCCGCTATTGCCTGGACTTATTGAAATGTCCGATTGTATATAATTGCGATCCTCAATTTTTCGTTTACCGCTAATAATTCCTTTAGCTATGCTTTGTCCCAACTCTAATTCAGCAGGAGTGCCAATAGTCAAGACCTCAGAACCTAATGGTGCGTCATTTTCTTCTTGGTAAAAGGGCAATGCAGTAAAGCCTTCTCCATTGATGTTCAGCAGTACAATATCGTTGAATGCATCAGACCGCACAACTTCAGCACTAAGTGTAAGTCCTGACGAGAATTTAACATCTATTTGATTTACACCTTCAACAACGTGATAGGCGCTTAGCATAAGGCCACTTTCATCAATGATCACACCGCTCCCATGTCCACCATCTGTGATAATTGTAACACACGCTTTATTGGCGTATTGTATCATATCACTCAATTTTTCAAACTTTGGGATGGATGGAGAAGAAAGTGTAATGGCTTCAGTATTTTTTTCAGTTTTTATGCTAGTTAAATTGCTTTGACCCTCATTCACCATTTTTATAAATTCATCTCTTTGTAAAAAACTGATCAATGCATTTTCGAAATTATCTATATTGTATTCGAGGTTTTGATAAAATTCTTGTCTGAAATATATTTCGGAGCTGTTTGAGTGTTCCATAACAACTTCTCCAACTTTCTTATCAAACACTTTCCATAGAAAATCAATTTTATGTTTTGTGCTTATATTTCCATCTCCAAAATCCTTTCCTTTCACCTCTTTTCCATTGATTGTTAAGTCAGTAATTTGAACGCCAATTTCATAACGGGGCAATTGAGTATTCGAACGATTATCGTCCGAAAACAATTGAGCATTTTCAGAAATTGGAGAATTGAAACCCAAGTCAGAAACTACCTCATAAAACTTTTTAATAAAGGTTTCATCTCCAATTTTGATGGACCCTTTCCAAGTAATTTTTTCTTCTGTACCATCAAACCTTATTTTTTTGCCCAGCTCTTTCCCGTCCTTAAAATTGACCATAAGCTTATCAAAAGCAATAAGAGCACTGTTTTCTTTGATGTCTAATTCTAACTTTTGAGGTTCTAAATAGACCCTTTCTCTTCGATCAAAATCAATTGGTTTTTTTGAGATTTTTTGCTCCCATGTTTCGTAACCTTGATTTTTCACTTCAAATAGAATCTCACCATCTTTAGCATCTCTCCAATAATAATTGAGTCTGCAGGGAGTACTGCACTTTTCTTCCCCATTGAGGTAAACTTGTGATGAATCAGGCAAGGATGTGACGATCAATCTAAATTGTGCAGAAGCGCTATGCACAGATATAATCATGATTAAAATGAAGAGAAATTTATATGTGTAATTCATGTGTTAAAAGATATAACCGAAACTAATGTTCAAATTGTAAACTGTAACAGGACCATTTATTTTGCTATCCATTATAACTGCACTGCTTTTGTCGCTGTTAAAATCACTGTAAGGAATCACATATCTAAAAGAGCGATCATTCACTTCCAAGAAATCTAAACTGAATGAATAGCCTGCATAAAAATGATCTGAGATCCTTGGAGACGCACCTATTCCAATGCCAAATCCACTTGCATTGAAGGTATTGCTGCTTGATAAATTCAACGCTGGAATATCTGGCCCAAAACCTCGGTTCAAGCTTGCCGATCTTTTGAAATTAAAAACTTCTTCCAAGGAAATCGACGAATACCTTAGGTCTAAAAAAATATTATCTTCTATATCTATAAACAGTCGACCAATGAATGTTAGTTGGATTTTATTTTTAATGTCATATTCGTATTCGCTAGGAAAATAATCATCGCTTCCGGCTCCAAATTCGCTTTCAAATTCACTGTATTCCAGCCCAGTAGTAGTCTGTGCTTTTGTGTAATTCCATTTGTAGCTTTGTGTAATTGGAAAGCCAATATTAATACCTATACCTAAGTTTCTAATCGGCTGATGAATATAGTTTATGGCCAATCTTAAATCATTAGAAGCTGTATTGTCTTCCATATCACCTTTTGTGCCTCGATCAAATTGCATATTGTTATAGTAAGTTTCTATACCTATATAATTGAATTGGGCTTTCAAATTCGAATAGCCAATAATTAAAACAACTAGCAATAAGCTTGCTTTCAGTGATTTCATATAATATGATTGAAAATATCTGAGTGTAAAAATAATAGCAATGACAAATAATATCACATTTTATTCCTAATTGTTTAAGAATTTAATGAGTAGTTAAAATAAAGGAATTGGCTTTTTCCCTTTCATTGATATTTTATAAAGCGTGATTAAAGCAGCGATAATGATGATATTTTTAAAAATATACTGACCTAGCAAAGTATAGCCCAATGGAGGTTTTGCAAATGCAAGGTCTGGAAAAAACAGTATTGGTGTAAAAGTGCACACCATGTGTACCAATGCAATGGGAATTATAATTTTTAGAAAACGGTTAAAGATGAGAAAGACGCCAATGCCTACTTCCCACAATGCGAGAAGAAAAAGAGAAGTAGATGCAGGTATTAAGTCAAAGGTGAGCATGCCAATCGTGTCTATTGCTAAGTCCTGTGCAGGGCTCATTCCTGGAATAAACTTTAATCCGCCAAACCATAAATAGACCAAGCCAATGCTTAGTGCAATCATGTAGTTAATCGTGAAAAAATTTGAACGTCTCATCTGACTTGAGCAGTTGTCTTATTCATCTACAGCCTCAATAGCAACAATCTCTGGAGCGGCTTTTTTAACTGCTTCCTCAACGCCTGCTTTTAATGTCATGGCTGACATATTACAAGATTGACAAGCACCTAAAAGCTTCACTTTGGCCACATTGTTCTCGACTCTTAAAAGTCGAATGTCACCTCCATCTGCCTCTAAAAACGGCCTTAACTGCTGAATAGCAGTTTCTATCTTATCTATTAAATCACGCTCCTTGTCCATCATTTCCATTCCCAATGTTACTATTTTTTTGAGCTTCTTGCATTTCTATTACCTTCTCTACCATTTTATCAAAAGCTTTTGATTGGGGAGTGTCTTCTTGTAAAACAGCTGGTCTTCCGGCATCACCGGCTTCTCGAATACTCTGCACGATAGGTATTTCGGCAAGGTAAGGTATCTTCATTTTATCTGCTAAATCTCTCGCCCCTTGCTTTCCGAAAATGTAATATTTGTTTTCTGGCAATTCAGCGGGACTGAAGTAAGCCATGTTTTCTACTAATCCAAGTACTGGAACATTGATTTGCGGAAGATTGAACATGCCCAATGCTTTTCTGACGTCCACAAGCGCAATTTCTTGAGGCGTACTCACGATAATTGCTCCATTTAGCGGGATTTGCTGAACCAATGTTAAATGCACATCGCCTGTGCCAGGAGGTAAATCAATGAACATGTAATCCAATTCACCCCAATAACCGTCTTTAAATAGTTGCGTTAAGGCTTTAGTTGCCATTGGGCCGCGCCATACCACAGCTTGATCTGGAGAGGCAAAAAATCCTATTGATAACATCTTTACTCCATAATTCTCCACCGGTTTGATATATTCCTTACCGTCCACTTCCATAGTTTCTGGCTTTTCAAGATCAACATTAAACATAGCCGGCACTGAAGGTCCGTAGATGTCAGCATCAATAAGCCCTACTTTTAATCCCTTTTTCGCGAATCCAGCAGCCAAGTTAGCAGAGATGGTAGATTTACCAACGCCACCTTTGCCCGAGGCGACAGCTATGATGTTTTTCACTTGTGGCAGTATTGTGCGGTGTTCTGGTGCACGCTCATGAGCTTTGCCCATGGCAGTAATGTTCGCCTCAACTTTAATTTCACTGCCCAAGAAGCGTTTAATTTGGTGTATACAAGCCTCCTCCATGCGCTTTTTATTGTGCATTGCAGGATTGGAAATCTTAAGATCAAAAGAAACGGTTCCATCTTGAAAAGTAATGTTCGAAACCAAGTCGAGGCTAATGATGTCTTTTTTTAAGTCCGCTTCAATAACGAAGGTTAAGGCTTCGATTATTTTTTCATGTGTAACTGCCATAGGGTGTAAAATTAAGCATTGAGCTCTTCCTATTTTCGCTGTTTTAAGAGCTAATCGACTTTGATTTCTATCGATGGATCCCAGAAGAGTTGATCAAAGTGTTGAATTTGGTTTTCAATCACTGTCACACCTTCGGAACTAAGTCTGTTTTGCATTGAATTGTCTTGAGAAAAATGGTGCTTCCCGCTGAGCATTCCAATTCGATTGACCACACGGTGTGCTGGGATATTTTTAGGATGTCGATGAGAAGCATTCATTGCCCAGCCCACTGCACGAGCACTTTTTTTGCTGCCTAGGAATACCGCAATTGCTCCATAAGAAGTCACTCTGCCTTTTGGTATCAGTCGAACAACTTGATAAACGGCATCAAAAAAGTCTTCATTAGGGTCACTCAGTTTTGCTTCTTTCTTCAACATGCGGTTTGAATTTTAAATAATGAATCAAGTGACCCTTTTTCATGAAAAGTTTCTCATAATGTGTTTGTATCTTCAAGATAGATCGCATTTCACCTGACATTTTATAAATGTCTTCACCGTATAGATCTTTTGAAGATTCGATTACTGCATACGTATGCTTTTTACATTCTTCCATCGAAAATTGATAAAAGAAATCACTGTCTGTTTTTAAATGGATCGCTCCTTCCTCTTTTAAAAACTGGGTGTAACGATCTATAAAAAGCGGACCAGTGAGGCGCTTCTTTTCTCTACGATCCTTCATCTGTGGATCTGGAAAAGTGATCCAAATTTCATCAATTTCATTCGGACCAAAACATGCAGTGATGAATTCAATTCGAGTTCTTAGAAAAGCTACATTGGG
>Ga0316209_1002913_pt1 | contig 12607 bp, 5 predicted proteins | sample 6monopyrite_MG_FD_204945 | JGI IMG/M metagenome (GOLD analysis project Ga0316209, IMG submission 204945) | Microbial mat bacterial communities from mineral coupon in-situ incubated in ocean water Damariscotta River, Maine, United States -... | ecosystem: Environmental > Aquatic > Marine > Coastal...
CCACCTGCAGCACCAAGTGTTCGATGACCGTTTCCTTCAACTTCAATCGGGCGCGACAATAAGCGGCAGTGTCTGCCGCGCAGGGCTCCCTTCCAATCGCGATCAGCAAGACAGCAATCCGCGCCACAGCCGCCACGCAACTCCGCTGTTCTTGTTTGAACAGCATTTGCGAAAGAAATCCCCAAAGCGTAATCGCCGGGGTGAAGATGATATCGTCATCGTCATCTTCGTTAGCGGCATCGTTAGCGCCTGTTTTGTCGAAGGCATCTTGCAGAGCCTGTTCCGGCAGCAACTCAGAAAAACGTAATCCATTTTGCGAAAGCAATTGCGAGTGAGCTATCTCGAATGGACTTGGTTGTTGACTCGCGTTATAAAGTGACATGAGACCCTCCCTGGTCATTGGAAAAGTCTCAGTCACTCGGGAAGGTTTTTCAGTGGTCGAATTATAGACCCGCGAAGTTTTTTCAGGAAGATCAATTTAAATAATCGCTCAGCGACCGCGATTTTTTTTTTCAATCGCGAGTAGCTAATGGGGCGGCTGTGCGCTCATCAAAAAAACAGAAACCAAAGCAATCGCCATAAGTCGTTTAATAACAAGCAACAGTGCCATTCGTGTCAGGAACCTTTAATATCGGTCGAGTCACAACTGATTGACTTTTTGGGTGAAGTTACGGACACCTTTAATCCTGCTCAGCCGCAAGGGTTTTGGCCCAATTCACGAAAACCCCTTGCACTCAAGGTCGAAAGAATAGCAACTTCAAGCAATAATAAAAGAGTAAAAGACTTTATCAGCAAGCCCTAAATAGTTACTATTTTTCACTTCTTTCTTCTTCGTGGTATAAATATCCTGCCACTTGTGAACAGCATTTTATTGATAAGGCACTAACCCGGCATAGCCGGGTTAGGAGAGGTTACAATAATATCATTCTGTCGGTTTAATGGAATGACGAATTTTCCCATTTTTTCCATCCCAGATGCGTACCACGCCATTTTGCCCTGCTCCGATCACCAATTCTTCCCCACGTGTGACAGCAACGCTATAAAGATAATTTTCTGCCCCACTGAAATTACGGTAGTTACGACCGTTTCCTGCCTGGTAAAAACGAACCAGTTTGTCGCCACAACTACTGGCCAGGTTATCGCTCGTTCCGATATATTTCAGGTCTGTCACCTGTTTACCGAAGCTACTAATGGTTCGCTTTTGCGACCCATTTTGCGTATCCCATATTTTAATGGTCTTATCAGCACTGGCAGAAGCGATGCTTAATCCATCCGCTTTCCAGGCAACACTCAAAACATGTTCGGTATGTCCTTCAAAAGAGCGAACAAGTTTTCCGGTCGCAACATCAAATATTTTGACGAACTTATCAGCCGCCCCGGTTAACAACTGCTTGCCGTCACGTGAAAATTCGACACTCAAGATGACATCACTATGTGCCTTAGGGATTTTACCAACCAGCTTAGCCGACTTCCAATCCCATAACATCAGTTCGCCATCGCGAGAGGGATCCCCGCCACCGGTTGCGAGCAATTTCCCATCGGGAGAAAAAGCTAACGAAGTCACGCGATTTACCAATTCGCTTTGCGTCACCGCGAGCTTCCCATCAGCTGGCCCCAGACGTGAACGCAGTTTCCACGAAACAGTCATGTCAAACAGTTTGGCAGTCCCTGATTCATCAACAAAGCAAACGCGATTATTGGCTAAAGGTAGAAGCTGAACCGTTTTGGCAACTCCCGGCAAGCTTTCAGTTTCCAACGGCTGCCCGGTCGCCAAATTCCAGTCTTCCAACTTTCCCTGTTCTGTGAGCACCTGTAAGCGCATCGCATCAACAAAGCGAACCCCGACTGCTTTGAGGCTATTCTTAGCCACTTCTGTCTTGAAGGTCGCAAGGTCGGCTTCAGATTTTTTCAAATGGGCAGCAGCTTGTTCGGCATTTTTCTTTGCTTGCACCTGTTCTGTTTCTCCTCTTTTGAGAGAAGCCGTTTCCAGAGTGATTGTTCGCTTGGCACGTTTTTCTTTTTCTTGTGCCGCTGTGAACGTTTTTTGCTTTTCATCAAATACTTTCTGGGCAGCATCCAGCTTCTTCTTTAATGCAGGTGTTTCCTTGGCTGCTGCAATTTCTTTTTTTACGGCATCCAAAGCAACTTTTGCATCAGCCTGCGGCTTCTTAGTTGCCTCGAATGCTTTGGTTGCCTCAGCAAGGGCTTTCTTAGCCTTCTCCAAAGCAGCTTTACGGTCCGTCACATTTTTATCTGCTGCCTTGAGTAAAGTTTGCCGATTGGTTGAAAGTGATTTTGCAATCGCGACATTTTCCTCTGCCAATTTCACCTGTTGTAATAACGCAGCAGGAGACTTGAAGTCGCGTTCTACTTTTTTCTGCTCATTCCAAACAACCACTCGACCGGTTTGATGAACGCTGATTAGCCGCTTACCATCCGGGGAAATTGCAATCGATTTTGCATCTCCACCAACGGCCCAGTCTTTTTTTAGTGCCTTGGCTGCCAGATCCCATCGCACAACAATCCCATCAGATGAAAGTGATAGTAAGCCGAGCGGTGTCCCTGGGATGATCGCCAGTTTCGTTACCGCTTTGGTATGTTTTTTCAGTTCGGTTCCCTGGGCAACATACGTTGGCGATTTTTCCGGTCGGTGCCAAAGTCGAATCACGCCATCGGCATGCCCCGCGATGATATTATTCCCCTGAAACAGAAGACTATGGACAGGGCTTGGCACGACCAGTTCTACTTTTTCATTCTTGGGAATATCGACAACTAGAAGTTTATTCTCAGTCGCCAAGACAACTTTTTTTCCTGAATCATTAACCGAAATGGCGGTCACTTTTTTCAGACCGGAATCCCACGTTAAGCCAGGTTTGTCACTCGCGATGATGACTTTTCCTGCCTGATTCACCAGACAATAATACTGTCCTTTTCCAGAAGTCGAAGCCGCCTGAATCGCTGAGCCGGCAGAATTTGAATTCAACGTGCGGGGTTGGTTACGCTCCCAGATTTTTACAATTCGATACCCGGCTGAGGCAATAAATTTTCCGGAAGGGGCCACAGCAACAGCATTCACAAAATCTCGATGGGCATACGATTTCAATTCTGGATCAATCAAATACTCTCGATTGTTAATATCGGTAAGAGAAATGATCTCGATCTGATTTCCCAACCCGCTGACAACAAAATCTTCGCGGGGCGTTAACGTTAACGAATAAATCGGATGAAGATTGGCAGCCGGCTTAACCCAATTCAATGCAGATCGCCCTGTTGATGCTTTTCCCTTGGCTCCTTGTTCGATCCATTTGCGTAATTTCCAAACATCCTGCCCACTCAGTTTGTGAGCATTCATTTTATTGGGTAACGGCGGCATGACAGGTTCTTCGATGCGGGATGCAACTAGATACAGAAAACTATCCTCTGGCTTTCCATTCACAATAGAAGGTCCGCTATCGCCACCGACACGCATCAAGTCGGGAGATTCCAAACTCAATTCACCCTCTTTGGTTTTTGCATTATGGCACGCCACGCAGTTCTTCTTCAGAATCGGCACAATGTCCTGAGCATAATTGATCTCTCGCCCCAGCTTCACTTCAACCGGAGCAATCGGCTGTTCATCATCGTTGGCAACGAGCGGTTCAAAAGAAATGGCAAGCAAGGCAATAAAGTAGATTATCTGTTTTTTCGTCATGGGAATTCTCGTCTACGCAAATAGCAATAATTTATGAATGGAACCTCTATTTACTCAAAAGGAGTACAGACATTCGGCGTCTGTCTCGTAAGAGCATGCTGCACTGTAGGCAGACAAGAATGTCTCCCCTCCGTTCAAGGGGAGTTTATTAATAAATAGAGGTTCTCTTAATAGATTTTAGGAGTTAATGGCTAAAGTAAAGTAAAGTAAGTTTTCAAAATTGTTTATTCCTGAATGAACAGGGAAACGAATCAAGGTTACGGAACAGTTATTGTTAACGGAACATCAACATTTAATTGTTGAGAATCGTGCATGATCGAGCCACGTACGGTGCAAAACTGATGCTTCCCTTTGGTTGCATCAGCGGCGGCACTAAGGGTTATCACGGCTGATTTTTGATCTGGCATTAACATCACGGGAGAGGCACTAATTCCATTGATGCCGGGGGGTAGCGTTAAGGAAACGGCGACCATTCCCGTTACTTTATCTTTACGGACAAGTTCAATTTTCACCTCTGCTGTTTTTCCTTTTACCAGCGAGATTTCAGCCGGTGATTTCAAACTTATCGTCATCGGGGCAGGGTGTACATAGAACAGAAGACGATCTTCGATTTCCTCGTACTTGGTCTTTTTGGCTGCTTGCTCCTTGCGAACTTTATCGAACGTTTTCTTGTACGCAGCCAGGGATTTCTTCGCTGCCTCGACCGCGGCGTTACTTTTCTTGAATGCCTCTTGAGTGGTTTTTAACTCGGCGGTGAAGGTGGTTACTTTTTGCGTTGAAGTTTTGATCGCGGTCAAGATCGCTTCCAGATCTTTAGTCAGCTTCGTCAACTCAGCCGTTTTGGCATCGACCAGTTTCTGGCGGGCAACTTTTTGTTCTTCGTTTGCACTTTTCTGAAGGTCGGCTTTCAATTTGGCAAGCGCTTTGTTTTGAGTATCGATCTGCTTGGCAACTGCTTCCTGTTTCTTTTTATCTTGTGCGAGAACCTTGTTTGCTTCGGCTAACTGCCTGGTTTTATCTGCTTGCTGTTTTTTTGTCACTTCGTTTGCTTTTGAAAGAGCAGCCTGTTCTGCTTCCTTTTTTTTGTATTCCTGTTCGGTCCGTGCAAGAAGCTGTCGGTTGCGGATATAATTGAACTGCGATTCCGATTTCAAACGGCAAACATGCCAACCAGCTTTGGCATCCGCTTTGAACGAAAATCGTACATTTGAAGCATTCTTCTCTTTAGGGACTTCGCCGGCAACGACATCAATTTTCGCCTTTTTATCGATCCCTTCGGCTTTCACAATCACCTTGTCTGCAAAACCATTTCGACGAATAATTTCTAATGGTTGCCAAACCTGTTCTGCCTGGGAAACATGGAGAATCATCGGGTGATCAGCCGGGCGTACTTCTGCGGAGAGCTGCTCTGCGATAATTGAAACGACCAAAGAATGCCCCAGTCGAGAAACCGCGGGACTGGTCGATTGTGCTTTCCAGGTGATTGCAACAGGTGTAACGGGAACACTTTTGTATTGCTTGAGAACCTGATTGGGATCATTCAGATCAACCGCTTTGGCAATCAGATTAATTCCTGCATAGCCAACAGAGGCATCAGCGGTGGCTCGCAGAATTAATTCTCCTGAAGTCGCGTTGGCGGCAATGACGATCGGCTTAATCGTCACCCCCGGCGGCGTATGCGTCGCTTCGATGCGAACTGGTTCAGCAAAACCTTGCATGCGATTCAGTATCACTTTGAAGGTAGCCGTCCCGCCCTGGCGAAGAATTGCTCCGGATGGAGTATCAGCCGTCAATGCTCCGCTCACGTTGGGCAAAACCATCGCGACAGATTGAAAAGTCGGCTTGGGCGATGCGATTCGTAACCGATAAAAATCGAGACGGTTTTTTCGATTCAGATGATAACGATTGAAAACCGTGACCCGATAAGTCGCATCTACGGGAACTTTTAACAGAAAATCGATATCATCGCTGAGGGTATCAAATACATTCGGATAAAGATTTGTTTTAATATCGTCAGGAACAGTAATCGGCTTGATCGAATGCGCCCCCTTGGCATCGACAGATATCTGTTCCAGCTTCACAAATGGATCGAGAGATTGCCCATCACGTTCCGAGAATATTTGCAACCAGAACTGCTCCCCTTTTTTCGCCTGAAAAGAGTAAATATCGATATCGCCCGGATTCAAAAAACGACCATAAACATGACAAGGAACCGTCAGTTTTTGTTCCTTCTCGTTTGTGTTATTTGGTTCTTGCTCTGCCAGCAATGGTTCATTGGTCACAGGAAGGCAAAGCAAACTGTCTCCGCGATTCACGGCAGGAATTCTGGCCAGCATAAATGGATAAATCGACTCCCTGGGTGAAATATAACCAGCAAGCGAGGAGGTTGCCTGTAGCGGAAAGGGTTGCAATGTATAATCTGATAATACAACATCTGAATCAGCATTTGAAAACTGATACACTCCCTTAACAACCTGCTGACCAGCTTGCTGTAACACAGGAGGGTTGAAACTTTCCGGAATAATGCTATCCGTCAGGCTCAACCGATACGCATAGCTGGCGGCTCCACGGAAAAGAAAATCGTAAACTTTGAGACGGTAAACTCCAGCCTGTTTGGGTGAAAAAATCAGACGAGGATCGTCGCGTTCTATTTGTCGAGCGTAAGCGATGCGATGCCCGTCAGGCTGATAAATTTCAAGGACAGGCAGCATCAGTGAATCAAGAGAAATGGAATCGAGACGCACCTCATATTTTTTGTTCGCCTCGAGAGTAAAAGCATATTCATCGATATCCCCGCGAGATTCACAACGGCTGTAAACAACATTATTAATACCACAAACAAGAGGCGATTCTTTTTGCAGGTCGGCTTCCTGAATCACTTTAGTCGGATGCGCATCAACATGAAACATACGTGGATTGCTGACGCCGTATCGACTTTGAACGCGTAGTGAATAGTACCCGGGAGGGACATCTGCAGCTATTTTAACCGTAAAGCTTTTCGGATTGGTTAACGGGTCCAGTTTGCCCTGGAGTTGAATTCCCGGATGATTAAAAATGACGCGGCTGATTTCCTCCAGGTCACTTCCTTCAACAATGCCGAAAGTCACCGTTTGACCAGCTTGTGCGCCGGCTGGGAAAATAGAACGAAGCTGAGCAACCGGAAGCTGAGACCAGGCATCAGTTCCCGAAAAGACCAGCGTTAACAGGCAAGCTGTCATCACTTTCAAACAAAGGCAGGCGGGGCGAAACTTCATGAGCTTCTCTCTTCGAGGGATGGACGATGTATATGGACGATGTATAACGGGAGGGAAGTAGGTTAGGAACGCTCGAATAATTACTGTCTGGTTTCATCTACTTTTTTGGCTGAAAGCCATAATCAATGCTTTTGTTTATGGCTTTCAGCCAAGAAAATAGAACATCTAGGATACGACAGTTAGTATTCGAACGGCCCTTAGGCTTTCCAGCCTGAGACGAATTGCACTGGCTCTTTCAATTAATAAAACAGACAATTATTAAAACAGAACTCACTGGTAAATCAGCCGCAGGGTCCGCTACCCGCGGACCCTGCTGACCAAGCCACGCTGAATCGTTAATGGGAACCTCTATTTATTCAAAAATTTCCTACTGGACGGAGGGTAGACATTCTTGTCTGCCTACAACAGAGCATGCTTTTACGAGACAGACGCGGAATGCCTGTACTCCTTTTGAATAAATAGAGGTTCCCTAACAATAATCAGTGATTAAACAAAAACTCCTTGGAATTCAATAAAGCCCAGACAATATCTTCGTAACTGGCTTTCACATCTGCTCCTTTTCGGGAAATATATTTCATCGCGGTTTCCAGTTCGCTTTTATCTGGTTGGCGAGAAAATGCCCACAAATAGAGTTCCGTAATTTTTTCTTCATGGGACCGCTTTGTATCGGCTGCAAGTTTTACTGCCCGCCCGCTTGCTGCGGATATTTTCCCTTGCACATCCTGGCTGTTCAACAGGTGCAGCGATTGAGCCAGCGAAGCATCCTGCGAGCGTTCACATTCACAAGCGGTTTCCCCTTGTGGCTGCCCAAACACTTTAAGGAAATAAGGGACATTGCTGACATCGCGAAGCTGTGTCGCTGAAAATCCCTTTGGAATCCCGTTGAGGCTTTGCGTGTTACCGGTCACCTGATGCAACGCATCGTACAAGACTTCTGCAGAAAGTCGCTTCGGGTAATAACGAGAAAAACTCTGTTTATCTTTAAGGTTGTATTCGTTCGGCATCGACGAAAGCTGGTAAGTGGATGAATTGCAGATCAGTCGGATCAGTCCTTTCATGTCGTAACCAGATTTCACAAAATGCTTCGAAAGAGCATCCAATAATTCCGGATTCGCTGGCGGGTTCGTGGCTCGCATATCGTCTTCAGGATCGACAATCCCTCTGCCGAAGAAATGCTTCCAGTAACGATTCACCAGGGTCGGAGCCAGGAACTTGTTATCCGGCTGCGACATCCACGTTGCCAACGCCTCTCTGGGATCTTGATACGGAGTCAACTCGGTCGGTTTTGCTCCCAAAGCGGTCGGAACAACATTGGTCCCATTTTTAGGATTGCGAGCCGTTGCAACGCCTACGTTATGAAAAACCCGCTTGTCGCGTCCCTTGGCGTTGAAGTTGCCCACCTGATTTTTCTTTCCCACCCGTGCAAAGAAAGCCGCCATGCCGTAGTAGTCGTTCATGCTCCATTTTTCAAAGGGGTGATGATGACAGCGGGCACATTGAATTCGTAAACCTAAAAATAATTGAGCCGTATCTTCGACCAAGGCTTCACTTGATGAGACCTCACGATACCAGGCAACCGGCGGGTTCTGATCGATACTGCCTGTTGCGGTAATAATCTCCCGCACCATTTGATCGTAAGGTTTGTTCTCGTACATGTTGTTCCAAACCCACTGATAAAAAGCGTAAACGCCATGCAGGTCTTCGGTTTTTGTTTTACGATTCCGTAAAATCATGCTCCATTTATTAGCAAAAAAGCTGGCGTACTCAGGAGAATCGAGTAATTGATCGATCAATTGAGCACGCTTTTGTGGATTCTTATTCGCCAGAAACTCACGAGCAACTTCAGCCGTGGGGAGAGAGCCAGTGATATCGATGTAAACGCGTCTAAGAAATGTTGCATCGTCAGAAGTTTTGGAAGCAGGGATCCCCAGCTTTCTCAAATTATTGAAGACTGCTTTATCGATCAGATTTTTTTCTGGAGGCAAATGGCTGGTATCTGCCCCTAAAGGAATTGATGCACGGAACGTTGCCACCTGCGATTGGTAGCGAGCCATAATAGAAACTTCGCCCGTCAATTGCCCCGTTGTGACAAGACCACTTTCTGCGACCTCTGCCATTTCCGCTTCGTTCGGCTCGTACAATGCCATCCGTGTGACATCTTCGGTGTGACCGTCGCTGTAAGTAGCAACAACGCTAATTTGCTGGGAAACATCAACCCCCATAATTCGCTGATCCGGATAGCAACTAATTTTTGTGACAACCGGATCGTCGTTGCTGCCATAAGGCATTCCCTGGGCAATCCAACGGTACAGCAAACGGTATTCGTCGCTATCAACATTTAACGGGCTCCCGCCACCGTGTGGAACAATGCCCGCTCCTTTGGTTAAAAGCAAACTTTCTTCAGGAGCAGCAGGGAACAACCGACGCCCTCGGCTTTCCATTACAAGAAATTCATAGTCATCACTCGGATAAAAGCCAAGCAGGGAAAGCCGGAAGCCATTTTGCCCGCTCGCTTTTCCATGGCAACCCCCGCCATTACATCCCAGCTTGGTAAAGACCGGTGTCACTTGAAGTTTGAAATTGATCGGCTTGTCAACATCCATTCCCGTTACTTTTAACGGTCGTTTTACCTCAACACCTAAAGCCGTTTTGACGGCGATGATGCCGTCCCCATTTTTTTGGGGAATGATCAGTCCTGTTGCATCAACTTGCGCCAAATCTGCTGGTTCAATTCTCCAAGAGATATCTCGGGTATAATCGATGAATCGACCATCACGCATTGTTGCAGTTGCTTCTAGCTGCCTGCGATCATCTCTGCCCCGAAGCACAACTGCTCCCGCTTCATCATCAGAGAGAATCGGTTCGATCTTCAACCCGGCAATCGTCACCGATTTCTGCTTGGTCGGCTCAGCAGCATTCAAGCCTGAAGAATCGTGCAAAAATAACGACAAACAAACGGCAACAAGAAAATAAATTCTGGAACGCGATCTCAGGCAATTGACCGAATCTTCAGAAATAGGATAGAGGCAAGAATTTGATGTCATGGTAATCTTCCTGTTCACCGTGGCGAAAATATTTTGGCGAGGAGTTTTGCAGGTCATAAAATAAGGAGTGAGTATTAACCGCGTCGAACACGATTAACCCGATTGCAGGACGAGAATACCCTCATGCTTCTTGAAAGAAGTGAGTACCCCCGCAGAAGGGAAACAGCAACCCAAAAGGTGTAGTCCCTTAAAAAGCCGTCCCCCCCATTAATAGAACATATCAGCAATGCCTTGATTGTCAAGACGCAACTTGACCATTTGAGCGGTTTATACAGATCATTTTCCTCTATCAATTTGAGCGATAAAACGCATTATCTGGCAAATCTACCACCATAAATTGAATAGAATGATCGGCGTATTAAATAATTCCAGCTTGCAGGACCCGCTACTGCGGACCACCGCCTGAATGAGCGGACCACCGCCTGAATGAGCGGACCCTACGGGCGATGACAATTCGCTGAGTAGTTATACCCAGCCGGTTACTGGTCGATTAAAACTCACCAATAACCTGCCCATCCGAAATTTGCCCCAGCTTTTGGAACGTGGGGGTATTGATGTTTTCGCTGATGAATCGAACACTGCCATCTGCTAACACGAACTGTGCTCCGCCAGGGTGCGAACTGCCGAAATCTCCCGGATCGCCTATCGATAACCCGGCTCCGTTCGTTCCCAATGCATAATTAGGATTATGCTGGCAATGCCCTAGAAAACGCTCGGCCCCCTCTACTGAATTAGGCACCAACCCCATCCAGGTTCCGTAAAACGGATTCGCCCTGGTATTCAAATTAGAATAAAACGTGGTCCGCTCACCCAACATAAACGTACTGCTGGTTCCATCGGTAATGTCTCGCATCGAAACCTTACTATTGTGATAGAACATTCCCTCTGCGGTGCATTGCTCGGTTGCAGTAACGCCGACACCAATTTCGCAGTCATCCACATCACGAATACCGAACACGCCCATGTAGTTTGAAGTACCAAGGGTAAAGGAATTGCTGGCAGAATCGGTGACCACTGCCGTATCTGGTTTAGGATCGGAAGGGCACTGGAATGTCGCCACTGTTGTAGCAATAGAAGTAGCATTCGCCGGGCCGGTTAACGGAAGTGAAAAATTAAGTTGATCGTACAACGGACTGGATTCAATATAAGGAAGAGCCATCGCCCCCCACCCAAAGCCATTACCAAAGCCGGTCAGATCAGGCGAATCCAACCCGGTATGCGGACCGGCTGCATTGGCGCCAATCCAGCCAGAAGGAAAAACACGGTGGACATCGTGATAATTATGCAGCGCCAAACCAAGCTGCTTCAAATTGTTTTTACAACTCGAACGTCGAGCCGCTTCACGAGCCTGCTGGACCGCAGGAAGCAACAACGCGACAAGGACCGCAATAATTGCAATAACCACAAGAAGCTCGATCAACGTAAAACCGTTTCGCCTCTTCTTCTCGGGAAGTGAAATAGACAAAGACATAAGAAAATCCTCCAGCATGAATAAGAAAATAAATGTATGAACAAGCCGAATCGTTATCTTAATCTTGTCGAACAATGTAGGGTCCGCTGTGCGGGCCAATGAACGGCTAAGAACTTTAGGTTTTTTTCGTGTTAAGCAGAAAGGGAATGGTCTGCTCAGCAAACCCTGCGTTTTGGAAAATCATCACCAAGCAACAACAAGACGCAAACAATCAAAACACGAAAGTTACCAGGGCCATCACTGACCCGGCTCTCCTAAAAAGATTCGGTATCGCGAAAAAACTACAATTCATACACAAACTGGTGGACCGCGCTGTGCGGGGAAAGCGATATCCCCGGTTAAAGCAGAAGCAACATGCTGCACAGAGACCTCAGCAACAACAGCCTCGCACATTGGCAGCGAAACGAATTCGACCGCAGTGGTTGCCATGTAAAGCAATCGGCAAGCGGCACAGTCTTTGTGCGGGGCGGTTGGAACAGAGTCTTTTGAGGCAGGCTTTTCTGAACTCGAATGCCCACAGTTGGCATGTCCACAGTTGGCATGTCCACAGTTGACATGTCCAAAAGGGCAGGAACTATGTGAGCATTCCTGTTTATGTACCGCAGCTACCTCATGAACAGAGCAGCAGTTGTCGTGGTGGTGATGGTGCGCAACCGGAACGGTCAATCCGCCTATAATATAGGCTAGAAAAATAACCCCAGTCAAAAAAACATGTGCAGAAAAACGCATCATCCACCTTAAACAACTAAACCAGCCCATCGTTCCAATATATCATCGAACGATCCAAGCCTCAACGACTTCTACGTCAAAGCGGTCCTAAAATGCGAAAAGAAAACTGGGCATTTTGAAAAATTGTCCATATTCAGTGGAACACTTATTTGAACGAAACTCGGGCGTGGGCCAAGATTATTTCTTAGCAGCCGGTTTTTTCTCTGCCGGTTTCTTTTCTACTTTCTTAGGGGCTGGTTTCTTTTCAGCCGCTTTTTTTGGAGCGGGTTTTTTCTCTGCTGGTTTTTTTACTTCTTTCTTTTTTTCCGGGTAACTATTCAGCGGTAATTGGTCTTGTCTGGAATTGGGGATTATTGTATTAGCTTCTGGTAAGGAGCTTTTCTGGTGGTCGTACAATTGCCCAATCTTTCTGATCTCT
>Ga0316209_1002914_pt1 | contig 12607 bp, 14 predicted proteins | sample 6monopyrite_MG_FD_204945 | JGI IMG/M metagenome (GOLD analysis project Ga0316209, IMG submission 204945) | Microbial mat bacterial communities from mineral coupon in-situ incubated in ocean water Damariscotta River, Maine, United States -... | ecosystem: Environmental > Aquatic > Marine >...
AAGTCGTGTCATTCTTGTGTAAGTAATTGTCCTTATTGCCGAAATCGGCGCGAATCAGCCGCACAAATACTCGCACATTATTATGGCAATCGCTAATTTATCGTTTAAAATCAATATCTTAATAAATGGCCTTTTAAGCTCATAACCTGAAGGTCGTAGACTCAAATTTTACTGCCGCAACTAAAGAGATCAATCTCACTATTGAATGTCCACTTTGGGTCGAAAGCAACCATATATATAATCATAATTTGAGGTAGATTATCACCAAAGATACTATCGCGATAGTGACGAGGCGCTATTTACACAATCAAAATTAACTTTATTGATAAAAATATTGCCCTAAATACGCACCATCAACCCACATTTTCACATAATGAGGTTTTGGGCGAATTACAGCTTGATAATTCTCGCACCTGTAATTGTAATTTTCCTGATATTGTTGGGGAGCGCATTGTGAACGGTAACATACCCCTTGAGTGGCTCTATAGCCCTGCCGTCTCTCTCTTAATACGTAACCATCATCACATGGCTCAAATCTCTCGTAACCTAACTGATAATGTCCATCAACCCGCTCACCATTTGGACCAGTGGTGCATGAAGATAGTTTAGGCAGTGGGTCTCGTCCTTTTTTTATACGCTTTTTAAATTCGCTGTAGGCTCCGCTACATCCTGACGGAAATCCCCCCGGCAAACAAATCCAAATAGCACATGCGTCTTGGCTTGATGCCATTGCGACTTTGCTATGAATTAGAAACAATCCTGCCATCAGAGTTAAAATTAAAGTCTTCATTTTTTCTTACCCCCCTCGTCACTATATGAATTTTGAAATTGTTGTGAAAACTGGCGCAATTTTCGAATTAACGCTAAAAATTCAACCCTAATGTCCTTTGGAACACTATAAAATTCACTTACAAGTTGAAGCAATTCCGCATCTTCTGTGTTAAACGGTGCCAATTTTTCGATGAAAAAATAATTGATGGAAACACCTAAAACATCGGCACAATCTTTGAGTCTTTCTGCCGAAAGTTTATTTTCACCTGTTTCATACTTATGAATTTGTTGTGCTCTAACGCCGAGAAGATCACCTAACTCGCTTTGTGAAAGCCGCCTATTCTGTCGAAGAAAACTCAATTTCTTCCCTAAATTGGCATTAAAATCTAAATTTCCTGTTGTGGCTTGCTCCATTTTTTGTCCGTTCATTTGCTCTACAAGCACAAGCCAAAGCTTCCAATCTCGCTACTTCACAGGCACATATCCCTATAATTAGGCTGACAGAGGCATGTGCGGGTTAATGCTGAGATTATGATCGGGATTATCTGCTCACATAACAGGATTCAACCTATTGCGTATAAGTTTAGGCCATTTTTAAACTGTGAGGTGAAAGCCCTTGAAATTGCAGAGATTTGCTCTTTTATGAAAGAAAATAACCAATTTCAGTGAGGGAGTTACATGCGCAGCACAAATCTATTATTTATTATCCTTGCACTGATACTGATTTCAATTCCTGAAACAGCGCACGCTCAAGCTTTGTTTGATTCAGGTACAAATTTCCTAACGGCTCTTCAGAACCTCCTCACAAACACTTGGGCGCGTATCATCGCCATTATCGCGGTTATTGGGCTTGGGATACTCTGGATGACAGGCAGATTAGCTTGGGGTGTCGCCGCTTCAATAATTGGCGGCATCATACTGGTATTTGGCGCGCCTGCTATTGTTGATAGCATTGCTGGCTCATTATAGAGCGCCGATAGATGAGCTATGATAATGAAATAGATTATGACCCTTTATTCGTTGGTATGACCAGACCCCCAATAGTCATGGGCGTGCCAATGGAATTCTTCGGTATCAACTTCATTATTTTTGGAATTGGAATGATTGCCTTTGCATCACTATCAGCAAAGGCACTTTTCGTTTTACTGGTTTGTTTGCCTCTTCACGTTTTTGGATATATCGCGACTGAAAAAGAGCCGCACTGGATGAGCATTTATTTAACCAAATTGACGAAATGCGGACCAATACAAAACAGGGGCTTTTGGAAGTCCAATAGCTATAAACCATGAGGATAGAAATTTTAAAGTGTTACGAGCTGCAAGAAAAAAAGATACGCAACTTGGAAGGATCGCAGAGCGCGAAGTAAAAGCTGCGAGCTTTATTCCGTATTCGCGGCATTTTGACGACACGACCCTCAAAACAAAAGCTGGATATCTTCTCAAAGTCATTAAAATAGAAGGATTACCCTTCGAGACAGCCGATCAAACAGACCTCAACACACGTAAAAATATCAGAGCGACTTTGCTCAGAGGTATCAGCAATTCTCGCTTTGCAGTTTACCACCATACAATACGAAGGCGCGTATCAGATAAATTACCAGGATTATTTGAGAACGACTGGTGCAGGAATCTTGATAACGAATATCAAGAAAAGCTCTCTCAAAAAAATATGTTTGTGAACGAACAATTTATTACAATCGTTCGTCGCCCTCCCCAAAGTAAAATCGGCATCATGGCCAATATCAGCGGGACTTTATTCTCATCTGTTGACCGCTCTGCACGACAGCAAAAAGATATTGAAAATCTACGCGCTATCAATGAGGCCGTAAATAATATTTTATCAACTTTAGAGCCATACAAACCGAGGGTTTTGAAGGTTTATGATACAGAAAATGGTTCGCTTTCCGAACCGCTATCATTCCTGTCTTACTTAGTAAATTTAGAAGATAAACCTATTCGCCTTCCAGCTTGTTCTATTGCAGATTATTTACCAGAAAAAAGGTTGTCGTTTGGAAGAGAGACTTTTGAATCACGCGGGGCGGCATCCAGTGATGTAAAGCTCGGCGCAGTCATGTCAGTGAAGGAATATGATAATGCAACAGGTCCGGGGATGCTGGATTCATTCCTTCGCCTGCCCCATGAATTTATTCTAACCCAATCTTTCGGGTTTGTTGACCGTCAAACTTCTTTAAGTGCAATGAATGAAGCTGAAAGAAAAATGATCGCGTCTGAACAAGGCGCAGAGAGCCTCATTGTTGATATTCAAGAAGCCAAGAATGATCTCTCTTCCGGCAAGTCTTCATTTGGCGAGCATCACATTTCGCTTACTGTATTTGCAGATAACAAAGATCAATTAGATAAGTCTATCAGCGACTCTCTGAGCGCCTTTACCAATCTTGGCTTAATATGCGTGCGCGAAGATGTAAATTTAGAACCTGCCTTTTGGGCAAATTTACCTGCCAACTTTAACTATATTTCACGAAGATCACTCATATCTAATCGTAACTTTGCGAGCTTTGCTAGCCTTCACACCTTCCCTGCTGGTAGCAAACAAGACAATCACTGGGGATCCGCCATTACAAGGCTAGAGACAACCTCTGGCACGCCATATTGGTTCAACTTTCATGAGCGTGATGTCGGGAATTTCACAGTTATTGGGCCAACAGGAACGGGGAAGACAGTTTTGCTTACGTTTCTAATGGCACAAGCTCAACGCCTAAAACCGCGATCTATATATTTTGATAAAGACCGTGGAGCGGAGATATTTATTCGTGCTATTGGCGGTGAATACACTGTAGTCAGCCCCGGTAAACCTACAGGATTAAATCCGCTTCAACTTGAAGATACACCCAAAAACAGAGGTTTTCTCAGAGATTGGCTTCAGCTGCTTGTTTCAGATGATAGTCATCAACGCTTAACATCTAAGGAAGTTGATATTATTTCCGATGCGGTAAATGCAAATTTTGAAGCCCCGCCAGAAAACAGACGGCTTCGCTATATTGCAGAGCTTCTGGCAGGTTATGGTGCAGAACAAGGCTCATCACTTGGAGAAAAAATCGCAAAATGGCATTCCAAGGGCGAACGCGCATGGCTTTTCGATAATGAACAAGACACTCTTGCCTTAGATAACAGCACAATAGGTTTTGATTTAACCTCAATTTTAGACGACAAGATTAGCCGCGCTCCGTGGCTTCTTTATATCTTTCATAGAATTGATGAGCTTCTGAACGGTGAAAAAACAATCATCATGCTCGATGAAGGTTGGAAAATGCTTGATGATCCAGTCTTTACCGCCCGTATAAAAGATTGGATGAAAACCATCCGAAAACAAAACGGAATTCTTGGTTTTGCCACTCAATCTGTGAGGGATGCCCTCAATTCAGAGGTAGGCGATACGATTATTGAGCAATCATTCACGCAAATTTTTCTACCCAATAACAAAGCTTCGGAAGATGATTATTGCAAGGGCTTTGGGCTTACACAGCAAGAACTCGTGATTATTCGTGAGCTAACACCGGAATCAAGATGTTTTCTCATTAAGCATGGCACAGATTCAGTGATCGCCAAGCTGGATTTGAGCAATATGGATGATTTTATAGCGGTTCTCTCAGGACGAACAGAAACCGTAAAACTTCTCGAAGAAATTATGAAAGAAAAAGGCAAATCTCCTGAAGATTGGCTCGACACATTTTTATTAAGGAGAAAACAATGAAAATTTCAAATCTCGTTATCCTTGCAGCTGCAATCATATTTTTGCAAAGCGCTGATGCAAAAGCCCAGGGCATACCTGTTTACGACAACGCAGGATTTGTTCAACTGATTGCACAAGTCAACGCTATGGCTGATGATTACCAAAAACAACTTGAACAACTAGATGAAGCCGTTAGGCAGTCAAACGCTATGACTGGCTCGCGCAATATGGGTGATGTTGCAAATGGTCTGTTAGAGCAACAATTACGCGAATATTTGCCAAACACATGGCAAGACACCATGAATATCATCAATAGCGGTAATGTTCCCAACGGTGCGCTAGGCACACAAAGCATTTATAACGACCTTTACAATGACTTCTCCCCTCTTTCGGGTGCAGATTTAATGCCTTCCGATCCGACAAGTAACGTGGCTAAAGCTATAGATCGCCGCACTGGTACAACTTACGCAGCATTATCGGCAAGCGAACAAGCATACAATAATGTTCCGCTCAGAATGCAAACCTATAACACTTTGCTAAGCGAATTAAATAACAGCGATGATTTGAAAACATCTGTTGATTTACAAGCCAGAATTGCTGCTGAAAATGGCGTGGCCCTCAATGAATTGATGCGTCTGAACGCCATTCGTATTCAGCAAGATGCTTCTATTGATAATGAAACACTCATGAATTCAAGAAGAGCCAGTTCATTCAATGTTTACGATCCTGCTCTAGCCAGAGCAGCAATGGAATTAACCAATAACTAAGGAGAAAAATATGAAAAAATTTCTAACAATTACCTGCTTAATTTCTGCTTTAGCCCTTGGTGGGTGTGCATCTCATTATAAAGAGAAAAAAGCTCCATGTGGAAATGGCAAAACCGCCTCTTTATCCAGTAATCCCTGTGATCCACTACCTATAAATATCGCAATGACAGAAAACTGGGGTGCCAGAAAATCATGAAAAGAAAATTCCTTCTCAGTTTAGTAGCTTCAATGCTCAGCCTCTCTGCGTGTGCTAACGAAGAAAATCCTCTTAACGATGTATCTCCTCAGATTATTGCAAAAGAAGTTTTTGATATTGGCGAGGACACTAATGATTGCATGCAACTTTGGGCTAACCCTGAAGCTTCAAGCCCAGAGGGGCTTATTTATCAGACCTGCGCAGATACGGCCTCTAAAATTGCAATTCATTTCACGCAAGCTGGCTATGGTGAAATTACTGCTAACAATGTCAAAACTCTCAAAAACTGGAAAATAATAAAAATCGAGGTCAAAGCTCTTAGAAAAGAACGGCGCGATAATATGAGCGAGACAATGAAAAATACTTTTCCCGATTGGAGTAAGAAAAATTGATTGAATTGATAATCAATAATGTTGACTCAATTATACTTGCCTTCGTTCAGGGGGCATTTGGGAGCCTTACACCTATCGTTCAGATTCTATGGCGATTAATGTTCATCATTTTTATAGCTGTTTTTGGGTATAAGGTGATTATTTCAGGAAGATTTGGCGCAAACGAATTAATTGTAAACACTCTTAAAATCATTGTTCTATTACTCATTGCAACGGAATGGGATACCTTTTTCTTGCTTGTCTATAACATGGCAACAGATCTTCCATCTGATGTCGCGGGACAAATTATGACCGGTGCTGCAAACGCAACACCAGGATCAGTTGCCGGGGATGGGGCAACAGCCAATCAAGTTCTTTCAAGCTTTTATGACAGATCTTTAGTTATTGTTTCAGAAATCCTAGAGGGTGCAAGATGGTATGATGTTGGAAAATATTTCTATGCTTTAATAGTTTGGTTTGGCGCATTATCACTTGCTGGCTATGCAGCCATGCTAATTGTTCTCTCTAAAATTGCTGTAGCCATATTATTGGCCATTGGGCCTTTATTTATTCTTCTTTTAATTTTCTCCAATACCCGAAATTTATTTGAAGGATGGCTAAGAACTCTACTCAACTATGCAGTGATACCTATCTTTGTTTATACACTTTTGGCGTTGCTTCTAACACTCTCTGATCCAGCCATAACTAATTTAGAAAACAATACAACAGGCTCAGCCAATACACTGTCATACATAGGCGCATTTTTGTTCATATCCTTTGTTTCGGTACTTTTGCTGATGCAAGTGATGAACATCGCAGCATCTATAACAGGTGGATTATCTCTATCTACGATGGGCGCCGCTGCATGGGGAACCAAAGCCGCCGGAAGAATTGGAAAAGCAACGCCTAAGGGCGGGTTTACAACAGGTGTTGTTGCTTACAATTCGGCAAGACACCCGATTCAATCATCAAAAGCTATTGGTAAAAAATTGGCTGCATCAGCAAAGAATATTAGAGGGTTTTAAAAAATGTCTAAAAATAGAGACGATTACTACGACAAAGCATCTACGTGGGATCAGGAGATCATAGCAAATGCACTCCTTTCTAAGAAACGGGCATGGATTTTTTCTTTCATATGCATGGGAATTTCAATTCTCAGCTTACTAACGCTTATCCTGATTTTACCGCTTAAAACCTTTGAGCCTTATGTTGTGACAGTTGATCGTTCTACAGGCTATTTAGAGGTTTCAAAGGGATTAAATGATTTAACACTTTCAGAAGATGAAGCTGTCACTGAAGCAAATCTTGTGAAGTATGTTTCTTTGAGAGAACAATATAATCCAGCCATTTTACAGCAAAATTATGAAGCTGTTGCCAATATGTCAGATGGAGAGGCGCTCAAGGAATACCGTGAGCTTTGGGCAGAAAATAATCCTAATAATCCATCAAGAAAAATGCGGGATAGAGGCTCCATAGACATTAAAATAAAGTCTGTGTCCTTCATCAATGACAAGACCGCATCGGTCCGCTTTCTTCGCGAAGTCCGAGAAACCGACCGATTGAGGGTGAGTGAATGGAACGCCATTATTCAATTCCGCTACTCACAAAAACCTATGCAAATGAAAGACAGATTTTCTAACCCCCTTGGATTTCAAGTCACAAACTACCGCGTCAACCCAGAAGTATTGGAGAATATACGATGAACCTTAAACCCCTACTCTTAAACACAGCCATTATTTCTTGTCTGTTCATAAGCCCCGCATTAGCCGGAAAAGATCCTAGACCTATGACAGCAGATTCACGCGTCAAGATTGTCACCTATCATGAAAGCGATGTTTATCAAGTAAGAGGTCATTACGGTTATTCAACTGTGATTGAATTATCTCCCAAAGAGCGGATTGAAACGATTTCCCTTGGTGACACGCAAAGTTGGCAGGTAATGAAACCTGGAAAGCCCAATATCATGTTCATTAAGCCTCTGGAAGAAGATGCCGCTACAAATATGACAGTGATTACAGATAAGAGAATGTACACTTTTGAACTAACAGCAAGCCAAGCCTATTCCCACAGATCACCTGACCTGACTTTTCGATTGAAATTTCATTATGCGGATGATGCTACTCAGGAGCTTGCTTATATAGGAAGCGTATCTCAAGCACATTACAATCCATTAGAAGGAACCGATGCAACTGATCTAAACTTTGATTACAGCTATTCAGGCTCTAAAAGGTTACGCCCTGTCAGAGCCTTTGATGATGGGGTCTTTACTTATTTTCAGTTTGAAGATTTTGATGTCATGCCTGCCGTATTCGCAGTCGATGAAAATGGCAATGAGCGTCTAGTAAACTTTAATGTTCAAGGCAAATACGTTGTCGTATCTGGACTAGGCTCTCAATTCACTTTGCGTGATGGTGATACGGCAACCTGCATCTTTAATGAAGCTTTCCCTAAGCCAATACAAAAACCTGAAATTGAAACTGGTGTGATTTCTTTAGTGGAGCTTGAAGAGGCTTCCGAAGAGGTTGTTTTGTCTTACGCCGCTCCTAAGCCAACGCGTAAACCCGACATAGAAGCTATCAAACTGGCCGGTGAGGATGAGCCTAGCTTATTTACTAAGATTTTTGGAACGCGCGAAGACATAAAATTGGCACAAGGGCCAAGATTTAACGATTAGGAATTATCATGAGTGATGACGATATAAACAATCCAGACAAAAATGAATTACATGCCAGTAAGCCTATAGATGGAGATCGTGACATCCCGTCTGTGGCTCATAATAGAGATTTTTCCAAGATAGGAATTATTGCTTTTATTGCTGTAGGCTTGATTGCAATTATTCTGGTCGCAAAAGATGGCCTAGACAAAAACGATCCCAAGCCATTAACGGCAGCTGAAGAAATTGAATACCGCACCAGTGCGCCTTCAGGCCCCTACATTGATATTGCCGAGCCTGAATTGCCAATAGAACAACTTGTGCCTCCTATTGATGAAAGAGAGCTATATGATCCATTGGAAGCACAGCGAGAATTTCAAATGCAGCAAGAAGCCTTGCGTATGGCGCGAGAGCAAAAAAAGCGCATGGAAGAGCGTAGAAGATCGCCGCAAATAATTTTCGATGAATCAAAAAACAGCCCATCTGGTGCTACCCCCGCCGTATCTTCACAAAGCGGTTCTTTTTTAGGTGGGCAGGAAGATCCCAATATCGCTTTTGCTAACCAATATGCCAATGCTGATGTTGAAACTGCTCAAGCATCACAGTTGCAAAACCTTGAAACTCTTGTGACACAAGGGACAGTCATAGATGGCATTTTAGAAACAGCTATTCAAAGCGACTTGCCGGGTATGGTTAGGGCAATCGTCAGTGAAGATGTTTATTCTTTTGATAATTCTACACTTGTGATTCCAAAAGGGTCGAAACTTGTAGGCCGATACAGATCAGCCCTGACCACAGGACAATCCCGTGTTTTTGTGATTTGGAACCGTTTGATTAGAAGTGATGGTGTCAGTATTAATATTGGCTCATACGGAACAGATGATTTAGGGCGTAGCGGTTTAGCCGGTGTTGTTGATACCCACTTCTTTGAACGATTTGGCTCATCCGTCTTATTGTCTCTTATTGATACGGGGCTTCAAATTGGCGTCAATGCGGTTGATGATGAGGATCAAGCAACGGTAGCCCTAGAGACTGGATCAGATTTCAGCCGTTCAGCTGAGATCGCATTGGAAAATACTATTGGGATTCCCCCTACGGTGCATGTCCATCAAGGCTCTCGTATTAAAGTGTTTGTCGGCAAAGATTTAGATTTTTCACAAGTGGCCAGTAATGGAAGAAGATAAAACCATCAAGAATATTGAGGTTGCAAACCAATCTGTTGCTTCATCCGCGAAGCAAGAGGAAAACTCCAGTGTTTTTTTGCAACAATATCTTGGAATTTTTCAAAAATTTCTAAATGACCCCGAAGTCTCGGAAATCTGCGTTAATAAACCTGGGCAAGTATGGATTGAGCGCTCTGGCGTTCCAGAAATGGAATTTGTCGAGGATTCAGAAATTACAAATGAAATCCTATGGAGATTAGGCCGTTTAGTTGCCAATTATTCCGATCAATCTATCGCAGTCGATAAGCCTTTATTATCAGCCTCCCTCCCCTCGGGAGAACGTATTCAATTTGCGACGCCCCCTGTCTCAAGATTTGGAGTTGCGCTTTCGATCCGTAAGCAAGTTGTAAAGGATATGAGCCTTGAAGATTATAAGAAAATGGGCGCTTTTGATGGATTGAAATCAAATTGTAATGCCGCACAAAAGGCCAAGAAAAAATTAGACAGTCTTTATGAGAAAGGCGCTTTTCAAGAATTTATCTCCACAGCCGCACGCAATAAGAAAAACATTATTATTTCGGGCGGGACTTCAACGGGCAAAACAACATTATTAAACGCTGTTCTAAAAGAAATTGATAAATCTGAGCGGATTGTAACCATTGAAGACGCACCAGAGGTTTTGCCTCATCATAAAAACCACCTCTCGCTGCTGGCCTCAAAGGGAGATCAAGGTCAAAGCCGCGTGACTATTCAAGATTTATTAGAAGCCTCTTTACGTTTTAGGCCGGATCGCGTTTTACTCGGTGAGCTTCGAGGCAAGGAAGCCTATACTTTCTTACGTGCAGTAAATACAGGGCATCCAGGCTCTATATCAACCGTTCATGCTGATACGCCGCATGGTGCTATGGAACAAATTTGTCTTATGGTCATGCAAGCCAATCTAGGATTAGATCACGATCAAATTATGGCCTACATCCGCTCTATCGTGGATATCGTAGTTCAAATGAAGCGTGAAGGTGGTAAGCGTTATATCTCCGAAATCTGGTATCCAAACCATGACAAATAATAAAGTCATCTATGCTCTAGCTGGACTATTCGGCTTAATATTTTATTTCTACGCGGTGTCTTTAATGTACTGCCTCTTAGCTAAAATCCCATTGGAAGCAGCTAGCCCTTTCTTTATATTTTCGGTGTTCGCAAGCCCTATTACAGATCAGATTCAATCACGGCTCTTTGTCGCTTTTGGCGCACCTGCTGTAGCTTTGATTTTTGTTGGCGGTCAACTTTATGAGACATTATTTAATGATAAAGATCAATTCGGTAAAGCCAGATGGGGAAGTCTTCGCGACTTGAGAAAAGCAAGACTCTTAGAAAAAGATGGCCTGATTGTTGGCAAATATAACGGGCAGTATCTCATGAGCAATCTGCCAACGCATTCAATCTGTGTTGCCCCTACAAGGTCAGGAAAAGGCGTCGGAATAGTTGTTCCCAATTTATTGGCATGGAAAGGTTCGGTCATATGTTTTGATGTAAAACATGAAAACTATAGAAAAACATCGGGCTTCCGAGCGGCTCATGGCCAAAAAGTGTTTATGTGGTCGCCAATGGATGAAAATCTAAAATCTCATAGATATAACCCGCTAGATGCCGTGAGCGATAATCCACACCAACAAGTCAGCGATCTTCAGGTTATTGCGAGGATTTTAATTCAAGACCCACCTAAGAGTGACCCTGTTTGGGCATCCGAAGCGCGCGCACTTTTTGTAGGGCTGGCTCTATATGTCATGGATAGTGCTGAAATGCCTTCAACCATCGGGGCAATTAACAGACTTTTGGGAACTGAAGCCGATCTAGGCGATGTTTGCAGGCATATTGTTAAAAAGCACCCTGAATTAACCGCAGCCGTTAAAAAATCATTGATGAATTTTGCGAATAAAGCCGCAAAGGAGCGAAGCGGTGTTAAATCGTCCTTAAACCAAGCCATCAATCTTTGGGACAACACCCTAATTGATGCGGCCACATCAGCAACCGATTTTAAGATTGAAGATCTTCGCAAAGAAAAAATGTCAATTTACGTTGGAGTCTTAACAGGGCAGATTGAAACATTGACTCCCCTGCTCCGCATTTTCTTTGAGCAAATTATTACTAAACTCTCCATGAAAGAACCTGACGAGAGTGAACCACATAAGGTTTTAATGCTGCTCGATGAATTTCATATGCTTGGCCGCATTGATGCTATGACAACGGCATTTACCTTGCTTGCTGGCTATAATGTTCGCGTACTGGCTGTGGTTCAGTCATTAAATTGGCTCGACGTTACCTATGATCGTGACAAAAGAAACGGAATTCTATCCTGTTGCGCCCATCAAATATTCTTTGCAACCAATGATCTTGCTACTGCACAATATGTATCTGATTCCTGCGGAAATCAAACGATTGACGCCGTATCTAAATCGAAACGGAAATCCATGAAATATGAAGCTCCGACTCACAATACATCACAGAGGGGAACGCCACTTATCGCAAAGCATGAAATGAGAGATTTTAATATCAATGAGCAAATTATTCTTGTCGAAGGATCACAACCCATTAAATGTAAGAAAATTGAATATTACAAAGACAAGACTTTCAAAGATCGAGAAGTGCCTCCTCCAGCAGTCCCAGAACTTATAATCAGCGATAATGCCATTCCTTATTTTGACATTCAATCGGATCAAAATTCTAAAGCTCAAGAAAAAGACCCCAATCAAACAGAGATTAATTATAATCCCCCCGAAGATTTGACAGACGGTATACCAGATTTGGTGCAAAAATATGAACTTGAGGTCATTAAGCGCTTATCAGGGAACTTGAAATAATCTATCTGGTTGATGGATATAATAACGGAAACCATCGCTCTACGACATCAATAGGAAAACCGAGCCTTACAGATCCTCTGGGAGTATCGGAAACTAACAAGCCCTTTTTGATTAAAGCATATAGAACCTCGCGCGCGG
>Ga0316209_1002919_pt1 | contig 12594 bp, 12 predicted proteins | sample 6monopyrite_MG_FD_204945 | JGI IMG/M metagenome (GOLD analysis project Ga0316209, IMG submission 204945) | Microbial mat bacterial communities from mineral coupon in-situ incubated in ocean water Damariscotta River, Maine, United States -... | ecosystem: Environmental > Aquatic > Marine >...
CGTGTCGGCGTCGGAGTCCGCGTCGGTATCCGCATCCGTGTCGCTATCCGTGTCCGCGTCGGTGTCGGTGTCGGCGATCCCCGTGTCATTCGCCGCGGTGTCGACGAGCGCGCCGGTGTCCGCGACAGCCGTGTCCGCGACCGCGGTGTCGACCCCGACCCCTGTGTCGCCGGTTCCCCCGGGCCCCGCGCCAACCAGCGGGAAGTCGTAGGGATTCTCGTCCGCGTCATCGTTGGGGATGGAGAGCACCGCCTCGAAGTCCCCCGGGCCGCCCGGCGCGAACTCGATGGTGAACACCACGCTGCCCCCGGCTGCGACTGCTGGGGGGAGCGCTGAGAGGGTGAAGGCCCCGGCTCCAGGCCCGCTCAGCACCGGAGTGCCCAAATTCAGCGGACCCGTGCCGCTGTTCTCGATGGTGATCTCGCGAACCACCGTGCCCACCGAGCTCATTCCGGTGTCTCCGGTCTGGGCCGAAGCGGCCGGAGCCATCCCGAAGTCCACCGGCGCGCTCTGGCCATCGACGATGGGTGTAGAGGCGGTGTCCGGCCCGTCGAATAGGGCGATCTCGGGAGGAACCGCCGCGGCCAGGTTCTCGACCGCGATAGAGAAGCCGTTCCAGTATTCGTTGGTAAGGCTGGTCCAGGACACCGTGCTGAAGGTGCCCAGGAAGCGAATCACCCCATGGGGCTCCCCCGTGCCGATGAGATCGTAGGTGATGGTGCCGTCTGGATTGGTGGTGACGGTCTTGGTGAGCGTGCCACTACCCCAGTAGCCCGCGCCAAAGCTCACGATCTCGAAGTCGCGATCGAAGCGGTAGCCATTGCCATTCAGGCTGACCACGGCAAAGAGCGGGTTGGTGATGGGCTCGGAGAAGGTCAGCGTCTTCGCGGTGGCCTGACTGAGCGCGATGATATCCGTATCCGGAGGGGCGTTGGGAACGGTGGCGCTGATGTAGGGGTCCGACGGATTCCAGTAGTTGGTGCCGCCGCTGACCTGAGCGAAGGCGACCTCTCCGGTGTAGGTGACATCGACCGTGGTGGAGTCCACCGTGACCGTGCCCGCTACGCCATCCGCCGTGGTCGCGGTCCAGTCGACCCAGGCCACCTGGGCGCTCGCTGTGCTCATCGTCAACAGGGTCAGAAACATCTCTCTCTCCATGCTCTCGGTCTCCCCTGGTATCCGGGGAGGTCCCAACCCGCATGTGTGTGATTCGACGGGGGCCGCGCTGGCTAGTCGGGGTCGTCGCCCGCCCCGTGACGCTTGCCCAGCACCCGGGTGAGCCCCACCCGCAGCGCCGCGTAGTAGGGCCGGTCTGCGGCTCCGGTCCACACCGGCACCCGGGCGCCGAGCTCGGCCCCCCACTGGTCGTCCAGGGGGACCGCCAGGCCGGCGATGGGGGCGAGCTCGACAAAGCCTGGAGCGGTGAGCCCCCGAGCACGCTGGCCCGCCAGCGACGCGCCGAGGAACACCGCCCCACCCGCCACCCGCCGCGCTACCCGCATATCGGCGCGCCCATACAGACCCTGCCGAATCTTGTCGAAGCCCGCATAGAGCGGCGCCCGGCCGCTGGCCCCGGCAAGAAACAGCCAGGTACCGCCGACCGCCAGATCCGCGCCCACCGTGGGGTCTACGCTGCCCGTGGTGAGCAGGGTGTACTCGAGCCCAGAGCTGACCGAGCCCAGAGGCAGCGAGACACCGGGCTGGAGTCGCAGCTGCAGGGTGGGCTTGTTGATGACCAGGTGGGGGAACTCGAGCTGGGTATCCCGTGCAGAGAACCCCTCGGCCGAGTCCGCGAACAGGCCGGTGAGCAGACGGACCTGTACCTTCTTGGTCAGCGGCGTAGAAGCGCGGATCGACAGCGCGCCAACGCCCCCATCTGGGCGCACCGCTCCGAGCAGCCCGACGCCCAGGGTGAGCTGTCCGGGCCGTATCGGCGCATCGTATTCGGACCTCCCGACCGGGAGATTAGCGTCCGCTCAAAGACTTCAACCGGCCTCTGCGAGACCGATGGCCAGGATGGCGAGGGGCATCATCATGGGTGCGGCCTAACCGGGCCACTGCGTTATGCACCGTCACGGAGTATCTCGAATGCACCTCGCCCTGTTCGCCCTGCTCGCCTGCACCACGGCGCCCCCGGCGGCTCCAGTGCCCGAGCCCCAGCCCGAGGCCCCGGCGCACAAACCCCACCCCAAGCCCGACAGCACTCCCGACCCCCGGCCCGGGATCCATGTCGAGCCCCACGCCATCGTGTGGGACGCAGACGCGAAGAACCTCTCCATCGATGTGCACCTCGTCGGCAAAGGGGTCGCGACCCGCACCGACCCCGTGCACATCGGCGTCACGGTGATCACCGACTCGGCCAAGGAGATCGATCTCCTGGTGCACACGCTCTTTCCCGCGGCCATGGGCGAGAATGTGCAGTTCATCGCCGACCTCGAAGAACCCCCACGCTACGTACTGATCGGCGCCTGGAGCACCCGAGTCGAGCCCTGCGAGTCGGAGCGCCCGGGCTGCAAGGAGTTCGGCTTCGTGCTGGACGACAGCATCGCAGCATTCCCGGCCGGCCTCTACACCCAGGGTATGCGGCAGCGCTTCGTGCCAGACGGGATCGAGGTCCAGCTCCAGCCGCGGGACCACGCCGCCCTCGACGCCGCCAATGCCTACGCCGAGATCTTCGGCGCCAAGGTCAAGCCCTCGGACTACGCGGGCGACCTGGGGCCTGGCGTGTGGGCCGCCCAGGCCGACGATCTCGGCATGGCCCAGTCCATCGCCGAGGCGCTCGAGCTCGAATACGCCGTGTCCAAAGGGCTTCCCGCGCCCATCGTCGTGGTGCTACCCGACTGAGGCGGTGTTGCGGCGCACGATCTTCGCCCAGCTACGCGGCCTCCGAAGCAACACCGTGACAAAGACCAGCCAGATGAAGCTCGGGTAGAGCATGCGCTGCAGCGGGGCGTAGAGCAGATCTCTGCGGTCGGCGCGGTCGACCGCGTAGAACCACAGCAGCCCGGCCCAGTCGAGCCCCACCCCGATGCTGCCCAGGGTCAGGAGGACCGGGATCTCGGTACCATCACGGCCGATGCCGACCCACAGCGACACCACCACGGGCAGCAGGTACACCCCGATGTGGGCGAACCACAGGTTGGGCAGGGCGACCAGGCGCACCGGCCACGAGGCCCCGGCACCGAGCCCGTGCTTGCTGATGCAGCGCAGGTTCCCCGCCAACCATCTTCGGCGCTGTCGGAGCAGCCCGCCCAGTCGGGTCGGGGACTCCGTGAAGGCATCGGCTCGGTCCTGGAACACCAGCCGCCGCCCCGCCCGTAGCAGCGTGACCGACAGATCGGTGTCCTCGGCCAGGGTATCCCCCGAGAAGCCACCGAATTCCTGAACCACCGAGCGCACCCACAGCGCCGCCGCCCCCGGCACCGTCGTGATCAGGCCGAGCCGATTGAGCGCCCGCCGGTCCAGGTTGAGCCCGGCGATATACTCCAGGCTCTGGAAGCGGGTCAGCAGGCCGCTCCGGTTCCCCACCCGGACATTCGCACACACCGCATCTGCACCGGTGTGGCGCTGGGTCGCGACCAGCCACCGCGCGCAGCTCGGCTCGAGCAGCGTGTCGGCGTCGACCGTGAGCACCAGCGCGGTCCGGGCGGCCTCGATGCCGGTGTTCAGCGCGGCGGGCTTCCCCGCGTTCGTCCCGTGCTGCACGAGCTGAACCCGGGGTTCCACTGCGGCGATACCGGCCACGATGGACGCCGTCTCATCGGTGGAGCCGTCGTCCACCACCAGGATCGACAGCCCGGGGAGATCGCTGCTCAGCAGGCTGCGCACCGTGCGCTCGATCACCGCGGCCTCGTTCCAGGCCGGCACCACAGCGGTCAGCGGCTCGACATCTGAGGGGTCGATCCCCGCCCGGCGCTGGGCCACCCAGTCCACCAGCGCCAGCGCCAGGAACAGCCCCCAGCGGGCCACTACGCCCGCGATGGCGAGGCTCACGAGCGCGTCTACGACTCCGGTGTACTCCACCCGGCGTCCATAACGCGTACACTGTGGGCGTGAACCGCACCCTGCTCCTGCTCCTGTCCGTGCTCCTCCCGCTGCCCGCTGCCGCGGTGTGCCCACAGGCTCCTGTCGCCACCCTCACCTGCGGCGACTCGCTCTCCGGCCAGCTCGCCAGCCCCTGGCTCGGTTCGACCCCGGCCCTCGAGTGCGACCCCGGCTTCAACCAGCTCGACAGCCAGCTCGGCTCCTCCACCTGCGCCCCCATCCTGCCGCCCTGCCTCGCCTGGAACTGCGTCACGGGCCCCCAGTACACCTGCGGAACCGCGGCCTTCGGCGAGGGCCCCGAAGACGTCTACGCGTTCCTCTGCCCCGCCTCGGGCTCCGTCACCCTGGGGCTGTCCGGCATCGACTGCGACCTCGACCTGTACATGCTCCCCAGCAGCTGCGACCCCGCTTCCTGTGTCTTCGGCAGCACCAACGGCGGCGTAGATCCTGAGGGGGGAGTCACCGCCTGTTCCCCCGGGCTCATCTACTACTTCGTGGTCGAGGGCTTCGGCTTCACCGAGGGTGGCCGCTCGGACGGCCCCACCGCCTACTGCAACACCGACTCCGCTTCTCCCCAGGGCAACTACACCCTCTCCGTCGACTGCATCCCCGATCCAGTCGCCTGCGACACCGACGCAGACGGCTCGGAATGCGCAGACGACTGCGACGACACCAACCCGCTCACCTACCCCTCCGCCACCGAGCTCCCAGACGGCCAGGACAACGACTGTGACGGCATCATCGACGAGGGAACAGACCGCTACGACGATGACTTCGATGGCTATACCGAGCTCGGCGGTGACTGCGATGACGCCGACGCCTCCCGCAACCCCGCTGCGGTCGAGGTCTGCAATAGCATCGACCAGGACTGCGACGGCGTGCCCGATGACGGCACCTCCTGCGCAGACGACGATGGGGACGGCTTCTCCGAGGACGCGGGCGACTGCAACGACAGCAACCCAGCGGTGAGCCCGGGTGCTACCGAGGTCCAGGGCAACGGCCTCGACGACGACTGCGATGGTACCGTCGACGGCTCCAACCCCGACCCCGATGGGGACGGAGTGGCCGAGTCCGCAGGGGACTGCGCGCCCGACGATTTCTCCGTCTACCCCGGGGCGAATGAGCTCCCCGATGGGGTCGACAACGACTGCGACGGCCTCATCGACGAGGGCACCACCGTCTACGACGACGACGGCGACGGCTTCACCGAGGACGACGGGGACTGCAACGACCGCGACGGCAGCATCACCCCGGGCATCCCCGAGCTCGACAACGGCGTGGACGACGACTGCGACGGGCAGATCGACGAGGGGACCGCGGCGGGGGACGACGACGGCGACGGCTTCACCGAGAACGGCGGCGACTGCGACGACACCGACCCCTCCATCACCCCCGGCGCCACCGAGATCGAGAACGGCGTCGACGACGACTGCGATGGCCAGGTCGACGAAGGGCTGCTCGATCGGGACCGGGATGGCTACTCCACCGACGACTGCGACGACGACGATGGCTTCGTCAACCCCGGCACCCAGGAGGTCTGTGACCGCATCGACAACAACTGCGATGGGGTGGTGGACGAGGGCTGCGATGAGGAAGATCCCGAGCCTCTCCCCGAAGACCCCTCCGGCTGTGCCCACGCTCGCCAATCCCTCGGTGGACTCGGGCTGCACGGGCTGCTCTCCCTGGGGAGGCGCCGTTGAGATCGCTGCTCCTGATCCCCCTCGTGATGGTCGCCTGCAAGCAGGATGTCACCCTCTCCCAGGTCGAGGCCCAGCTCTCCCTCCCCTCCCCCCTGATCGATCTCTCGGCGGCCGTAGGAGAGCGGGTCCTATTCACCGTACCCCTCGAGCACCTCCGCGGGGAGACAGCCGAGATCCTCGAGATCAACGTCGTCAATATCCAGGGGACGGCCTTCTCCTATGTGGGCGAGACCGGCCTGAGCCTCTCCGCCGACGAGTCCCTCGATCTGCGCTTCGAGTACGCCCCCACCGAGGCCGGCTTCGACATCGGCGCCATCTTCATCGGGACCAACGCACGGGGGGGCAACTTCGATATCACCGCCCGAGGCAGGGCGGCCGTCCCCCAGGTAGAGGTCTTCCCCTCCGCCATCGACTTCGGGCCTGTCGCCGTCGGCGAGCCTCGATCGGTCCAGATCCGCGTCGACAACCTCGGCATCGACCCCATCGACATCACGGCCACCACGACCGATAGTCGATTCGGCGTCGTCGGCGCCCAACCCCTCACCGTGGCAGCGGGCAGCTTCGTCACCGTTCCCGTGAGCTACACCCCCATCGACTCCACCACCGTCTCGGCGGTGCTCGATCTCAGCATCGGGTCCGAGAGCCTCGCTGCGGTGCAGCTTCGCGCCAACGACTGCACCCATGGCGACCCCACCCTCTACGACGAGGACGCCGACGGCTTCACCGGCTGCCGAGGTGACTGCGACGACTCCAATCCGCTCATCAACCCCAGCGCCCTCGAGCTCGCCAACGGCATCGACGACTGTGATGGGACCGCCGACGAGGGCACGACCTCCTTCGATGACGACGGGGATGGCTACTGCGAGGCCATGCTCTCCTGCACCGATGGCGCGCTGATCGGCGACTGCAACGATGGCCAGGCAGAGATGAACCCGGGCGCGGTAGAGGTCGATGACAACGGCCTCGACGACGACTGCGATGGGACCGTCGACCTCGGCGCCTCGGACGATGACGGAGACGGTGCGGCCCCTCCCCTCGACTGCGACGACTCCAACCCGGCCATCGGCCCCGGAGCCCCGGAGGTCCTCGACGGAGTGGACAACAACTGCGACGGCAGCATCGACGAGGGCACCGCGGTCTATGACGACGATGGGGATGGGTACTGCGAGACCGCACCGTGCGAGAACGGCGCCATTCCGGGGGACTGCGACGACACCAATGCCGGAACCTCTCCCTCCGCTCCCGAGCTCCCCGACTGGGTCGACAACAACTGCGATGGGGCCATCGACGAGGGCACCGTCAACGAAGACGCCGATGGAGATGGCTTCAGCACCGCCGGGGGCGACTGCAATGACGCAGACCCGCTGGTGAACCCCGCCCTGGGCAACTGCCCGTAGTCCGGCCTACGGAGGTGGGCTGGGCGTGGCGACAAAGGCGCCGATGGGCTCGGACTCGCAGGACTCGGTGTCGCAGCCGACGAACTCTGCGCTGCCGACCAGACGGGTCGAGCTCATCGCCCCGGTGAACCGGACCCGGGCGATCTCCAAGGCGGTGGGGTCGAGCCCCGAGGGCTGAATATCGCCCGCCCAGACCTCGCTCCACAGGGCGAAGTCCGCCTCTCCGGTGGTCTTGATCCGCATATTGCCCTCGAGCTCTGCGGTGAGCCCGGGCTCGACCCGGAGCTGGGCGGTGGTGTCGACCCACACCCCGACGCAGTCGCTATCCTCTCCGGTGAGCTTGGAGAAGCCCACCGCCTCGGGGCTGAAGCTGCCGCCGTACACCTCTGTGCCGGCGTTCAGGGTGGCATCCCAGGGCATGAAGAGCGCGGCTACGAGCTGGGCCGGCGTACCGCTCATGCCATCGATTCGCTCGTCTGGGCCGACCGATTCGATATCACAGCGGCCCAACAGCCCCTCGGAGCCGATCTGCACACCGTTGGTCTGGATGCCGCCCGTGTCTACGGCCCCATCACAGGCGAGCAGGGCCCCGACGAGCAGACTCAGGACGGCGACTGGGAGGGTGCTTCTCATGGCCCAAGAGTACGGGACCGCTGCGCCGATGGCCACCGATTCTGCGACGGCGTCCTGGGGGCTAGCGCGCCAGATAGGCCGCGAGCGCTGCCCGGACCCGGGTGCGAGCGCGGTGCAGCAGCACTCGCTGGTTGGTCGGGCTGAGATCGAGGGCCTTGCAGACCTCGGCCGAGCTCCACCCCTGAACATCCCGGTAGGTGATCACCAGCCCCTGGTTGGTGGGGAGCGCGGCGATGGCCTGCTGCACGAGTTCGCCGACCTCGACATCCATCGCCAGAGACTCCGGCGTGCGCTTCCAGGGGTCCGGCGGCGAGGCCCAGTGCCCGTTCGCTGCGAAGCTCTCGAGATCGTCGATGGGGTCGAGCTTCTCGGTGCGCAGAGCCGCGGCGGGGAGCACGCGCTTCTCCCGGACCGCGCGCGTCTTGGCCCGATTGCTGAGGATGCGGAACATCCACGACCGCAGCGAGCTACGCCCCTCGAAGTCAGGCAGCCCGTTGAGGATCGCGATCCAGCTGTCCTGCACCACCTCCTCCACAATGCTCTGGGTTCCACAGTAGGCCCGGGCTACGCGGATCATCTGGCTGTGGTAGCGACTGACGAGGTCGTGGAAGGCGGCCTCATCGCCCCGCAGCAAGCGGTCGAGGAGTACCTGTTCGTCGCGGAGAGCGGTGAGGGTCATGCCTGGGGTTTGCCCAGACGGGCCGGATGGTTACCGCCCGACTCATTCGGCGACCGGATTCGCTGCTTCAGCAGCGAGCTCGGCCCGCCTGCGGTACTCCTCGGTCATGATCCTCACCCGCTCAGAACCATCATGGTCGAAGCGTTCGATCAGAGCGCCTTCGTAGATTTCATGGTAGCGATCGAGCGCCGCCTGTCTGGTGATCTCGCCAGCGTCCACTCGATGAAAGAGCGACCAGACCTCGGACTTCTCCGCAGCGGTGAGGGGCCGAAACCGGTCCGTGTCGCGCTGCCACCATCGGGTGTCGATCGAATACGGGCCAGACTCCCCGCCGTACATCGGCAAATAGGGCCCACCCGCGAAGGTGATCTGGAGGGTGATCCTGCCATCCGGTTCCGGATCCATCTTCCACTCCGTCCGGCGCCCGTCCGGGAGCTCGATCATCAAGCTGTTCAGGAGCTCCCGCGTGGTCATCCGTCCTGATATTCCTGGATAATAGATATTTCTCACTGGGTCTGGGATGACCCGAAATCCGTACGCACTCAGCGGCCCCATCAGATCGCTCGGCTCGTACGAACCCAGGGTCGGGAGATCGATGGGCTGATCGAGAACCGTCTGCGTGAGCTCACACGCCCCGGAGTCCGCGACCACACCCGGCCCGAATCCGGTTCCCTCCGTAGTCGAACCACAGGCGGGACCCGGGGCCGGAGATCCGCGCTTGACATGCCCCATTCCCCCTGCTCTACTCAGCTCACCTCCGCCTCCCCCGGGCCCCTCCATGTCCTCGTACGAAGATCCGAAGATCCGAAGATCCGAAGATCCCCGCATCTCAACCACTCAGAGCGGCCGCTCCAACGCCTTCGTTGCAGCACAGCTCGGACAATCCCTCGATGAGCCCGGCTTCCTCGACAGCTGGGCAAGCGGAATCACCGCAGCCCTCGGCTTCTACAACGGCCTCGAGCCCGACAGCCCTCCTCCCGACGGGCTCACCGAGGGGCCAAACCTCGTACCTCCGGGCCAGTCCTGCGGTATCCCCATGGGGCCCATCACCAGCGATATCGCCGACCGCTTGGTAGCGCTCGAGCCCTACGCATCCACCGAAGAGCTCGATCGCTTCGGGCCCGCGCTACAGGGCATCCGCGACAGCTCCTCATGCGTCGACATCACCGCCATGGGAGACGACGCCGAAACCGTGATGGACAACTTCACCGAGATGGCGAAGGTCCCCGTCGGTCGAGAGCTCATCGAGGCCGTCTCCGAAGACCCCGAGGGGGACCGGGTGCGACTCGAGCCACAAAGTTCGGGGGCTGGCCCCTCCACCATCTCGCCCGATGGAGACGCCACACGAATGTACGACAGCGTCGATGGGCAGTGCCTGCCCATATCCGACACGCCCCTACCGGGCGGCGACGCCTTTCTCCGGTACAACCCGGGTGAAACCCGCCAAGGTGGGGACGAGCCCTGGATGACCTACCCGCCGGATCTGGTGCTATTTCATGAGCTGATCCACGCCCAACACTTTCAGGATGGCACCAGTATCCTCGCCAAGGGCGACGCCTGTGTGCCGCCGTGGGTCGAAGTCAACGGGCACGCCTACCAAGAAGAAAATCGGACCACCGGAGTGGGCGGATACGGGGGTCGGTTTTCGGAGAATACCTACCGCGAGGAACGCAGAACGATCGGTGACGACCTACCCAACCGAGACTTCTACTACAGCCCGCCAAGCGAATGACTCTCCTGATGGCCATGAGCTGCACCCGCCCTCCACCAGTCGAGGTGTCAGCAGATCGGATCAGCACCGACGAGATCGCAGTATCCATCCATACTAACCAGCCGGTCTGCCTCTACGACCGTACCCCGATCCCCGCGGACGACTCTGGCTCTAGCTTCCAGATTCCGCGATTCACCCACCAGGTATTGGTTCATGATGACTGCCGGGTCCATCTCCAGCTAGGAAACGCCGGGACCGGCCTATCGAGTGGAGACGGCGGCTGGTTTCTCGAGCGCTGCGTTCCCGCCGGAGCGACCATCGAGCGCCGAGTTCGCCTGACAGACCCCCTCATGCGCTGGCAGGTCCACGACATCTTCTGGAACGACCTCAAGCGCCCATTCGCACTCCGTCCCTATCCCGAGCTCGTCGTCGATGTCGGCTACCGACTCCCGGCCGAGCACGAGTCCGTCACCACCCGACCGATCACCCTCACCACCGGCGAGCGCGCCAATCTCATCACCGGCCTGAAGAAGCCCTACCCCAAGTCCCACTGGGCTTCGTCCAAGCCCATCCCCGTTCCCGGCCTACCCATGTTGAGCACCGAAAAACCCTGTACGCCCTCCCCGGAATGGATCCCGTAGCGCTCCGCGAACGCAGCACCTCTCGGCCATCCCGCTACACGACGGCCTCGACATCATCGTGAGCGAGGGCGAGAACACTCTCCGATGATCGATGAGGACGGGGTAGGCTGTCATAGCGAGGGGGGGGAGGGACGTATGGGTGTACACGACGCATTCGTAGCCACTGGGCCCCTTTCGCACCCTCTCCCTCATCCGACAGAAGATCCGGGCCTCTCGATGGTCGAAAACGGGCAGGGCGGGCGGCTCACCACCTCACTATCCCAGATCGGGACTCAATCCACGACCGCCTTCCAGGACCGGACCCGCTGAATCCTCCGCACGATGGCGGCGTGGGTCTGCGAGTCGTCGAACTCGTATAGCCGCACCTCCACCAGTACGCCCCGGTCGGGAAAGGCCCGCTTCAGCGCCTCTCTGCGGCCATTCCCCTCGAAGGTGACGTAGCGGTCCTCGCCGATCTGCACCACCTGGAAGCCGGTGACCGACTTGAACACCGCTAGCTCCTCATGGGCTGCGATCAGCTCCTCGGAGAGCCGCATCCCGTTGGCCTCGATGAGCCCAGCCGCCGCCCGAGCCGCCTCGGCGCGCTGGTTGCACTTCTCGTCTGCGGTCGCCCGGTCGATGGGGTGGATGGCGAGCAGCTTGCGGTGGTCGACGAAGATCTGGCGAACCGCGCTCTTGGAGGCTCGGATATCCGCGATGACCTTGGCCATCATCAGGTCGGAGACATCGAGCTCGCCGAGCTCCGGGAGCTTCTGTGCCCCCCACTCCAGCAGGCTCGCCGCCTGGCTGAGCACATCGTCATCCTCGCTGTCCCGGACCTCGGCGGCGGAGTCCGTGGCCAAACGGAGCACCTCCTGGTTCACCACCCGCTGCGCGGCCTCCACCCGAGCCACGGCCGAATCCGGCGCGGTGAGCGCGGCGCTGACCCTCTGGAGCGCGTTGAGCTGCTTGAGCCGCAGCGGATCCGGCCTGTGGGCGAGGGTAGCGCCCAACGCAGCCCAGTCGGGCTCCTCGATGGTCTCCGCGGTCGGCGGAGGGGGGGGCTCGACCTCGTCGGGCTCGATAGGCTCCAGGACGACGACGGGATCGGGAGTTCCGCGAGCCCGGGTCCAGGTGAAGAATGCCCCACCGACCCCGAGCACGCCGATCAGAAAGTAGGTCCAGCTGTCCGCGATGGCGGGCATCAAGCCCCGCTCCCACAGCTTGTCTGCCACCACGATGAGCCCGGCAACCGCCACATGAACCACCGACCCCAGCGCGAGATTTGCACTGATCAGCCGCTCGGTGAGCCGGGCCCGGTAGTGCCAGAATGCCCCCAGGGTGAGCACCACGAACACGCCGCTCATCAGGCCCAGGCTGCCCCGAAGCTCGCCGTCCGCGACCGCGAACATCCACCCGTAGCCCCCGAGCCCCACGGCCAGGACCGAGACCAGCAGACCATTGCGCCATGGACTCATTCCACACCCTTCAGCAGCCGGTCTTCTGCGCTCACTCGCTCCCCGTCTATCTCGAGGTGCAGGTGGTGCCGACCGCTGCGGTCGATGCGCGGAACCCGGGCGGTGTTGAGATAGAGCACCCCGTCGCGCTCGACCCGCCACACCCGCTGCCCGCCCCCGCGCAGCTTGCGGTGCATATGGCCGGCGACCACAGCCAGGACGCGCTTCCCGCGACTCTTGGCATAGGCGATGGCCTCGGCCAGGTCCGGGTCTCCCCAGTCACCCTGGGCGGCGCGGAAGTCGCAACCCCAGATATCGGCTCGGTTCGCACCGAGCCCCGTGGGGCCGTTGTG
>Ga0316209_1002921_pt1 | contig 12577 bp, 9 predicted proteins | sample 6monopyrite_MG_FD_204945 | JGI IMG/M metagenome (GOLD analysis project Ga0316209, IMG submission 204945) | Microbial mat bacterial communities from mineral coupon in-situ incubated in ocean water Damariscotta River, Maine, United States -... | ecosystem: Environmental > Aquatic > Marine > Coastal...
ATCTTTTAGTATAGCAAAATCTGGATTAGTGTATGATGAAAATTTTAGAAGTGTGAAAAATGAATTGGCACTTTTTTAAGAAAAAAAAGATGAAATTGTTTGGAATTTACCACAGTTCATTGTTGTATGCCGTTTTTTTTATTTTTCATTTCGTTTTTAGCGTTGGCGAGAAAGCTCTTTGCAACCGCAGGAACGAGGATTGCAATGTGCTTGATCATGCGTTGGCTATGAAGCTTGTTGATATACACTTTTTCCTCCTCCATAGTAGTTTGAGTATATGTGCTGATAAACACTTACCGTTTTTAAACTCACATCTTCGTCTGTATATGCATCTTTTGGCAGCCATAAGAGATTATCGTAAATCATTCCCTTTACTTGGGCTGTAATTTGTCGACTTTCTCTCCAACGTTCTATTTTTAATTTCTCTGTTTTTAACTTATCTAAAGTTTCTCTCGCTACTTTCTTTACCTGTTTTAATTCTTTCCCTTCAAGTTCTTTTCCTTCTCTGAGCAAATCGAAAATTGCGAGTGCTTCTTGATCTTCTAAATTCTCACGAACCGCTCGTTGTTCTTCAACGGTTAAGTCCTTGATGAAGACATTTAGATTCTCAAAAGCCTTTACTGTGTTTTCTAAGGTTTTTCCAGCATTATAATCGGCTATGATTTCCTTATAGCGTTCATAGAATTCTAATCGCAAAGGATTCTCCTTTAACATCTGCTGTAGCTTTTTCTCAATGGCTTGGTGCAAGTTGTAAGTCAAAGTATTCTTTCTTGGTGTTTTGGCAAAAGCAGCTTTCAGCTTGTCAAAATCCAAAGTGCTTAGGTCAACATAAACGCCTTCTTTGTCTGCAACTTCATTTTCTTTAACTACTACGCTATCACTCACCACAGATTGCAGTTCCATCATAATTTCGGTCACATCTGCAGTTTTTACATTTTGGTTAAGCAGATTGTAAATGGCTTCAATGGCGTTAAAATCTTTTATGTGTGGTTTAATCTGTTCCTCTGGATATAAGGCTTTATATTTTCTAAAAACATTACGAGCCATGATTTCAAATGAGGTTCTGGTAGTTTCGTTTAGACAAACACAATCGGCAGCTTCTTTGAGCTTTCCGATTTTCTCCATGGGTTTGGCGTTCTTTAAATCAGATAAATTGAAGTTGACCGATTTCAAATAGTCTTTGACTTCTTGAATGGCTTTTTTTAATTCACCCTCAAGCTCTGCTAACTGCTCAACAGGCTTTCCTTCTCCTTTGCCACCACCTTGACCTTTGGTTCCTTCGCCATAAACAGAATAGGCTTTTTCTAATTGCTCATAAACGTTTCCATAATCGACTATGAGGCCGTTTTCTTTTTCATCATCATACACACGGTTAGCACGAGCTATTGTTTGCATCAATGTATGTCCTTTGATTGGCTTATCTAGATATACGGTTGAAACACAAGGTGCATCAAATCCTGTAATCCACATGGCACATACTATGGCAAAACGAAATGGATTGTCTTCATCTTTAAATTCTTTTTCAAGATTACGTTCCACCATTTTTTTACGGTGCACTTCAATATCCAAATCCATTTTTCGGAATTTGTCTACTTCATTTTGCTCACCACTGACAACAACACAAACTTCTGTTTCGGCTACTTTGTCGTACTTGCGTTGTAACTCTTGTGCTTCTTGTTGGTCTGCTGTATTTTTGATGCGGCCTTCTAATTCTTTTAAGTAATCAGGCCAGTATTTCATCACCAACTTGTGCATGCGAACTGCTGTTGGTTTGTCTAAGGCCACATACATGGCTTTTCCTTGATAGCCTCTTTCGTTAAAGTGCCAAACCAAATCTTTTGCAATGGCATCTAAACGAGGTTCTGATGTGAGTATAGGATAATTCTTTTGGAAGAGATAAGCCAGTTTCTTTTGTTGGTCTTCATCTAGGTTTTCGTCTTCCAATATTTCAGCCATGCGTTCATCCAATGCTGGATTTTCAATGTCTAGTTTTTCGCCTTTATTTATATAACGTAAAGGAAGAGTAGCTTCATCCTCAATGGCTCGTTTGAAATCATAAACAGAAACGTATTCACCAAATATGTTCTTGGTCAATTCTTCTTCATCTTTAATGATAGGCGTTCCTGTAAAACCTAGGTAAGAAGCATTGGGCAAGCCGTGAAAACGCATATTACGAGCATAGCTACCGCCTTGTGTACGGTGGGCTTCATCAGAAATTACAATAATGTTTTTGCGATCTGTAATGAGCGGATATTCAGATTCTTTTTCAGGATCGATAGAGAATTTATGGATGAGGGTAAACACATAGCGGTGGTTTTCTGAAAGTAATTCACGCAAATGCTCTCTACCTGTAATGCCCGATTTTTTACCTGCGACTACATGTTTATCATTGACCACTCCAACACCTGAGAAGGTATCGTACAACTGGTTTTCTAATTCGGTTCTGTCTACTGCAATTAGGAAAGTATAAGCTCCACCTAATTTACGGTGAATCTTTTCGCATAAAAACACCATGGAGTAGGACTTTCCACTTCCTTGGGTATGCCAATACACCCCCAATTTTCCTTTGAGATCTTCAATGTTTTTTACATTCTCCAACACCTTGTTTACCCCAATGTACTGGTGGTTTTTAGCCATTAGTTTTACTACATCACCTCTTGATTCATCAAACAACAAGAAGTTCTCAAACAAATCCATCAATCGGTGTGGAGCACACGTACCGCGAAGCATGGTATCTAAACTTACTATACCTTCTTCATCTTCTTCAATACGTTTCCAATCTAGGAAGAATTTATACGGGCTGGTTACCGTACCCACTTTGGCATCTGTACCATTGCTTAAAATGACAAATGCATTGTTGTGGAAAATATGCGGAATGGTGTCTTTGTAATCTTTGAGGTTGTCGGTATAGGCATTTCGCAAATCGGTATGATGGGCTTTGAGCTCAAAAAACACCAAAGGAATTCCATTTACAAACCCAATCACATCTGGTCTTCGATTATAGAGTTCACCAACGACTTCTAATTGACGAACAGCCATAAAATGGTTGTCTGTGTAATTTTTAAAATTAAAAACTTTGAGTTTCCTTTTAACCAATTCACCCTTGTCATCTGTAAAACTTACAGGCACTCCATTTTTAAGCAGGTCGTTTTTTTCTTTGTTTATACGACCTAAGGTTTTGTCAGCTACATTTTGGCTGATTTGCTCAACGGCTTGCTCGTATGCAGTTTTAGGCAAGTTTGGATTTAGTTTTTCTAAAGCTTGTAAGAGGTAACGACTCAGAATAGCTTCCGACTTATTGTCTCTGCCCAATAAACCATCTTCACCAAAACTTTCATTTTGCCAAGCAGTAACTACTTGCCAGCCCAATTCTTCCAATACATCTTGGGTAGCCTGTTCAATTAGTCCGTCTTCTGAATATTCGTAGCTCATAGTTTTTTATGCCGTTGTTTGTTTAAGGGTTTCTAAATTCATTTGTTCCACATCAATCATTCCTTTCATTAAGCGAGGTAAGAGAATATCTAGGGCTTCTTTGAGTCGTTGGTTTTGGGTTTCTAAACTAAGAATCAATTCAAATATTGAATCGACATAATCATGAAATTTCTTTTGTAAACTTATTTCAGGAAGAACCATTTTGATTTGGCCAAAACTTTTAAAGGATATAGCAGGCATTGTAGCTGAGACTGATACTCCCATTAAGTATTCTCTTATTTCTTTTCGATCTAAAAAACAGTAAACATATTTTGGGAAAACTTTAGAACTATCGATTATGTTGATCTTGAAAAAATTGTTGGCGATAGCACCTTTAAAGTTTGTGACAACCTGTGGAGCTCCGTATCTAACCATGAAAAGGTCTTTTTCAGCAACCATTTGATTCTTCCGGGGCGTTTCAATGAATCTTTCTTCTTGGCCTCCCTGTGTAACATCTACAATTCGGATGAATCTAACTCTTTCAGGATTTTTTTCCTTTAGCTGTTTATCGATAGGGACTTGCACGCCTTGGTTGAATTTCAAAATTTCGTTCAATTTGACTTTCTCCCACCCCTCAGGCAATCCAGTTTCATTATTGATAGGTGTAGTTTCATGTCCAGGGAATCTCATACGTACAAACCATTCCTCATATGTTAGTTTAGCTTTTTCTTCCAATAGTTTGATCCGTTTGACGTTGTTTTTTATTAGACTGTCATAAGTTGATAATACTTGTACAATCTTATTTTGAACAACACATGAGGGGTAATGAATTTCTAGATTTCTAAATGTTTTAAAAGATATAGCAGGCATTGTAGCCGAGACAGATATATTTAAGCAATAACGCTTAACCCATTCTTGAGATAGATAATAGAATAACCACTCTTTATCTATATCAGCATTAGTTACTTCTAATTTGAAGAAATTATTAGCTAAAGCACCTGACCATCCTTTAACTATTTGGGGAGAACCATACCGTACCATGAATAAATCAGATGCAGTTACACAATATTTTTTACCAGGGTCAAGAATATAGCGAGGTGGTTCATTTCCGTTACTTGTGATATCAGTAATGCGAATAAACTTTATCCTTTCTGGAGTATCAGTTAAATACTGCTTTCCTATAGGAACTTGAATACCTTGAGAGAATTTAGCTACAGAACCAATCTTTACCTTTGTGAATTCCATATTAGAAAGATTGAATTTGGCTCATTAAAGAATTTGCGTCTTCATTGAGTGCTTCTAATTTGCTATGAATGTCAGCCATGCGTTCTTTGTAATCAAAGTCCATATCAATATCAATACTCACACCTACATATCGCCCTGGTGTTAAGCTGTAATCTTGCTCAATGATTTCTTCCATATCTACCACCTTGCACAAGCCTTCTACATCTTGGTAAGTTCCTGCAGGGAAATACTCATTAAACCATGCATTATCTTGGCTTACTCCGAAATCATGACCTCTAAAAGCATTGATCAGTGCTGTTAAACCTTCCAAATGTTCCTCGGAGAAATCATTGATAGTCGAACTTACTTTACGAAAGGTGTTACGAGCATCTATCATCAAGATCTTGTCTTTATTTTCTGCCTTTTTTCCTTTATTAAAGAACCACAAGTGGCAGGGTAAACTTCTAGTGTAAAAGAAGTTGTTTCCAATAGATACTATACATTCAACGTGTCCAGTTTCAATAAGCTTTTGGCGTATCAGTTTTTCAGCATGACCTGCATCCGTAGCAGAAGAAGCCATTACAAAACCAGCACGTCCTGTTGCATTCAAATAGCTATAGAAATACTGCATGAAAAGGTAGTTCCCATTGCTAATGGTTCCTTTTCCAGTTAGTGGCACACCAAAGGGTAAACGCTCATCTTCTGCTAAGAATTTATTTTTGGCATCTACTTTATCTACATTAAAAGGAGGATTAGCCATTACAAAATCGCACTTACCTGTTAGGTTGTGTGGGTTGGTGTAAAAACTGTTGCCCTCAATTATTTTTCCTTCAATACCATGAATGGCTAAGTTCATTTTTGCCAATTTGGCGTTGTTGCTTTTTAGCTCTGTACCATAAACGGTAATGGCTTCATTCACGCTTTGCTTTTTACCAGCCTTACGTACATGGTCTTCAATAAAATGAGCCGTTTGCACAAACATACCTCCCGAGCCACAAGCGGGGTCGTGTATGATGCCGTGATCGGGTTGAATGAAGTTCACGATAAGGTTTACCAAAGATGGAGGCGTAAAGAACTCACCGCCTTCCTGCGCACCTGCACCCTGCATAGAGAACTTCATCAAGAAGAACTCATAAATACGACCAAAGACATCTCCTTTGGCATTACGCACAGCATCCTTATTGAATACCCGTACTAGGTTTTGAAGTAATTGCTCATCAAACTCTTGGTAGCTTTTGGGCAGTATACCTGCTAAGTCTGGATACTCCGCTTCAATGAGTTTCATGGCATTGTTAATTGCCTCTGCTATGTCTTCACTTTCGGGTAGGTTGGCTAAGTAATCGTATTTCGCTTTTTCAGGTAGCATAATTGCACCTGCTGCGGCAAAGTCATCATTGGTTGCTTCTCGTTTTTGCCCTGTTCTTGGATTTACAGATAGGTTTTTTTCTACTTCAATTTTAGCATCTTCATAGCGGTTTTGTGCAAAGCGTAGCAATACCAATCCCAACAGTGGATCTTTATATTCACCTGCAGTCAGTTTAGAGTTTCCCCTTAATTCGTCTGCCGCATCCCACAGCTCTTTTTCTAAATTTTTTATGTCTTGTTGGTCCATTCGATACCTTTTAGTCTTTGTTCGAAACAATCAATTCTTTTACATCCACATCTAGGATTTCTGCAATCTTGTACAAATCCTCCAAGCTTGGTTGTCTTCTGTTCTGTGCATAAGAGTTTACCATGTTGTAGCTCTTTTCCAACTTCTCAGCCAACCAGATTTGCTTAATTCCTTTCTGTTCTAAAACCTCTTTTATTCGGTTCATTTTTGAATTATTTAATTCAGATAGCAAAATAGGAATAATATTTCAATATCTCATTAAATGAGTATTAAAATAATCATCACGTTTGGGTGGCGGTGGGGTAGTGAAAGCTCTTTTGGTGCTGAGGCACGAAGCGACAAATGTGCTTGAACGTGCGGTGGGCTTTTCTTTTTTCTAATGGCATACAACGTGTTTGTGTATGATTAGTGGCGTGTTTTAAGCACTAAAGTTAGCAAATAAAAACTGAATAGAAAATCCGCGAGGATTTTCGTAAGTAGGCGAGGGCTAGCCATTAATTATACACGTTGTTGCCACACGTACTTTTCAGTTCATTGGTGGTTCGATTAATAATTTTAATACAAAACTATTTTTTTTACTGTTTATTTTAACGATTTCACAATCTATAATTTCTCCGTTTTTTAGTCCGTAAGTGTATTTTTTTGCTGTTGTTCTAAAATTTGGATAAAACTCTTTTTTAATTGGAATTGTTCCTTTATGTTTTCCCAAAACAAAATAATCAGGTATTCCATCTTCATTGATTAAAACACTAACTTTTTGGATTGTACCAATAAACTTTTTCATTTCTCCATTCGTCCATTTTCCTCGTTCAATATTATCTCCAAGTATCGGCTGATTGTTTTCATTAAAACCTTGAAATACTGTTTCAATTTCGTTACCTGCTTTCCAATTTTCATAATCTGTTTCGTTTATTAAAGTAGATATATGAATTAAACCTAAAATTGAACCGCACTTCCAATTAAAATGGATTCCTAAATCTACAAAAAAACCATATTTAGTTTTTTTTAAAATAATTCCACGATATTTAGAGTACTTTTCCAAATTCGGGTTTTCAAATATTTGTTCTTTTGCATCTATTTGAATGGATATTGGATTTTCTTCGATATTATGAATTTTTCCCGTAAAAATTTTTCCAACAAATGAATTAGAAGCATTTTTCCAAAATTCGATTGAAGGATATGACCAACCAAGATGTTTAAATGAAACATATGCAAATAAGCCACTAACTTTTACTAAAAAGCCTTTTTCTTTCGGTTCAACAATTCTAAAAGTCAAACTTTCTTGATTTGTATAAGCATTTTTTATGTTTAGCAACAAATCTTGAAGGTAATCCTTGTCATTTTTCGGGTCAAGATAATATTCAATATTTTCTGCTGTTTTCCCCAATGTTCAATGGTTTTTTCGTATGTGTGGCAACGTTTACCTATGTTTAGTACGGATTTACAAAGAGATAAACCCTCAATTACGCACATAGCCTAAAGTTAATATTTTGTTTTTAAATTATTCTTTTTTAAACACCAAATTTAAGTTTTGGCGGACTTTCTATGAAATACTGAACTTTCAATAAAGCTATTGAACTCCGTATTAAATATAGAAATTGTTAGCAAATCGTTTTATTTTAATCTTTATAAATCTCATTCTTATAATCTTCATAGTCTAAAAATTCTACACCTATTTTAGGGACTTGGGTTATACCAATCGGAGCTTAAAAAAAGACAAATAATATTAGAAGTTTAAACTTTATTTTATGTTTTCTTATATAGTGTTAGCAAATATTTATCTTAATCTACAGAGTAATAATTGACTTTAGCAGTTTCAATCAATTCCATTTTGTCATTATTTTTATTGGAGATAAATAGCTTAAAACTAAAATCACCCTTTCCGCCTACTTGAAAGATAAAATCATTATAACCATCTTGATTAAGATCTCCTTTCCAAAGTAATAGGGGATTATAATCATTTGTAATTAGGTTATAACTCTCTTGGTAAATACCAAAATCTCCCAGATTTAATTCAGTAAAATAAATATTTCTTTTAGAGTTTTTGATAGTTTTATTAAACGATTTTTGATGGAAGTCAGGTGTTTCTTCAATGGAATTAGAAATTACGATAAATTGTGATGGTTCAAGCTGATGTTTCCATGGTTCATAATTGTCGTTCAATTCTTTTTCAATATTGAAAAAGAAACCCTTTGTTTGTGAAAATCCATTTTCAAATGGGGCACATAAAAAATCTAAATTTTTCCTAATTGAATCAGAATACCATTCACCTATAGTTTTTATTTTTATTCCTATTTTAGTTCCTATTAAAAAAACAGAATTTTCGTTATTCTCATCTACTAAAACACTACAATTCTGGCAATCAAACCAATCCTTTTCTGTCTTTACGATATTAATTTTAGCCTTCTCTATAGTTGTAGTTTTATTATCTTTGCTTAAACAAAGACTAAACCATTCATATTTGTTTATTTCGATATCGTTGCTAAAAACATCAACATTTGGCCTCCTTATTACAAAGTCGGTTTCATTTATTTCATTATTTGAGACTATTTCATTCCTATCTATAATTGAATTTGACTCTGATGAATTGTTTTCTTTACATGAAAACAGAAGTATTAGAACTATGGATAATAGGGCTAAAAGGTTTATTTTTTTCATTTTATGTTTGTTTTAATGTTTGCTAACGTTTAGGCTAAAATACGCAAAAACGGTCTGGGTTGGTAGGTTTGTGTGTTTTAGGCAGTGTTAGGCACATTATTTTTCCAGTTTCACGCCAATTGTAACAATTTCTATTTCATTAATTTGCAGTAAATTTTTCACATATTTATCTTTAACACCAATAGTTGTTGAAATTACTGTATCTCCTAAATTAGGAGGGAATGGACTGACTTCTGATTGTTCAGTAACTAAGTAGGTGACCTGACAATTTTCTTCGAATAGTATCTGCCATTTACCTACTAAAGTATCAGCCTTATAATGTTCTACACGATTTTCATAGAACATTGAATAACCAATTTCGTCACTTAATACATCTTTCCATTTACCAATAAGTTTACTTTGACAACCTTTTGGAGTTGGGGTCGAAAATTGAATAGTGTCATAACCAGCAATAGATAAACTTAATTCGCTTATTTTTTTTGAAAACCCGTTACAATTGTTAATGGTTGAGGCTAATAAAATGAAAAAACTGTCTTTGTCATTCTTAGTTTCACTTAAAATACAATTCATAATAGCATCAAGTTCTGAATTTGGGTCAACTGATGTTTTGGTTGACTTGATACAGTCACAAACACTTATTTGATCATTTTCAGGAGTAGGTAAAGATGAAACTTCGACACTATTGCAAGACACCATTAGGAGTATTAGAGTAAAATAATATAAATATGTCATTTTCATTGTGCCTAACGGTCTAGTATAAGAATAGTAGCGGATTTTTAAGCACTAACTTTTCGGTTAAACACAGACCTTTTATGTATTTACTTACTTTGATTTTCGCGATTAAACCGCTATTATTTTTATACATTGTTGGGCGCAGTACTTATTTTTAGGATGCCCATTTCAATATACTTTTTCCAATATTTTCACTCCAAACATTTTCATCTTCCATTTCTTGATTATTCAGCCATTGTTTTTCTAACCAATTTTTGAGCTTTTCAGGTTTATTAAATCTATTTTCAATTCCAGACTTAATAAATTCTATAAACTGGTCTATACTTAAAGGAATAATTTTCGTTTTACCACCATATAATTTAGTGTTAAATCTATTTAGATTGAAATAATGTGCTAATGTTCCTTCACTAATTTTTGGAGCGACAAATAAGCAGTACATTTCCTTGTTTAGAAGTTCTTTCGCTTTCCCAAAATGTCTTGGTACAGATTCACTTTCCATTTTATATTGAGTGTTTCCACCAGACATTGTAACTTCTGTTATAATACCAAAATCTGTATATTCAGATTCAATATCAGGTTTTTGACCTGGAGCATAATTAAGAGGCATTCCGTCAATATCCATAATAAAGTTTCCATCAACTCTTTTTGCATAATTAAGCATAACTAATGCTCTCCATACGTTCCATTCTAGGAATAAAGGAGCATCAGGAACTTCTTTTTTCTTGATTTGTTCAAATACTTCAAGAATATCTGGAAGTTCTTTATAGTCCTTTAATTCCTTTTTCTTTTCCTCTATATTTTTGGACTTCACAGTAATTCTCAATCTGTCTAAAATATCTTTCAGTTCTTCAATTGAAATAGTTCTATCAAATTCAGAAAGTCCTAAATTCTCAATTTGTTTAATTAAAAGTTCTCTGTTGTCTGATAATAATTTAATTGAAAATGGGTTGAATAAATAATTTTTGAATTCAGAAGTGTTTTTGAAAACCGAAGGTTTTCTATCTACTTCCTTTAAAATGTAGTTTACTTCTTCAACTTTTTGAGGAGAAATAATTAATCTAAAAGTTCTTTTTTGAAATGTAACTAGTTCAGTAGCTCTAATATATCTGACAAATGCATCTGCATAGTCTTTCATATTTGCACGTTTAGTTTTTATAAATTTTTGCAATGAAGTATCTGAACTTTCTCTCGTTTTTAATTTCTTATCCTGTACTTCTTGATGAAAAATTTCAAGTATTTCATTTTCAAAACATTCAGCTACATACATTTTACGACTACCTTTATAAGGTTTTGAATTCTTTTGAAAATTTTTGATTTTTGAAACTATCTTCTCAAAATCATTATAATTTGTTAATTGTGAAAAGAATAAAGCAATTTCTGTTTTTGAAATACTTCCAAGTACTTTAATTAATCTTAATAATTCAAGATAAGGTTTTACACTAAAATCTACTGTTCTAGATTTTGTATGATAAGGAGAAGGAAGTTGAAATTTTAAAAGTTGTCTAGTGAATGTTTCGTCTAATCTTTTTTCGTCTAATAGAAGTTTACCAGCTTCTGTAAGTTCTACTGTTGGTTTTAAATCGACAAAACCTAAAGCCTTTGGAGCTCTAGTAATTCTATCTCTAGCTGCTAAAGCAGGATTTGCAGGAAAAGAGTCTCCTTCATAATATTCTGAATCAAATAAAGTTTGGAAAAAATCAATTTGAACTTGGTCATTACCTGACCATTTCTGACCTTCAAAATTTTCAGTTAAAATTTTAATTTCTGGAATAATTTTTTCAATTGTCCTTGGAGATGTGAATGCAAATAATGCTTTCGTTTTACTCAAATTTGCCATAACTATTCCCAGAAAATTTTGTCATCAACTGCCATTGATTTTGTTTGTATATTATCCTTTCCTGTTTCTAAAAATTCAGATATTCTTGAATTAGAAATTTCTATTGACTTGCCTGAAATATCACACCCAATATAATTGCAGTTATTTTTTATTGCTGCTATTGCAGAAGATGCACTTCCTAAAAAAGGGTCACAGACGGTATAGCTTTCTTCAGTACTAGCGTGGAGCATAGCTTGAAAAACTTCTACTGGTTTTTGGGTTGGGTATTTTGAACTGTGTATTCTTTTAAATCGCCAAACATCTGGAAATTTTCTATTTCTAATTTTTCGAGTATTTCCGTTTGTTGCAAAAATTATATACTCGTGTCGTCTTCTGAAATAATGTCCCATTCCTATATTGACTTTATCCCAAGTAATTAGATTTTTCACATCAAAATGACTACGAACTATATTTCCTAAACTCAAAAGCGAATAGGAGTCAAACATAATATAAATATGTCCAGTTGATTTTTTTAAAACTCTACTACATTCAGATAAAAACTCATTGTAATTTTCTTCACTATCTTCAAACTCTCCAAACCATTTTCCGTTTTCCTTTCCTTTATCTGCGTATTTACCAACTATTCGACCTTTTCCCAATTTAAGTTTATCATTCATTCCTGAATATGCTGGGTCAGTAGCGATAACATCAACACTATTTGAAGGTAGTTTTTTTAAAAAGGAAATTGCATCATCTTGATATATTGATACTTTATTTTTATCTGAATTGTATTTAAAAATAGCTTCTGCTTTTTTTAATTTTTTTTCAATTCTATCTTCTGTGTTCTCGATAAAAGATAAGATTGTTTGAAAGTATTTTTTTGAAATTTCTTCATTAACAACAGGAATGTTTTGTTCAATTATATATTCTTTCAATCGGCTTTCTGTAATTCCGTATCGTTCTACTATTTCAGATGTTCTATACATTCAATATTCTTTTTTCACAAATCTACAAAATTTGATTGGTTTTTGGTGTTCGTCCGTATTGTGCCCAACGGTTCAGCTATGAGTAGTTGCGTTTTAAAGCGCGACCCATCACAAGTATAAACTTACAAAGAAAATCCG
>Ga0316209_1002922_pt1 | contig 12577 bp, 12 predicted proteins | sample 6monopyrite_MG_FD_204945 | JGI IMG/M metagenome (GOLD analysis project Ga0316209, IMG submission 204945) | Microbial mat bacterial communities from mineral coupon in-situ incubated in ocean water Damariscotta River, Maine, United States -... | ecosystem: Environmental > Aquatic > Marine >...
GTGGAATCAACACCTGAGCTTGCAGGCTGGTTTCGGAGAGTATGGGTATCAAACCTGCCACGGTGGTAGCGGAGGTAAGTAGTACTGCGCGAAATCGGGCGCGCGCTGCTTGGCGGGCGGCGTCGAAAGGGCTCATGCCTTCTTTGCGATGCTCTTTTATAAATGTGACCAGAAGGATGGGGTCGTTCACTGCGATACCGGCCAGGGATATCATGCCGAGAATGCTTGGCATGGAGAGCGTAAGCCCCATGAGCAAGTGCCCCCAGAATACGCCGATTAGTACCATGGGAATGATGACCATCACCAACAGCGGTTCGCGATAGCTACGGAATTGAAAGCTGAGCACCACGAAGATGCCGATGAGTCCGATGAGTACAGCACGCAGCATGGAGACTGCAGTCTTGGCGTTCTCTTGGGTTGCACCCTCGAAGATCACGCTGACGTTAGGGAATTGTTTATTTAATTGTGGCAGAAATTTCGCTTGAGTGTCTGCCAGGATTTCAGTGACGTTGCCCAGTTCGGTATCCAGGTTGCCTTGAATTGTAATGGTGCGCTGGCCGTCTACATGTTGTATACGGGAGTAACCGCGTGCTGGTTCAATGACAACTACGCTGCTGAGGGGCACGTCCGCGCCACTGGGCGCACGTATAGTAAAACGCTCCAGGTCGATGAGTTGATTACGGTCTTCCAAGGCCAGTCGCACATCGATTTCGTATGATTCCACGCCGATCTGTATCTCAGTCGCTGTGGTGCCGAAATAGGCGGCGCCTAGTTGGGCGACGATGGCCGCTGTATCTAGTCCTAGATTGAGTGCGCCTTCTTTGAGTCGCAATCGTAATTCCGGCCTGCCGGGGCGTAGATCGTCATAGAGGTCACTGATGCCCTCGTATCCGCCCAGCCAGTCTTGCAGGGCGATGGAGGCTGCTTTCATTTCATCCAGATCACCGCCTTGCAGACGGATATTGATGGGGGCACCGCCGGGGCCAAAGCCAGGTTCTTTATAGGCGACATTGATGACCTCGGGCGGCTGCTGGCTCAGTTCACGCCAACGATTCAGCACTTCACTAATGCGCGCGTCACGGATTTCGGCGCTGAGCAGGTCAATACTGACTGTGGCCAGGTGCGGGCCACTTTCATGGGCGTCGGCATTTTCACCATATTTGATGATGACGTTTTTCACCAGGTCTTGTTGATCCGGTTGGCGGGGTTTGAACTCATCGTTAAGTTGTTGCAGGCTGCGTTGCAAATCGGCCACCACCGCTTGGGTTTTATGGAAAGGCGTACCTTGAGAAGGTGTCGCTGATGGTGGCGATATCCCCCAGGCGCAACAACGCGCCGCTATCACCAGTTACCACGATGAGATCTTCAAACTCCCGCGGTGAGTGGCGTTGTTCAGCAAAACGCAACAATAGCTCTTATTCACGGCCACTGATTTTCCCCAAGGGTTGATCCATGCTTTGGCGACGTATGGTGTCGGCAATGGTTGAAGCGGAGAGGCCATATTGGCGCAAGGTATCGGCCTTGAGTTCAATTCGGATTTGATGCTCGGAAAAACCACCGATGTTGATTTGAGGTATATCCCCCCGCGCCAGCAGGCGGCTTTTCAGGTCTTCACAATATTGTTTGAGATGGGCGGGGTTCATGGGGCCGGTAACGGCGATAGAAACCACCTGGTCCGTCCGGTTGAGTTCTTGGACGATGACCTTCTCGGCCAGCTCAGGGAAAGTAGTCACCGTATCGATAGGGCTATTGATATCATCGAGAAAGATTTGGTTATCTGCGCCCCTTCCTGAATATCGGCAAAAGCGATGGCGACACTTTCCCGTGCTTCGCAGCGCAGTTCATCCAGATTGTTAACGCTATCCAGCGCATCCTCGATGATGCGGCAGATGCCGTTTTCCACCTCTTCCGCGGTTGCGCCGGGATAGGGTATGCTGATTTGCACGGTTCCGGTGGTGAACTCGGGGAAGGTCTCGCGCTTCATCTCGGGCAACGACATCAGCCCCATCACGATGAGGGTGAGCATCAACAGATTGGCGGCCGTGGGTGGCCGGCGAAGAAACGGATCATTATTCAGGCTCCGTCTTCAACAGGTTTTAGCAGCATGCCCTGCACTGCGAGAATCAGGTCGGAGACGATCACTGGGCTACAGCCCCGAGGCAATAGTGACAAAACCCGGCTGGCGCAGGAAAATCTCAACGCTGCGAAGTTGCAGACGGTTTTCCTGGGTAATGATGTAAACGCTGATCAGCGTGTAGCGCTTGGCGTGGTATCACAATTTGGTTTTTATGGGCTGGGCCTTCCAGTTTGACGCTGACATACATACCTTTTATCAAAGGTGGGCGCAGCGGGGGTAGGGCGCCCAGATAGAGATCATCTACTGCGACCACAGCACCAACCGTGTGTGTTTGGGGGTCGATGGCGGCATCGGTACGCACAAAACGGGCATCCCATTCAATCACATTACTGTTGCGACTCAGTTGTACAGAGGCTTTCAGATTGAGTAGATGCGGGCCGGGCATCTCCCCTTGAGCCAGCACGGCCTTGATGTCGATGGGTGGCACCAGTTGCGAGAAGTGTTCCAGCGGAAACTGAGCCTCCACCTCGGCCTGATCCATGTCGTCCAGTACAGCCAGCACTTCACCAACACGGATGTATTGATCCAGATCAATATTCACCTCAGCTAGGCGCGCGTTAAATGGTGCAACCAGGCTGGTGCGCTCAAGATTGAGTTGTGCCTGCTTTTGTTGTGCCTGCTGCTGAGCTAATTGTGCCTTGAGTACCAACTGATCTGAAGGCAAGAGTTCGAGGCTATTTTTGATGTTTTGTAACTGCTGCTTTTGCACCAGATAGGCACGCTCTTGTGTCTCCAATGCGCTGGTAGAGACAGTACCTTGCTTAGCCAGTTGTTTCAGGCGTTGCCACTCTTTCTCGGCAGAGTCGAACACCTCCTGTTCGATTGTTAGTGATGTATTGAGATTGTTCTTCTGCGCCTGGAGCTACTTCAGTTGCGCCTCGGTGGCCTGAATGGTCGCTTTGGCCTGCGCTAGGGCCAGCTGGTAATCAGCGTCATCAATGCGCAACAAAGTTTGTCCCTTTTTAATCACCGTGCCAGCGCGGAATTGGCTGGGAAGCTCCACCACCCGGCCTTGAACCTGACTAATGGCCGACCACACCCGTGCAGGTATCACGCTACCATTGCCAACGGCGATTGGAGCTACATCCTGCGTCTGAACGGTGATAAAACGCACCGGCGTGGCACGTTCACTCTGCTCAACACGAGGCGCTTCGCTTTTGCCCTTGCTCATCAGCATGAAGATAATTACACCTACCACGATGGCCGGAATGATTAATAGACGATGGACTTTTTTGTTCATCAAAAGGAAACCCTGGTTTGAGAATTGTTTTTCTACCTGGTTTACAGGATTCAGGTTTTGTGTCCATAGAGTGTAGCGCGTCTATGTAGGGCTTTATGTTTCAGTTACTAACAAGCTGGTCACTTGAATTGTACTGAATGCTTGAGACAGTGCGGGATCACCATATCACCACTATCAGGATTAACCTCCTGCTTGATAATGATAGGCAAATGACTATTGGCCGGCTGGTGCTCATAGCGATCTGGCTCGCCACGAGAAAATAAATTGTTGTGATGGGAATCTTTGATTCCCGGACAACTCCTTAGCAATACCGCGTCTGCTTGCGGCGGGGATGTTTATTCTCACCTTTATTGGCCCGAAGCTGGTGCGAATGTGAAATTTACAGTCGCAATCCATCTAATGGACGGCAAAATTTTGAGAAACCCAAAATTCAGCCCCTATTTTGAGATAAATTCACTATATTTATAGTGAAAAATGGAAAGTTGACCTAAGCGTCTTTAATTTTCCACAATCTGCTAATAGACATGGTGGAGTGTGTGACACAGCGACTGGCGAGTGAGAGCGACCGTGAAGAAAGTGATGATATTGCTGCTGAGCTACTCCAGGCAGTTCAGCAGCTGGTTGCAGAACTACGTCCGCAGCAAGTAACCATCCAGCCAGTGACACTCGATAGCGAGCTAATGCGTGATCTTGGCCTGGACAGCCTCGCCCGGGTGGAATTGCTTGCCCGTATTGAACTGCGTTTCACTGTTACCTTACCCGAGCGACTATTTTCTGAGGCAGAAACTCCACGCGATTTACTCCGTGCCGTGTTAAGTGCTGGCGTGCAAACTAAACCGAGTATGGTTGTTGGAACTAGCGAGTTGAGCTTGGCTGAGGTTGAAGCGGCGCCTCGTAGTACGAATACCTTGATTGAGGTGTTGCAGTGGCATGTGCATGCTCATCCAGACAGGCCTCATATTCGTTTTTATAGCAATGCCAGTGAAGATAAAAGCGAAGGTGAAAGCCTTAGCTATTCACAATTGTGGCAGGGTGCGGAGAACTTGGCTGCCGGACTACAGACGTATGGCTTACAGCCCGGTGATGCGGTTGCTATTATGCTGCCAACCGGCAGGAGTTATTTTTTCAGTTTTTTCGCAGTCCTATTGGCTGGCGGCATCCCGGTTCCCATTTATCCACCTGTGCGACGCTCTCAGCTTGAGGAACACCTGCGCCGTCATGCTTTAATTTTGTCGAATTGCCAGGCCACTATCCTGATTACCGTGCCTGAGGCGAGGCGAGTGGCGCAACTACTTAAATCACTGGTGGTTACACTACAGAGCATCGTTACCGTAGATGAGCTTGCAGCTGGCGCGGACACATTGATCATACCAACACACGGGCCACAGGATATTGCCTTTTTGCAATACACTTCTGGCAGCACCGGTAATCCGAAGGGAGTGGTATTAACCCATGCCAATCTGTTGGCCAACATTCGAGCCATGGGTGAGGTGGTCAGGGCGGATAGTTCTGATGTGTTTGTTAGTTGGCTGCCGCTCTATCATGACATGGGGCTGATAGGGGCCTGGTTTGGTAGCCTTTATTACGCGGCCTTGTTTGTTGTTATGTCGCCGTTGGAATTCCTGCTGCGGCCACACGCCTGGTTGTGGGCGATACACCGCTACGGTGGCACTCTGTCGGCAGCCCCCAACTTCGGCTATGAATTATGTTTGCACAGGGTTAAAGATTCCCATATAGAAGGGCTGAATCTCGGCACATGGCGTGCCGCATTTAATGGCGCAGAAGCTGTTAGCGCCGATACGATGTTGAGTTTTTATGACCGTTTTCATCCATACGGATTGCAAAGAGAGGCACTCAAACCGGTATACGGCTTAGCGGAATGCTCTGTCGGTCTGGCCTTTCCGCCCCGTGGCCGGGCTATGATCATCGACCAAATCCAGCGCCAGCCTTTTATGCGCTCCGGTCGTGCTATTCCCATTGCGCGGACTGATCCGAAGGCGCTACGTTTTGTTGCCAGTGGTCTGGCCCTGCCTGGTCACCAAATTCGCATCGTTGACCAGGCCGGGTTTGAGCTGCCAGATCGACAGGAGGGGCGTATCCAGTTTCGCGGGCCGTCATCCACAAGTGGCTATTTTCACAATCCGGAACAAACCGGACGGCTGTTTGATAATGAGTGGCTGAACAGCGGTGACCTGGGGTATACGGCGGGTGGCGATGTGTTTATCACCGGGCGCAGTAAGGATGTGATTATTCGCGCCGGGCGCAATATCTATCCCGATGAACTGGAACAGGCGATAGGCAACCTGCAAGGCATAAGAAAAGGACGGGTGGCTGCCTTTGCCTGTAACGCTTCCGGCACAGCTACTGGCTCGGGTACGGAACGATTAGTGGTGATCGCGGAAACCCGTGAAAAAGATCCCGATAAGCTAGTCCAGCTGCGCCAGCAGATTAATGAGATTGCCACGGACCTGGCTGAAACACCGCCCGATGATGTGGTGTTGGCGCCGCCCAACAGTGTCCTCAAGACTTCGAGCGGCAAGGTACGGCGTGCGGCATGTCGTGAACGCTATGAGCGTGGTCAGATCGGCAAAACTCAGAAATCAAATCTGTTACAGATATTGCGTGTGGCTGTGGCCGGCCTGCGACCACAGCTGCGGCGTTTACGACAGACCCTGTTGACCAGGCTGTATGGGATTTATGCCCGCATCATTTTTTGGCTGCTGGCGCCGCTGGTATGGCTGGCGGCAGCGACCTTGCCACCGCTGGCCTGGCGATGGTCAGCCATTCGTGCCGGTGCACGTCTGCTGGCACGGACGACAGGAACCCCCTTCAATGTTCAGGGCATAGAGCACATTCCGCCAGCCGGTCAGCCATGTGTGTTTGTCGCCAACCATGCCAGTTATCTTGATGGCCCGGTGTTGGTGGCGGCGCTCAGGCGTCAATTCAGCTTTGTGGCCAAGGCGGAACTGCTAGATGATTCGCTCTCGCGCATCTTTCTCAACCGCATCGAGTCAGAGTTCGTCGAGAGATTTGACCAGCAGAAAGGCATCATCGATGCCCAACGCCTGGCTACGCTTGCACAGCAGGGACGATCACTGGTGTTTTTTCCTGAGGGTACCTTTACGCGTGTATCCGGCCTGCTGCCTTTTCATATGGGCGCCTTTGTCGCTGCTGCCGAGGCCAATCTGCCGGTTGTGCCTGTCACCATTCGCGGTACCCGTTCCATACTGCGCTCAGATACCTGGTTCCCACATCATGGTGTAATTACAGTGACCTTTGGCGAGGCGATCTATTCAAACAAAATAAAAGCAAACGCGACCGATAACACCTGGGCGATTGCCCTGAAACTTCGCGACGCATCACGCCAGGAGATCTTGTTGCACTGTGGCGAGCCCGATCTGGACAATCAAACATGGCCGATTTAAAACCCACAGAGATAAAGCGAGTTACACATGCATAAGGAGGAGCGATTTAACAGTATTACTTACACGGTCGGTGCAGTGGCAGCACTTGCCGGTCTGGTGATGCTGGTCGTGTTGGCATCAAACCAGGGCGATCCATGGAAGATTGTAAGTTTTAGTATCTATGGCGTTACGCTCTTTCTGCTTTGCCTCATTTTGGCGCTTTATCACGGCCTAGGCGGCAGGGCCAAAAACCTCATCCAAATGGGCGCCAGGGTGTTCCCGTGGTTATTTATCTGCGTATGGCCTTTCGGGCTGGACCGTCGTGCCATCCATGTCGTCCTGGTGCAGCGTAAAAATCCCGGCACGGTGCCGCGATGAACGGGGGCTACACCGATATGCATGTACACTGTGTACCAAGAGATGGCGCGGTAAGCTTCCGCGGCTGGCGACGGCTGCTGACACAGGTGCTTGCCCGCGGTGCAGGCACGCGCGGCAGTGGCCCGCAGGCTGCCCGTATGTATATGGACCAGCTGGCACAACGGCTGCGGGATGCCCGCCAGGTGCGCCGCGCCGTGCTGCTGGCGCTGGATGGTGCCTATGATGCTCGCGGTATTCCCAGCAATCATATGCAGGGATTCGCGGTGTCCAATGCGGATGTGCGCGCCTGGTGCGCGGAGGCCCCGGATCTGTTTCTGTATGGTGCCTCGGTCCATCCTCACCGGCCAGACGCGCTGGATGCCCTGGAGCGGGCCGCTGCACGGGGTGCGGTGCTGGTCAAACTGATCCCCAACAGCCAGGGCATCGATCTTGCGGACCGTCGGCACCAGCCGTATTTCCACAAGCTCACGGAATTGGGTTTGCCGTTGCTGTGTCATACGGGTGCCGAGTTTGTGCTGTCGGCGCAGCACCAGGCCTGGGGCGACCTGAATCGGTTGCGCCCGGCGTTGGACGCGGGGGTGACGGTAATCGCCGCCCATGGCGGTTCCAGCGGCTGGTTCTACAATCAACAGGCCCTGCGTCGTTACGCCGTTCTGCTGGCGAGTTATCCCAACTTGTACGGTGATACGGCGGCCTTGGGGTTGGTCAACCGCATGGGGGTTTTGCTGTGGTGGCGAAGGCATGCTGAGAGTGTCGGACAGTTGTTATTTGGCAGCGATTATCCCGTACCGGTGAGCGTCGCAGCGTGGCGACCCTGGCTTGGTGCGGCGGACTATCGACGATTAAGCTGTGAAGTGAATCCTTTTGACCGTATGGCGGTATTGTTGCGGGTGTTGGGTATTCGTCCACCGATGCATGGGTTTGAAGCGTTGTTACGCGGGTTAGGGCATCGGTCAGGGATGATGATGCCAGAGGAGCGAGAGTGAGAGTGATAGGGGTGCTATCAATCTCTGAATTGAATATTGCCTGGTCGTGAATTCGATTTACAATTTGTAGGCGTTTGCGGATTCCCAGATTTCCTTCGGTTTTAGGGGTAGTTTCTGCCCAACTAGTTTGCCTTTATTCCAGGGGGTGTGGTTCTGTGGTATATGTGCAAGAAGGTACAGGGTGATTCCAGCATTTGTTGGCAGAAATCAAAGTATGGTCCATGAACCGTGAAGAATATGCGATTGGGTGCCTATAACGGCCTTTTTCCGATTTCAGTCAAAAGGAAAATTAATAATGGAAGTTGTCGTTTGGTCTAAGATAATTGGCCACTGTCCCGGAGTGGACGTTACCTTTTAGCTACAGTAAAGTATTAGTAGATTAGGCTACTATGAAAAATCCAATCATTGCAGACAACAAGCCGGTGAAAGTCAGTCTTTCCAAGGGGCAGGAATATCATTTCTGCACCTGCGGCAAGTCAAAAAGCCAACCTTTTTGTGATGGCTCACATGTAGGAACAACCTTTACACCCAGAGTCATTGTTTCAGAGCAAGATGAGGATGCTTATCTCTGTGCGTGTAAGCACTCCCGCAACACCCCTTTCTGTGATGGAACTCATCAACAATTTACCAATGAACAAATTGGAACAGAAGGTCCGGGTATCTCTGCAGACGAAAGTCTCATGCCAAAGCCTCGCGCAACTAGTGAAGAGCCAACACTAGAACTGATACATCAGCTAGCAGAAGAAGGGTTATCCAGCGTCGGTCACCATGGGCCAATGGTGGCGATGGGTGTTCCTCGAAATCAACTGCCTGATTGGGATGATATCCAGATTATGGTGGCGCAGCTGCATCGAAAACCACTAATGGAACATGTAGATGTCCAAACAGGTTTAGTTATTGGTCCAGAGAGTCAAAAGCCTTTGGAGCTGAAAATTCCTTTATTTGTTTCAGATATGAGTTTTGGTGCTTTATCGGAAGAGGCAAAGATCGCCCTGGCCAAGGGTGCTGAATTAGCAGACACCGGTATATGCTCTGGTGAAGGTGGTATGCTACTGGAAGAACAACAGGCCAATAGTCGCTATTTTTATGAGTTGGCCAGTGCCAAGTTTGGTTATAGCGAGAACCTGCTAGAAAAAGTGCAGGCGTTTCATTTCAAAGGTGGACAGGGGGCCAAAACAGGAACAGGCGGACACCTGCCCGCCTCTAAGAACATTGGCAAAATAGCGCAAGTACGTGGGATAGCCGAAGGTAAACCGGCCATTTCACCACCGACATTCAGTGACCTGAGTACGCCAGAGGATTTCAAACGTTTTGCCGATAGAGTACGAGACATCTCCGGTGGTATACCTGTTGGCTTCAAACTTAGTGCTAATCATATTGAACGTGATATCGAGTTTGCATTGCAGGCCAGCGCCGACTACATCATTCTTGATGGTCGTGGTGGTGGCACCGGTGCAGCACCATCACTGTTTCGTGATCACATCAGTGTGCCCACCATTCCTGCATTGGCTCGTGCCCGACATTACCTCGACAAGCAAGGTGCTAGTGGCAAAGTGACATTGATAATCACTGGTGGCTTACGCGTCCCCAGTGACTTTGTTAAGGCCCTGGCCCTGGGGGCAGATGGTATTGCGATTTCCAACAGTGCCATGCAAGCCATTGGTTGTGTCGCCGCAAGAATATGTAACTCGAACAATTGTCCCGCGGGTATTGCGACTCAGAAACCGGAATTAAGGGAAAGAATCAATGTCGATAACGCTGCACAACGCCTAGGAAATTTTTTCAATTCGTCAATTGATCTTATGAAAGTGATGGCGAGGGCATGTGGACATTCGCACCTTAATGAATTTACTCGTGAAGACCTGGCAACATTTGATCGTAAATTAGCTGAATTGTCAGGAATAGAGTTTTCTGGGTTTAGTCTTGATAGGTAATGATTGCAACGCAACACGCCGTATGATGGCGGTTGTCTTTTATGTTAGGTGATGGCTAATGATGTGTGAACTCAGGGTTTAGTCATTACTGTTGTTTGACAACAAACAAAGGCGAAATGCCGGCGCATAAGATTTGAAGAATAAAACCGTATGAGTACTAAACAAACATTAATGCAGCGCTGTGACTCAAAGTGTGAGCTCTGTGGGTCAGACTCAAACCTGGTGGTTTATGAAATTCCATTTTCTGCGGCCCATAATGCAGAGAATAGCATTATGGTGTGTGGTGTTTGCCATGTACAAATTAGCAATCCCGGCAGCATGGATGTTAATCATTGGCGTTGTCTTAATGGCAGTATGTGGAGTCAGGTTCCAGCAGTTCAGGTGATGGCCTGGCGATTACTAAAACACCTTTCAACCGAGAGCTGGGCACAGGATCTGTTTGACATGCTTTACCTTGATGATGAATTGAGACAATGGGCTGAGGCTGTGGTTGGTGACAGTAACGATGACAAAGCGCCAACCTTGGATAGCAATGGTAACGCGTTGCAGGACGGCGACACTGTAACGCTTATCAAAGACTTGAATGTGAAAGGCGCGGGCTTTACGGCTAAGCGTGGTACGGCGGTGCGCGGTATTTCCTTAACTCCAAACCCTGAGCAAATTGAAGGTCGTGTAAACGGTGTGCGTATTGTTTTGCTGACGTGTTTCTTGAAGAAGTCATGAGCCTTGTTGAGCTTGGAGTGGACTTCTATCTATGCCACTACTCCCAAGGCATGCGCAGAACTTGGCAGCAGCTGGGCGGAGAGAGGCGGATAAGAAAACTAAATATAAAACTGGCAGCATATTGCTGAGGTCCGAAGCGCATGCCTTTTTTATCCTGGGCCAGCGTTATAAATTAGCGATTAAAAGGGCAGCTCCATGCTCAGATGTAGCTTGCCCTGTTGAACACTAGCCGATTTGAGCACGCTCTTTGTCATTTTCTGACGCAGGTCATGGTCTTTTAGTTCATAAACAAAAATCACGGGCAGCGCTTGTTGGCTCATACTATTGACTATTTGTTGAATACTGTTCGCCAGTTCATAACCGGTATTGGCAAAGCGTACATTTTTTATTTTTGGTTCATGTAGGTAAAACTGGCCACTTTTTTGCCTGTATTCGAGCTTGCCATCAATTTGTCCACGTCCTGCGATGGCCATAATTCCGGGCATTTCCGCATGAATGGTGACTTCAAGGCCGATGCGGTTGGTTTTCTCATCCAAGATGATACTTGGGCTTGAATAGCGGACTTTTGAAAAAGGTGTCTGCTGGATGATAGGAAAGTAGGCTTGTGCGTAAGCTTCTAATTCAGCTTTGCTGAGTTCCAGGGTGTAGGCGGATGCATTGATTGAAATGAAGAACAGGATCAGAGCAATAAATAGGTGTTTCAGTTTTGACATGGTTTGATCCGATTGTTGTGACGTTACGTCCATCTAACAATTTAGTAGAATATTGGAATCGTGTAAAAATGCGTATAATCCTGTTACCAGCCGCTCGCGGCTGCATTTGTCAACCCGATTCTACGTGATTTGTAAACAATAAAAACACTTGCAAAGCGCAGGATTAATGAGAGTTTGGAATTATAGATGGAAAACTTCACCCCTGTTTCCGCGTTAATTGGTGGCGCACTGATTGGTTTGAGTGCAACGCTGTTGCTACTGTTTAATGGACGGATAGCCGGTGTCAGCGGCATTCTCAGTGGTATATTTGTTCAGCCTGCCGGTGACCGATTGTGGCGTCTGATGTTTGTGGTCGGCATGATTGTCAGTGGGGCTCTGTATCAGTTTGTTGGCCCTGGTGGTTTTGAAAACTATACCAAGGTCTCGTTGTCGGTTCTGGTTGTGGGGGCCTTTCTTGTTGGCTTTGGTACCCGCATGGGTGGTGGCTGTACCAGCGGTCATGGTGTTTGTGGCATTGGCCGTATCTCACCACGCTCTATCACAGCGACCTTTGTCTTTATGGGCGCAGGGCTTGTGACTGTATATGTCATACGTCATGTGCTGGGGGCTGCGTAATGAGACAAAATATATTGGCTCTGATCGCAGGACTATTGTTTGGTCTTGGCCTGTGTGTGTCCGAGATGGCGTCTCCAGCCAAGGTGTTGAACTTTCTTGATGTTGCCGGCAATTGGGACCCCAGTCTGCTGTTGGTGATGGGGGGTGCCCTGACTGTGACTATGCTGGCCTTTCGCCTGATCCTGAAACGTCAGGCGCCCTTGTTTTCATCCGAATTCAAACTGCCGGATAGTTCTATTGTTGATAGCCGTTTATTGTTGGGTGCAACGCTGTTTGGTGTCGGTTGGGGTATGATTGGTTATTGTCCTGGACCGGTCATTACGGCCCTGGGGTTTGGTCTGATTTACCCTGCGATTGCCTTTGTTGCCATGATTGCGGGTTTTATGACTCATAGGCTGATATTCGAGCGTCATTCATAGTTAGATGATTGGCTGCGGCTAACTGCAG
>Ga0316209_1002923_pt1 | contig 12567 bp, 6 predicted proteins | sample 6monopyrite_MG_FD_204945 | JGI IMG/M metagenome (GOLD analysis project Ga0316209, IMG submission 204945) | Microbial mat bacterial communities from mineral coupon in-situ incubated in ocean water Damariscotta River, Maine, United States -... | ecosystem: Environmental > Aquatic > Marine > Coastal...
TCGCTCTGCGTGCCGAGCCCGCCGACTCCCAGAAAAACCTTGTCGGCGGGGAGCCCCGCCAGCCCACCCACGCGGTAACCCGCACTCGCCTGGATCAAGAACGTCCCCCGCGGATGCGCGACATGGATCGCGTAGGGCTGCCCGACCCGGTAGTCGAATGCGCCCACCGGAGGCACGAGTGGCGCGTCGATCAAGGGCGTCGCGAGCGCCTGCTCACGAACCGCGGGGTCCGGAAACTCGAAGTGATTCGTCTCGATCAGCGTGATCGTGAACTGGCCGAAGCGATGCGCCTCACGATCGCGGGTGACTCGGATCTGGCTCTCGGCAAGGCCCCACCCGCGGCCGATATTCGCCGTCGACTCCGAACCCAACAAGAGCGCACCGGTCCGCTTCGCCACCTCCGGCGCATCCATTGCATGATCAAAATGGGAGTGAACCGGAATGACCACCGCCAGACGGTCAACTTCGTTTCGGGCTAGACCCGCGGAGATCGCATCGAGGTCCGGCTCGATCATCCCCGTCGTGAGGGCGATCGGACCGAAGCGCGAAAACCAGCCGTCGACCATCCAGCTCGTCTCGCCATCCGAAAAGAGCAGCGTCGACGTTCCCGTAAATCGAACCGTCACGGCGCCATCGGGAATCGAAGCATCCCCCTCGACCGCCCAAGCCGGATCGACGGGCGGGTCAACGGAGGTTCCGAGCAGAAACGCAGCGGTGAGACCCAATGCGGCGAAGAGCAGGGCGAGGCCGAGAAGCAGTCGATTCAGCATGCCGCAACGGTAGAGCCGGCACGACGATGCGTCGAACGACTGGCAGCCGCCGGGGTCTCCCCGCGACCCGGCTCCCCCCTCATTCGGCCGGCTGCGCGTGCTCGGGGTACACTCTGGCATGCGTCACTTCCCGGTCTCTCGCGCCCGAGTCGTTTCGTCCCGCCGAGCGCTCCCCTCCTGGCAGCTCAGAGCCCCGATCGCGGGCCTGATCGTCTGCCTGATCGCGAGCTGCGCGACACCCTCGCGCGAAAAGCGGGTCCTCGCGTATTCACCCGACGACTTCCGTAGCGAGCTCTTGCAACGCATTCCGAATCTGCCCGACCGGCTCATTGCCCCGCCGCATGTCGTCGACGCAGAGACCGTCGAGCGCGCACGGACCCATGTCATGAGGGCCAAGAGCGGGCCCGACCGCGTCCAGGCCCTCGTCGATTTTCTCTCGCTTGAAAAGCCCGACGGACTCGGCCTCGCCTACGACTGGAGCTCCACCGGGTCCGCCGCCGCCACCATCGAGCTCGGCCGGGGCAACTGTGTCGCCCTGGCCTCCGTACTCATTGCGCTCGGCCGCGGCCTCGAATGGCCCATCTACTACGCGGAAGCACGCACGCGGAAGCCGGAGACCCATGAGTTCCAGGCTATGCGGGCGTTGAGCGATCACATGGCGGTGATCCTCGCGACAAAGTCGTTTCAGATGGTCATCGACTTTACGGGCCTGCTCGACGAGGTCGAAGATATTCGCCCGATCGACGACCTGACTGCTTACGCCCATATCCTGAACAACACGACGGCGCAGCGGCTCATGATGCCCGGCATCAACCCGAGTGAAGCGCAGTGGGATGCCGCGATCCAAGGATTCGAGCTCGCCACGCGAATCCAGCCCTCGCTGGGGCGCGCGTGGAACAACCTCGGCATCGCGCTCACTCGGCGACGCCGCTTCGAAGAAGCGCGAGCAGCCTACGAACGGGCCGTTGCGCTCGACACCGCCTTCGGCTCAGCGGAGGTCAATCTCACTATCATGGAGACCCGCGCGCTCGGGGAAGCCACAATTCTCCGAAGTGACGCGGAGATCGGAGAAAATTAGGCCGGACGGAGCAGGGAGCCCGTGACTATCGGAGCCCCGTCCACTGCACCTGGAAGCCGCCACCCACTTGCCAAGCCACGTTGTCGAGGCTGCTGCTGAAGTTGATGTTATTCGTCGCGGAAAGCGCGGCCTGTGCGGCCAGGTTCGGCCGATTCATGAACCACATCCCGCGCCCCTGAACGAACATGCTCCAGCGCCACGGGCCGTCTTCGAGGACATCCACTCCAATGGCAATGGAGGGCGCCACCGCGTGGAAGAATTCGGGATCACCGACAGCCGAGATCTGTTCTTCGACATCATCGAGCGTCGCGCCGGAGTTGGTGCGCACGAACTCACCCTCGGTCTGAACCGCCATCCCAAAGTACTCGAGTGCCGGACGAAGACGCAGCACGGTGTCGGCGACCGGAATGCTGAACTCCACGCCCAACCCGGCCTGCCAGGTGGCGTTCACCGTGACCTTGTTTCGGATACGAAGGGCACAGGACTCGATTCGCGAGAACGGGTTGGTGACGGTTCCGGGTGCCGACGCATTCTGAAGACAGTTGTCGAGAAATTCCTGTTCGATGAATGCGGAATCGTCGGGGTTCTCAAGCAAGTTCGCCCCTGGGGTGTTCACGCCCTCCCCGTACCGGTTGATCAATTCTTGATCGATTCGTTCGGCGATCAGCTCCGAAGCGAGTGGGACCTGCACGCCCGCTGTGAGGTACAGACGTGGCTTCGTCGGAATATCGAGCTGAAGCGGCGTATAGAGCTTCGCTTCAAACTGAAAGTACTCGCTGATATAGGAATCACCGGTTTGCTGCGGATAGTCGATGGTGTCAGACGAAGTATCCCCACTGATCGACTGAGTGATCACGCCAAACGAGAAGGAACCGGCCGGACTCCAACCCGCTTCGCGCCGCTCTTGTCGCGCCGGTGGTTCTTCTTCCGTGGCAGCCTCTCCATCATCGGCTGCATTGGCAACAGAGCCGCTCACGAAGGCGATCAGAAGGATGAGAAGCTGCGCCAGGGAGGCTGCATTTCGATCAGAGCGCGAGGCGCCCATAGAGATTAGGGCTCGCATCATTGTTTGACCTCTGGCGCATTCGGCACCTGGTTCCTCTGAACGCGAATTGGCTTCGACGCTAGACGGCGCTGATACGCCTCGACAACTTCTTCCGGGACGTCGGCTTCTTCGCAGTAGGCAGCGGCCGCCTCTGCATCGGACTCCGCCCAGTTCACCAGCGCGCCCGTAAGTGCGCGATTGCGATGCTGGGGGAGTGCGAATTTTTGAACGATGTCCGCAGCGTCTCGGTAGCGGGCCTCTTCTACCAGGAAGTTGGCGTAGGTCACTGCGGCGGGGAGCGCGATTTCTTCGTTGGAAAGATTCTCGGCGAGCCAGGCTTCGGCCGCTTCGGTTTCTGCCGAACGCGCGAGCCAGCCGCGCACGATTTCGCGCAACAGCCCCGAGCGGACGGCCCCCTCTTCACGCTTGAGCAACCATTCAACGGCTGTCGGAGGCTCATGGACGCCCCAGGTCTTCACCGCCATTGGAAGGACTTCGAGCGCCCGAGGATGCTCCTCGTAGGACTCCCACCAAGTCGCCGCCTTATCACCGCCGAGCCCCGAAACCCAATGAAGTCCACGCGAGAGCGCCGATACTTTGAGGTTGCTCGGAGTATCCCACGGAATGGAATCAACCCATTCTCGTACCGCCTCGATGCCATTGGCTCGATTGATTTCGACCATGACTTCCGTGAGCCAAAGCTGGCGATCGCCGTCGTCTCCGTGGTCCGAAAGCATCTGCGTCAGGCGATCCCAGTCCTTCGCGACGCCGAGCCCCTGAAGGACCGCGAGGTACATGAATTTCGTGGGGCTGCGCCGCGTCTCGATCGATCCACTCTGGAAGTGGGGGTCGATATAGGCGCGCGCGTCATCGCCGCCGCCCGAGAGCACCCATTCGTACACCGCCTCAAGCACCGCTTGATTCTGGATGCGCGGGTAGCGCCAGCCCAGAATGCCATCGACGGCGCCGTGTGGGTCGATCTTTGCCCACGCGTTCGCAAAGAGGCGCGCTTCCTGTGGGTCGGCCTTGCTCAAGTTCTCGCTATAGGCTGCCATCGCGCCCGGCAGATTGTCCTCATTGAGAGAGTCCATCAACTGGACGAGGCGTCGGTTGCGATCGAGGGTGTCCGGGATCGACAGCATCGCGACGACTTCCGCCTTCATCTCGTCCGCGGTCAGGTCGATGGGGCCGAATTTCGCGTCTTTCCCGCCCGTCTGTTCCTGCGCGGAACACGCGACGATTCCCATCGCCACCACGAGACTCGCGAAGATCACGAGCGGACGGATCAATACCGGTGTGTTGCGAGCGCTCGCGCCGCTTCTCAATATGCGATCGCGATGCATCAGAACGTCGCCTTGAAGGTCAAGCCGTAGGTCCGCGGATCGCCAATCGCATGCAGGATGCTGCGGCGCAGACGCGAGAAGTTGAAGACATCGACCGTGTACGCCTGGTCGGTCAAATTCTCAACCCAGGCAGAGACTTCGAAGGTTTCCGAGGGGCTTTTATAGGTCGCACGGAAGTTGAGGAGCCAAAGACCATCCTGGCTAGCCAGTTCCTCGTTGCCGGGACTGAAGAAGACCTTGTCTTTATAGGACCAGTCGACGCGGGGAATCAGGAGCCCCCAGTCTCCGCCAACCGGCCAGGCGACGAAGCCAATAAACGAGAGTTCCGGCGAGTTCACGAGGCGGTTGCCGGTGTAGTCGGTCAATCGAACACGACTCGTCGGCGGCTCACCTGGAACATTCGTTGACTGGGTGATCAGGAAGTCGGTGTACTTGCTGTCGAGCCACGCGAAGGTCAACCGGACCCAGATTTGATCGAAGATCGGCGGAGCCCAACCCTCAAAGGGCTTGACGTCCAGTTCCGCCTCGAAGCCCAGAATGTCGGCATCACCCGCGTTGATCAGTTCCTGGGTCGGAACGCCACCCGCTGAGTTTCGTAGCTGGAAGACCTGAAGATCCTGGTAGTCGTAGTAAAAGAGGGCCCAGTTCATGCGAATTCGGTTGGCCCAGAACTCGGCCTTCAAGCCCATTTCGACGGAGTCGATGATCTCGGGCTCGACCGGAGTCGCCAAGTCGGCGTTCGGCGTTCCCTCGGCCCCCGGGTTCGCGATGCCGCCGTTGATCGAGGGCCCCTTCCAACCACGCGCGTAGCGCAGGTAGAAGTTCACATCGGTCGCGGGGCTCCATGTGGCGATGATATCGCCAGCCCATCCGAACTCTTTAGCCGCAGAGTTCGCGGCGATCGGTGCGTAGATGCCCTCGCCAATGACGTTTCCGTTTTCGTCTGTGAACGGACCTCTCGTCGGATCGCAAGAAAAGTTGGGACCGCGGGTGATCGTGCAGTCCTGCGCAAGAAGGTTGAGTTCCTTCTCTTCGTAGTTGAGTCGTGCGCCGGCTTTGATCGAGAAGGTTTCCGCCGGATCCCACGAAAACTTGTACCAGGCCGACGCGTATCGCGTGAAGAAGCTGTAGGTCTGGTTCGCTTCGGGAAGGTTTCGATTGATCGAGAAGCGCGTCGTACAGCCGCGACCAAGAACGCGAACAAATCCTCCACCGACGGACGGATCCTGCGGAACCAGTACGCCGCCATTGCCACTCGCGCCACCGCAACCAATTGTCAGCGCCTCGTAGAGGAACATCCCCCCCGCCTGCCAGGAGAAGCCTTCGCCCGCATCGAAGTCGAGGCGAAGTTCCTGGGTGACCTGATAGGACTTGTTCTGAAGAACCGGCTCGAGGCTCGCGAAGGGATTGCCGTCGAGGTTCAGCTCACTGCTTCGCTTGTTCCACTCGTAGCCGGTGATACTGACGAGTTCGTAGTCTCCCCAACTCATTCGTCCCGTGACGTTCGCGCCGAAGAGATCGATCTTTTCCTTCTCGACGTTGTTGTAGTCGCCCTCAAACGGATCGCCGTCGAAGGGGGAGGTGATCGTTCGAAAGCGGCCACCGGGGCTGGTGAAGATTCGGTTGTCCGCGTCGAAGTATTCGTCGAGATCCCCGCTCTGTCGCGCAATCGGTTGAGGATCGTCCTCGCCTTGCGTGGTCGCGACAACCTGGAATTGGCGCGCGTCACCGCGGTTCTGGCCGCCGTGAAGATTGAGCTGCCAGTCCATGTCCAGGAAGGGATGCTGAAAGCGGATGATCGTTCGAGCGGCCCAATTGCGCGTGTCGTTCACCCACTCCTTAACGGAACCGGGCGTACCGACCGTCCAACCCGCGGCGGGGGGAGACTGCGAGGCTGTCGTCTGCTGAATGTCGAAACACGCATCGGAGTGAACGTATCGATTCAGTGCGCGAAGCTGCGCGACCGGATCGTCCCGAAGATTCCCACGTGGCCCCGTTTGACGCGTCGCGTAGTCGATATCGGCGCAACGATTTTTCGTCGTACCGTCGCGTTGGTTCCAGCGAGCCGCCGTCCGCATCGACAACATCTCAGGGATGATCACGTTCTCAACCGCGGCCTCGAAGCTGAGTTCGTTGAATCGGCCGTAGGTCACGGAGCCCGTCGCGCCCGGGGTTCCCGTCGGCTTGCGCGTGATGACGCGGATCGTACCTGCCGAAGCATTGCGTCCATACGTGGTTGTCTGCGGCCCGCGAAGCACGTCGATGTTTTCAGTATCGAAGAGCTGCGCCAGCTGACCGGCGGGCGAGTTCATGTAGATCTCGTCGTTATAGACAGCAACCGACGACGACGAGTTGGCGTTGAAGTCACGAATACCGACGCCGCGAATAAAGAGCGTCGGGTTCGACGCCGCGAAGGGCGTTCGAATTTCCAGGTTGGGTGTGAACTGCGCGACGTCCGAAATATCGTTCGCGCCGATGGCGTCCAAATAGTCGGCGTCGAAGGCGATCGCCGACACTTCCTGATTCTGAAAGAGACTCGCCGCGCCGGTACCGACGACGACCATCTCTTCGATGCCCGCAAAGGGGTCATCGGCCTGCCCTTCCTGAGCAGAAGCAGCCGGCGACACCGCCAATATCGAAACCGATACGAGGGCGACAAACAGCGAAGCGAAGGAAGGCACGTTTCGGCTCCGACGTTCTATTAGTGTGGAGCCACGCATAACACCCCGTTCGTCACCTCGATGGGTCGACGAAACAGGGCAACTCTGCGTGGTGAAGGGCGCTTTCACCAAAGGGGGGCCTCCAACGGTCCGGCACGAAACTCATTCTTCGATTGAGTAGCCTAGCGCTCGTAGCTGACGAAGCGACATTTCATCGAGCTCGATTTCTGGGGCCCCACCCTCCCAGGCGGGCTCCAGTTCCAGGTACTCCTGGGCTGCGCTGCGCAGGGTTTTTAGGATACCGGGCATGTCAGCCGCAAGGTTGACCTTTTCCTCTCGGTCTGACTTCACGTCATATAGGAGGTCTCGCTCCGGGTGATTCACATCATGAATCAGTCGGTAGCCCCCCTCTCGAACGGCGACCGTCGGATCGGGATCCTTGTCCTTCTTGCCCCAGCTCCGGTCCAGGTGCGCGTAGTCCCGATCCGGAAAGTCCGGCGCGTAGTCGCCGAAGATCCAGGGCGCTCGGGACTTGCCGTCGGAATGTTCCAGCGGCTCGAAGCCAAGCAGTTCGTAGAGCGTTGGAATGACATCCACGTTCTGGGTCGGGTGCTCGATGACGATGCCCGGGCTCAGCTTGAACGGGAAACCGATAATGAAGGGCGTGTTGGTCGTCTCGTGATGAACGTCCCGAGCGTGGCCTTCCGCGCCGTGCTCGCCAAAGGCTTCGCCATGGTCCGCGACCATCACGATCAGCGTCTTCTTCGCCATATCTAGCCGATACAACTCCGCGAGTATTTCGCCGATCTGCTGATCCTCCCAGCGAATCGAATTGTCGTAGGCGTCGGAGAAGCTGGTCCCAAAGAGCGCCGTCTCCTCGATCGTGATGTACTGATGAACATCCATCAGATGGACATATAGAAAGAAGCGACGATCCTGATTGGCCCGCAGGAATTCTGTCGCGGAGTAGACCGCGTCGATGTCCGTGCCGTTGATCCGGCCAGCGATCGGCTTCATCCGCATCGCGGCCGGAGCCTGGAGCGCGCGCGGCGTCAAGTAGATGTCAAAGCCCTGACGAAACCCGAAATTCGGCGCGACCCAGCCATTGCGCCAGATCCCGATCGTCAAAAACCCATTGTCCTTGAAAACTTCAGCGGGCATGCGCGCTTCAGGGTTGACCGTGTCCTTGTGGCCCAGCACGTCGTTCCGCTGGGGGTAGAGGCTCGTCCAGAGCGACGCCATCGAGGTCTTCGTCCACGTCGACTGCGCGCGATGCTGATCGAAGCGAAGCCCTGTCGCCGCCAGATAGTCGAGGGTCGGGGTCGTCTGGCGCTCGTAGCCATACGCACTCATGCGGTCGGCCCGGAGCGTGTCCACGAGGATGAACAGGACGTTGAGATCGTCCCGATCTCGCAAGTTCACCGCTTCCTGAAGGAGCCCCTCCGGCCGGTTGTCAAAGGAGAGGTCGATCTCCTCCTCTTTCTCCGCGCACGCCGTCAGCAGCACGAGGCTCGCAGCGGAGAGCACTGCAACAGAGGAGAGGGTTCGGCGGAACGAGCCCGCAGCTCGAGTCGTGTCCGGGCGCGTCACTGAGTCGTCTCCTCTGCCTTGAGTTCATCAAGCAGGGCTGTGGCCAAAATGGGCTCATCGAGTTCCTGGGAGGTCAACGCCAATTCGATCTGTGCGATGGCCTCCGCTTTCCGGCCGAGCTTCGCCAACGCCTGCCCCATCCCGTAGCGAGCGTTCGCGACGTCATGCATAGCGATCGCCGAGCGCTCGAAACCGGCGAGCGCGTCCTCGTTTTCGTCACGGGCCAGCTTGAAGCGCGCGAGTTCAAGAAACGCTCTCGGGCCCGAAATCACGTAGTACCGAGCTGCCCGCTTTGCTGCAAGGTAGAGGTCTTCGTCGTCAACTCGGTCAAGCTTTCGCGCCGCGTCGATCTTGAGCAACGCAGCACGACCATGCCAGGGATGCGGAATGAGGAGGTCATCGACCCGAGCGATCGCTTCTTCGTAGCGCTCGGCGTCATAGAGACCTTGCGCGGGCGCAAACCAATATCGCGGCTCCCGAGGCTCGAGGTCGCGTGCCCGGTCGTGCGCAGCAACCCCCTCATCGATCCGTCCGAGATCGATCAAAGCCTCACCTAGATGGGCCCATGCCGGAGGATGCAGGGGATCGATTTCGACCGCCTTCTCGAAGGCTTTGACCGCCTCCTCCTCCTTTCCGTCCTCAAAGAGCAACCGCCCTCGGACCACCTGCGCACCAAGTGTGTCGCGCTGGGAATCGAAGTAGGACGCCTCACGCTTTCGAGCATCGGCCTCGGCGTCGGTTCCGAGCGAAAGCTTGACCCAAACCCACATCGCTTCGTGGTGCGACGCGTTGAACAGCTCTTCGGACCCTGCGAGATAATCGCGGGCCGCCGCCGCGTCTTGCATCACGACGATGTCCCGCGCCTGATCGGCGAGAGCGAGACCGGCCCATTGCGGGTCCTTCGCCATCTCTGCGCGAAGTCCTTCGGCAAAGCCGTGCATCGATCCTGCTGCGGCCGCCCGCGCCATGATTCTCGAAACGAAGGGCACTGCGCCACCCCGGGCCATCTGGAAGGACAAGGCATCGAGTGCCCAGTTGATCCGCCCCTCTGCCATCAACATCTGAGCCAGAACGATTCCGGCATCGGTCGCGGTCGGGTCCGCTCGGAGCGCATCCTGGTAGAGATCGATCGCGAGATCGAAATCCGCGGTTTCCACCGCTGCCCGACCCGCCAGATAGCGTGCAGCCGCGTTCGACGGGAATGTCTTGAACGCTTCGTTGTAGTCGACAAGGGCCGCGGCGGGATCCCCTTGCTCGAGCTTCACGCGCGCCTTGAGGAGCAGCGCCATCGCCGGCTCGTCCTCCTCGAGCGACCCAATGATGCGCTCCGCTCGGTCGAACTTCGCGGCCCGTACATAGACGTCCCCGATCCCGAAGCGACTCTCCGCATCCATCTTCGACCAGTCGAGGTCCGGATCGGACGGGGCGTATTCGGTTGCCGCCTCGATCGCCTTGTCCATAGCGACGACCGTGCCGTCGAGATCCTTTCGCGCGAGTCGGAGATTGGCGAGAGAGATCCAGGAGTTCGCGTGATTGTCCCCCTCGGCCGCGGCGATCAACACGCCTTCGGCGTCATCGAGCCGACCCAAACGGCCGAGACGCCCGGCATAGCCCTGCTGGATGAGTTGGCGCTTCGGATATTCCTTCGTGAGCCCCTCGAGAAAGGCCGTCGCTTCGTCAGAACGTTCGGTCTGATCGAGCAGCATTTCCTTCGCAGCGACCAAGTTGAGGTCCGCCGGCGCTTCCTTGAGACACGCGTTGATCTTCGCCTCCGCCACCTCAGCTTCGCCGCGCTGGAGTTCGAACTGGGCGGCCGTGGCGCAAAAGATCGCGCGAGAAGATGCGGCAACGCCGGGGCGCGACAGCAGCTCCTCGAGTTGAGCGATCCGATTGCGGGCGCTGTCCCAATCTTCGAGTTCGAGCAGGAGATTCAGCAATCGTTCGACGCGCCGGGCGTTGTCCGGATCCTCGTCCACGACGATCTCTAGATCTTCGGCGGCCCGCTCAAGGTCGAGGGCCATGTGGTAGGCCTGAGATCGAACGTCGAGAAACCGCATGTCGTCCGGGTTCTCGTCGAGCCATTCGGTCGCGAAGTCGATCGCGGCCAGCTCGTCCCCGCCGGCCATCAGTGACTGTGTGTATAGAAGAGGCGCTGTTGGAGGCGCGTCCTCGCGCTCGATCGCACGATGGAGGTACCAGACCGCGAGGCTGTTCCGGTTCGCACCGACCAAAGTGCGGGCATAAACCATCAATTCTTTGGTCGAGGGATTCGGCTTGGAAACGAAGGGGCGGAGGCCCTCGATCGCTTCGTCGAATTTCTGCTGCTGGGCGAGCGCCAGTGCTTCTTCGAAGGACATCACCGGCTTCGTCGGATCCGGCCCCAGGGGGGCATCGGATTCGGAGGGACATCCAATGCCGGTCGCCAAAAACGCGATGGCGACCACAAGACAGGCAAGATGGGACACGGTTCCCCTCAGGAATCCACTCTCCGCAAGTTCTGCGCGATTGTGGGGCAAGTGACGCAGAGTACGCCTAGGAATGACCGTCCCAGACGACTTTTTGATAGACAACAGAGAATCTCCCCCCATAGAATGGCGTCACTATACCGGGGTCGACGCAGCAATGTCGATGTCCGCGTCACGTAACCCGAGTCACATGGCACTCACATCTGTGTGCATTTGGACTCGGTCGCGCTGTGCGGGTTTGGTTTGATTGCTGCGCAGGTTCTCTCGAAGGTCACTCAACGGATGAGCAACCCAATCTCAAGAACCACCGATTCCCCACATCTATTGGAGATGCAAGATGCGAAAAACTTTGAACTTCGCCCTTCTGGCACTGCTCTCGGTCTTAGTGGCCGGCCCGAGCTTCGCCCAGGCAGTGGCGTACAGCGGAAAGCTCCAGATCGGCTTCGGCGATCAGGACAACGCGTCTGGATTCCGATCCAACAACGCGATTCCGATTTGTGCTGGACTTGGCGCTCTCGTCAACCCCGGAACGATCGGCACCACGCTGGGTACGCTCCTTCTCAACGCTCAGGGTACGGGCGCACCGGGCGTCGGTGGCGCGCTGACGTTCAACGCTGTCGGCGGATCCACCGGTGGCGCGCAGGAAAAGGACAACTCGACCTGCAACGTGGCCATCCCCGGCTTCGCCAACCCCCGCCTTCGCTCGCGAACGCAGGTTGGTGCGGCTCACTTCCCGGGCCGAAAGGGTCCGTTCACGACCATGCTGAACACGGCTCCCACGCCGGCGACGCCCACCGCGACATACATGCTCGCGGCGGGTGGTGGTAATCCCCAGGCTACCAGCGTGACGACTTGGACGACGATGGCCACCGGTTCTGCTCCGGCGGTCAACTTCACGGGCAACGCCTACGAAGGTTCGATTCCGTTCTTCGGACTCGGCCTTGGTGTTCAGCGAGTCCAGCCTGCTGCAGCGCGCTTCGGCGGTGGTATCCCGTTCTCGGGTGGTGGCGGCCTTCAGCTCGGCGTCAACTTCACCACGATGCAGCCCGGTGGTACGGTTCTCGTCCCCGGCGACTACGGCATCGTCCTCTACGCCAATGGCTTCCTCCCCACGGACCCACAGGTCTTCGGTACGGACGCGAAGGGCGTGAACATCCTCAACCGAGTTACGACGCCGGTCTATGGCCCCCTCACGGGCACGACCCTCACGTACACGGTGGGTCTCATCAACGGTCGACAGGACCTCACGTACGCCGCGCGAACGCCCGGTGGCTCGACCAAGGACCAGCAGGGCTTCATCCGCACCCTCGGTGGTGGCAACACCAACACGCCCGCCGCGACGCCCGGACCCGCGATTGTTTCGCCGGTTGCCTTCACGGGCCTCTTCGGTGAGTGGACCACGGGTTCCGTGACGCACACCGACAAGGTGGGTGACTTCACGACGATCCGAAAGGCGTCGGGATTCGACACGGCCCTCACGGCCGACCCGAACGGCGCAACTCGCCGCCTCCAGGTTGTTGCTCCCTGGGCCGCGACGATTCGCCCGGTTGGCCCCTTCGGCCTCCCGATCCCGAACCTCGGCTTCGGTGGCATCGCCTCGATGACGGTCGACGTGA
>Ga0316209_1002925_pt1 | contig 12560 bp, 12 predicted proteins | sample 6monopyrite_MG_FD_204945 | JGI IMG/M metagenome (GOLD analysis project Ga0316209, IMG submission 204945) | Microbial mat bacterial communities from mineral coupon in-situ incubated in ocean water Damariscotta River, Maine, United States -... | ecosystem: Environmental > Aquatic > Marine >...
TCTTATGGCCATTTTTGCGTAAGCACATTGGGGGAAAAGCGCTTTATTTATATTGTCTGGCAGGTTTCAGCATGAGCGGTTTGTTGGACGCTTTTACCAGTTATGGCACGCATCTTTTTTGGCCTTTGTCGAACGAACGTATTGCCTGGAATATTATTTCGATTGTTGATCCCATTTTTACCGCTATTCTTTTAGTCACTTTAATTATTGGATTACGTAAAAAAGATAAAAAAATTGCTGTTTGGGGATTGATATTTTGTGCTGTTTATCTTTCATCCGGCTTTATTCAACTACAACGTGCGCAAACCGTCGCAACCGAGCTCGCGTTAAGTCGGGGCCATTTAATCACTAAGCATATTGTTAAACCAACGCTGGCGAACCAGGTTTTGTGGCGCTCGGTCTATGAATATAATAATCGGTTTTATATCGATGCTATTAGAGTGGGCTATTTTTCTGATAATAAAATTTATCAGGGACAGGCTATTGCTAAATTTGTTATTGAGAATGAGTTCCCTGATTTGAATAAGGACTCATTGTTATATTCTGATATTAAACGTTTTAGTCAGTTTTCTGATGGTTTTATTGCCTATGATGTGTCGCGGCCCAATGTTGTGGCTGATGTCAGATACAGTATGTTGCCCGATAGCAGCAAACCCTTATGGGGAATTATTATTGATATTAATAAACCGCAACTTCATGCGCAGTACCAATTTTTTAGAGAAAACACTCAGGCTATACGCAATACGTTTTATAAAATGCTATTCGGTGAATATACACAGTAAATTATTTATAATTGCTGAATAGTTTGATAGATATGTATTTTAATCATTTGCTCTGGATGACTGATCTTTTTGCCAGTTTGAACTGCGTGTCATTTCACCCCATGCCGCTTTTTTTCCGACAACCCACTGAACTAATCCAATTAAGCGCCAGACTGAATTTAATTGCCTGTAGCCAAAATTTTCTACAATGGTAGCTAAAAATAACCTGAATAGTTCGACAGGACGTTCGTATATGTGAAATGACATTTCTTCTAGCAGTAATGCGGTAACCGAAAGTAATATACCAAAGCCAACTGCAATCCCCATTAAAACAAGGAAGGTGTGTAAGTTGATGAAGTCGGTTGCAAAACCTACAGTAATAATAATGTAACCAAATACTTCTACCACGGGTCCAAGCCATTCAAAAAACATCATAAAGGGAAAAGCAAGGAATCCCAAAGCACCGGATTTTGGATGAAATAATAAGCCCATATTTTTAGATAGGCTTTCCGCCAGGCCGCGTTGCCAACGTATACGTTGATGTTGCAAAACACGAAGGCTTTCAGGCGCTTCTGTCCAGCAAATAGGATCCGGAACAAAGGTTATGCGGTATTTTTGTTTTCTTTTTCGCAATAACCTGTGCAGGCGTACAACAAGTTCCATGTCTTCACCAATGGTATCAGCAGAATAGCCACCAACGGATACAACGGTTTCTTTATGAAATAAACCAAATGCCCCCGATATGATTAACAAAGCATTCATTGGCGACCATCCCAGCCGTCCAAATAAAAATGCACGTATGTATTCCACAATCTGGAAAAGAGCAAGGTAATTTTTTGGTAAGCCCGCTTTGTACATAAACCCTTTTTTCACGCTGCAACCATTAACGACACGTACAGTACCACCAGAAGCAACGGTGCTTGGATCGTCAAGAAACGGTTGAACGATGCGTTGCAGGCTATTGTGTTGTAGTATGGAGTCAGCATCGACGGTACAAAACAGAGGGTAGCGTGAAGCATTTATCCCGACGTTAATCGCGTCTGCTTTTCCACCATTTTCTTTATCAATAAAACGAAGTTTGTGACGCTGTTTATTTGTATAAAATTGTTTAACAGGCTGGGTTTTCAGTCGTTGCCGATATGCTTCCGGAAAGGGTTTTAATTCAAAATAATCGATAATTTTTTGAAAAGTATTATCTGTTGAACCATCATTAATAACAATAATTTCATATTCCGGATAATCTAACTGCAATAGTGCTTGTATAGAATTAATGATAGTTAATTCTTCATTATACGCAGGAACAATTAAGCTGATCGGCGGCATGACGTCTGCTGTTGCTGCTCCCTGTATCTTTGACAGTGAAAGTTCTCCCATATATCTTGAAATACTGATCATTGCACTAAAGTTAAGCATTAAATAACAGCTGGCCTGGAGAATAAAATAAGATATAAAAAACCACTGACTCACCAGGAAAAATGTTTCTAAATTCATAATTGTTCTGTCTCGGCAAGCACGTGAGTTAGAATGTCGCGTGCGTATTTATCTTTTTGCTTATCTCTGAGTTCTTTTAAATCAGCAAGGCTTAGCTTTGGTAATTTAGTAATAGCTTGTGCAGAGCGGTAGCGTACCCACCAGTTCTCATCTGCGGTCAACTCCAGCAATGTCAACAGATCTTCCTGACTACCCAGCCGTCCTAATGCTGATGCTGCATGCATGCGTACATGCCAACGTTGGTGTGAGGTATATTTTCTTACCTCATTTAATGCAGCAGGATCGGATATGATATGCAGGCAAATAGATGCGACACGGTCATCTTTTGTGGCAGACAATATTTCATGAATAACATTGGTGAGTTGCAGGCAATGTGTTGCTTCGAGGTAGCGTAACAATCCGGGTTGCTTATCGACAGGTGCGCTGGCTGCAAGTTTTGCCAGATGCTCACATATATGCAGTGGATTTGCTTGTCGTAATATATTTGCTACATTAGACCAGGTCCAGTCATCGTGTTTTAATATCATTGGTATGATATGTTCTACAGCATGTTCAGAGTCTATCTGAATTAATGCGCGTGCTGCAGTAAGTGAGATAACGGAATTTGGATCATTTAACAGTTCTATCAAGTCATCCCAGGCAGAATATTCTTGCATGTTACCCAGTGTAACAATGGCAAGTAATCGATTTCGTAACCGACCTTTTTTAAGCATATTATGTGCAAAGTAATTGATTCGAAAACGAGTAGCCAGCTTTTGTAATGGTGTCAGATTATCTCCCCGTAAAGAAACAAACATACGGTTCCACTCTTCAATGAACATACATGTTTCTCTGCGAAGTAATATTGGTGTATCAGTGCTATCTCCCAGCAAAACCTGGGTTAATATTGGCCGCCATTTTTTTACCGAGTGGACATGTTGTTTATCCAGTGATAAATAACGTAATCGTAAAAATACGACCTGTATAATTAGCGCTAGTACCATCAGAGACAGACCTATAACAGAATAAATTGCTATGTCTGTTATTTGCTCAGTAACGATAACGGAGGCCGAGTCGATATCCATAGCGTGTGTAGAAAGTTCCTTGAGTATGTTGTAAAAGTGAGTAATTTATGGCCCAGTGATTATTAAGCCAATGCCGCCCTCTTATAACCAGAGCATCAACTTCACTTCTGGGTGGATTAGCGGTGCCATTATATTCCAGCTCCTTACCCGAAGTAACGGCAGCACCAATGTAACTTTTGTCGTCATAAAAGTAGTCGCCGCCCAGTGCATTTGTTATTAATGTTTCGGTTGTTATGGCAGAACCACTGACCTGAGTGACAAAAGCAGTATAATCGAAGCGGAAGTTCTTCCAGTATCGTTCTACAGTAAAACTCAATGCTTGCGTATCAGTTTTATCATATTTTGTTTTACGCAGACCAAGATAAGCATTCCAGCCGTGGTTGAATGAGCGTTGCAGCTGGACAAATGTGGACCATTTAGGTCTCACTTTATTATCAGGTGCTATAGAAGCATCTATCAAAAAATTCCAGTTGGAATTAATGGGGGTAAAAAATCCAATTAATAGTTCTTTATCGACCAGTTTAAAGCGTTCGCTTTGTGTAATAACGGAATATATTTTCCGTCTGTTTTGAAATTGATGCTCAGCACTGAGGTAATATGATGACCAGTCATCATAAGTTCCATCCAGAATGTCGACGCTGGTGCCAAACTCAACCTCTGTAAATGAAATATCTTCTTCGGCACTAATTGTAGTGCTGGACCAGTTTGCGGCAGGGAATTGTAACATTGCTTGTGTACGCAACACTTCTGCTTTGTCTTTATCTGTCTGTCGTATGGAGTTTTGTAATATTGAAATTTGTAGTTTCCATACGCCAAGATGTTTGGGGTTAGATAGTCGTGCCGGTTCTAGAATTTCTAATGCCGCATTATCCTGTTTATCCCAATATAATGTCTGGGCTTTGCCTAGCTGGTAATCACTATTGCCAGGGTGTTTTTTTAATAACCTGTCATATTCTTCTAAGGCATCGGGATATTTTTTTTGCCAGGAAAGAACACGCGCCAGTTGAAAGTGTACTTCCGGATCATATTTTGTGACAGCTATTTTGTTGCGAAGAATACGTTCTACTTTTGGCAGGCGATGATTTTTAAGCAGCTGTTTAAAGTCAGTTTGATTATTAACAGTGTTATTGCTATCAAATATCGTTAATACATTTTCAAATAATTTCTGTGTTTCTATTTTCTCGCTTTCCACTGCAAGGATTTGATAGGGCAAAGTCAGCCCTATAAAAAATACTATTTTTAGTAATCGAAGCGAAAATATGATCTGCATTACAAATGCCGTTTAATACGTGCTAATAATTCCATTGGCTGAAAAGGTTTAACGACATAGTCGTTAGCGCCTGCATCCAGTGCCTGGACAATGTCATTTTCTTGTGATTTGGCGGATAGCATAATAACAGGCACAGACTCCCATTCGGTTTTACTTTTAATCAGTTTAATTAAATCAAAACCATCAATAAATGGGAGCATCACATCCAGCAAGACCAGCTTTGGGGGTTCAATTTTATTGATAAGATCATGTGCAATTTGGCCATCTGTTGCACCGACAACGGTGTAACCCTCTCTTTCAAGCATAAAAGTTAAAAGATAAGCGATCTGATCATCGTCTTCGATTATCAATACGGTTTCAGCGCTTGCTGCTTCTGTCATTTTATATATCTACTTGAGGTTAAGGGGGCGGTTTGTTCAATATACATACTATATTTAACGGCCTCAGTTAATACGTCTTTATTGTGTTAATTTACCATACTTCGCAGGATATACTTAATTTTTAAATGCTCATTTTTTTTAATGTTATTATTATTGGGTTTTGACTGTACCATGCGGGTAGCTAATCTTAAATATTGACTTCGATGAAAAATAGTTACGATGAATGAACATACAGTACGCAGAATTATTCAGGTCCTTTTTATACTTATTTTTATTACTGTTACCTTTGTATTTGCATACCCCTACTTATTTGGTGAGCACTGGATTCACTCCAGCAAAGTTTTTAAATTTAAGGATGTTTCTGGTCCTGATACAGTTGCAGTAATAAAAAGTCCGGCAAAGGCAAACTGGCGTGACTATGAATCAGGTGATTCAAACCGTTTGGTTATTTTTTTGACAGATCCTGACTCTTCCTGGTTAGGATTAGTGCATGGTCTTAAAACAATTGGTGTTCCTTTTCGTATTACTAATGATATTGATAACGCTTTGCAGCATAAAGTCATGCTTGTTTATCCGGGGATATCAGGAAAATTACTAACACAACGGCAATTAAAAAAACTTGCAGATTATGCACAGCAAGGTGGGAATATTATCGCTGTGAATGTACTTGGTGGAGGTCTGGCATCCATTTTTGGCTTTAAATCGGTTAAGTCATCAGTGGATAATAACCGGGTTGAGCTTCAACCTGTGCACGCAATCACAAAAGATTTAATGGATGTTGGGTTTAGGAGTATTAAACTAAGCACAAAAAATAAAGGTCAGTTGTCTTTTGGTACTCATGTATACCAGGCTCCAAAACATAAACCGATAGCCGTTTATAACGATGATTCTGCCGCGATCGTTTATAACAAATATAATAAATCTGAAACCTATGCGATAGGTTTTGATATTGGATTCTATCTTCTTAAAGCATATAACCGTCGATTAGGTTCGGTGGCAAAAACGTACGCAAATGGCTTTGAGTCATCAGTCGATAATCTATTACGATTAATTAAAGCAATATATTTACGGCATGAACCTGCAGCTGTGACATTAGGCACGGTACCCGATGGGAAAAATCTTAGTGTGATTCTTACACACGATATTGATTATAATAAGTCGCTTGAAAATGCCCTGGTCTATGCCAGGCATGAGTCAGATGAAAACGTCTCTGCTACACATTTTATTCAGACCAAGTATATTCGTGACTGGAATGATAAAATATTTTTCGACAATAAAAATATAGATAATTTAAAAAAACTCAAAGCCTTAAATGTTGAAGTAGGCAGTCACTCAGTATCACACTCCCAATCTTTCCAGATATTTAAGCCTGGTAGCGGCGATGAAAAATATCCGGATTATGTTCCCTATGTTCAGGATGAAAATGAAACATACAATGGAACTGTTTTAGGCGAGCTAAGGGTAAGTAAGTTTTTGCTTGATTATTTTTTACCGGATAACAATGTTATTTCATTTCGACCCGGACATTTAAGCAATCCACTGTCACTGCCAGAATCATTAGAAGCAACGGGTTACCGATATAGTTCATCTGTCACTGCAAATGTTTCGATGACACATTTACCCTTTCAACTTAACTACAACCGCGACAACTATAGCGAAACATCAATATTTGAGTTTCCAATAACGATAGAAGATGAGTTGCCGCCTAAGATGGGTGATCGATTAGAGCCAGCAGTAGAATTGGCGCATAAGATAAGTCGTTATGGTGGTCTATATGTTGTTCTTATCCATCCGAATATTCTGGGGCATAAGCTGGATTTCCAAAAGGGACTTGTAACAGCGATAAAACCTTTTTCCTGGTTCGGTAAAATTAGTGAATTTGGAGACTGGTGGTCTGCACGCAATAAAGTAACGCTGGATGTTTCAAGCGTTGGCAAAAAACATCATTTAAGGTTAAACGCTCCGACCTCGATTAACGGCCTTGTGTTAAATATACCTGAGAGCTGGAAATTATTAAAAATCAAAAATACCAAGCAACTTGTTAGCAAGAAAAGAAAGCGTTTAATATTAAACGAGGTGAAAGGTAAGGTTGATCTATATTTTAGACAGTAACGTGTCGTTTTTAAGAAAGAGAGAGTAGCAGGTAATATTTCTAATACTTCATTCTTAATGGTAAACGTTTGGCACCCCAGTGACCGGGCGTTGTTTCAAATACCCCTGCCACTTTAGTACCACATGATGCACAACAAGCTTCGGCATTGATATTCCATTTGCCTAACTCATACCAGTCACGCTCAATTAAAAGCTCACCACATTGGTGGCACCAGGTACTGTCTGCATCTTTATTATGTACGTTGCCCACGTAAGCATAACGGACGCCTGCTTTCATGGCGATGTCTCTGGCCATGGTCAGGGTTGAAGACGGCGTTGACGGATACTCCATCATTTTAAAATCAGGATGAAAGGCACTAAAGTGCATAGGCATATCAGGCCCCAAATTTTCGACGACCCACTCACACATTTCAGTGAGCTCTTTTTCAGAGTCATTTTCACCCGGGATAATCAGCGTGGTGGTTTCCAGCCAGCAATCTGTTTCATGTTTAATATATTTTAAAGTATCCAGAACAGGTTCAAGATGAGCGCCCGTAATTTTGTGATAAAAGCGTTCGCTAAAGGCTTTTAAGTCGACGTTAGCGGCATCCATCCATTGAAAAAATTCAACGCGTGGTTCCGGGCTAATATAACCGGCGGTCACGGCAACGGTTTTAATCTCTTTTTCACGGCATGCTTTAGCAACATCAATGGCGTATTCATGAAAAATAACGGGATCATTATACGTAAAGGCGACACTTTTACAGTCGTGTTCTGCCGCAACTTTTGCGATCATCTCCGGACTGGCTGCATCGGCTAAGGTATCCATTTCACGGGATTTACTGATATCCCAATTCTGACAAAATTTACAGGCCAAATTACAACCGGCTGTTCCAAAAGAGAAAACAGGCGTGCCGGGCAAAAAATGATTTAAGGGTTTTTTTTCGATGGGATCGATACAAAATCCACTTGAACGTCCATAGGTTGTTAATACAAGCTCGTTATTTTGATTAGCGCGGACAAAACACAGACCCTGTTGCCCTTCGTGTAATTTACATTCACGCGGACACAGATCACACTGCACACGGCCATCATCGAGTGTATGCCAGTATTTTGTTTTAACAACAGAGGTGTCAATGTCAGATGAAGTCGGCATCATAATCCCATTTAGTTTCGCTTATATTACCTATATATTGTCACTATATTGCTATTGCAAGTGGTCAAATTGCCCTTATTATAATAATAGTTAAATAATGATTATTGGCAACAAGGGCAGGAGAGTGTTGTTATGCATAAAATTCGACAACCGGCTGTAGCCGGAATGTTCTATTCTGCGGATGAAAAGACACTTAAAGACGATGTTTTATCTTATCTGCTACAAGTAAAAGATAAGGTTAAGCAACAACCAAAGGCGCTTGTGGTGCCTCATGCGGGCTATATTTATTCAGGGCCGATTGCTGCCACGGCCTATAATCAGCTTCTTCCTTTTAAAGATAAAATAAACCGTATTGTATTGCTTGGACCCTCGCATCGTGTTGCTTTTTCGGGTTTAGCGGTACCGGAGGCAGATTATTTCAATACACCTTTGGGCATGATTCCTATCGATCAAGATAGTATCCAGCAACTTTCTCATCTCTCTCAGGTTATTCGTTCAGACCGGGCTCATAGTGAAGAACACAGTCTCGAAGTTCAATTGCCTTTTTTACAGGAAATTCTTGGATCGTTTTCATTAATACCGATCGTGGTTGGCGATGCTGACCGTCATGAAGTGGCTGAAGTGATTAATCAGTTGTGGTGTGGCAAAAATCAAAGCTGTGATGAGCATACCTTAATTATTATTAGTTCTGATTTGAGCCATTATCATGAGTACTCAAAAGCGAAACAACTTGATCGTGCTACAAGCGATGCCATTGAAAACTTAAAACCCGATTTAATTAGTTATGATGATGCCTGTGGTCGCAATGGATTAAAAGGAATGATAGCGGTGGCGCAGGAAAAAGGCCTCACTGCTGAGTTGCTTGATTTACGAAATTCGGGCGACACGGCGGGTGATAAAAGTCGTGTGGTAGGTTATGGTGCATATGTCTTCCATTAGTATAAGCCATGACGACCAACAAGTTTGCCTGCAGGTTGCACGTCAATCGATTCAGCATGGACTAGAAAAGGGCTGTGCGTTGCAAATTGTTTCTTCTGATTACTCTGAAAATTTACAGCAACATGCAGCCAGTTTTGTGACCTTGCATAAACATGGACAATTACGCGGCTGCATTGGTACTCTTGAAGCGCATCAACCTTTGATTAATGATATTGCTGAACATGCCTTTTCCGCCGCATTTCAGGATCCCCGTTTTCCAGGGCTTGAAAAAAAGGAGTATGATGAACTTGAGATTGATATTTCTGTTCTGGGAAAACCTGAGCCAATAAACTTTAAAAATCAGGAAGACTTGCTACAACAAATTCGTCCAAGCATTGATGGTTTGATACTTGAATTTGGTTATAATCGAGGCACCTTTTTACCCACGGTCTGGGAACAGTTGCCGGATAAAAAAGAATTTTTAAACCACTTAAAAGCAAAGGCAGGTTTGCCTCAAAGCTGGTGGGACAACGCGGTTAAAATAAGCCGTTATGAAACATTCTCATTCGGCTAGTTCGTTCCCTAACCATTGGGACCATTCATCAAAGAGTTTTTTATCAATCGCTGCAACCACAGAACGTTTTTCTAAAACCTGTTTAAATACTTTTTCCCCCTGTAATGTTGAAGAATATCCACCTGCGGCACGAAAGATAAGCTCACCGGCAGCATAGTCCCAAATGTTTTGATTACCATGTAAGTAAATATGGCACCTTTCTGCAGTAAGCCAGCACCAGTCTAGTGCTGAAGCACCAAAATTTCGTTGCGATGCAAAAGGTTGTGCAGTGGCTATTTGTGCTGCAAGTTGCGGTTGCAGACGTTTTAAATCAACAATCGCCATTGCATTTTTAACAGTGCGTTCATTCGTTATAATATTTAACGCCTGATCGTTCAGGGTAACACTTAAGTCATTATTCAAATCTTGCGCTTGAAAATATTCATCCCTGATTGGATCATAAACAATACCTAAAATAGCTTTACCATTACAAAGTAAAGCCAGTGATATTGCAAAGTAGGGAATGCCTGCGGCAAAGTTGCTGGTACCATCAAGCGGATCAAGACACCACACGGCTTTATCTGAATTAAGTTGTTGTTTTTGTTCTGTTGGAGTCATTTCTTCGCCGAGCAAAGGTATATCAGGCCAGCTTTCTTTTAAATGCTGAGTGATATTTTTCTGAGTGGCAATATCTGCTGCAGTCACGATACTGTTATCGGTTTTACAGCTATGTGCAATATTGGCGAAATGCGGTAATAATTCCGATTTCGCCGCCTGCACGATAATTGTTTTTAGCTTGTTAAGATTTATATGAGGCGTTGACATGGTTATCTCTAATGATTAGCACCAGCTGGCTTCAACATGAGGTTTGTTTAATATTTCCTGAATGTTTGCTTCAATGATGCGGTAACCCACGTTGCCATAAAGTTTTTGACGGCGATCATTCAGGATATAGGTTGGGCTTCCCTCTATATTAAATTCATCTTTGATTTCTATATCACGCGAGTAAGCGGCCAGAGCGCTACCGTTATTTAAAGCGGTTTGTATTTTTTCAGTGGGTAAGTTTAATGATGATGCAATTTCCATTAAAACATCCATGTTGCTGACGTCTTTTAAATCACGGAAAAATGCCAGTCGAATTTGCCAGATGAGTTCTTCAAGCAGCGAAGGTTGCTGGAACTGTTTTTGCGCTGTATTACTAATATCTTTTGATGCAACTAATGTTTGTACCGCCTTAATAAATAAATGGCTGCTGCTTGATGTTTTTGGTGTGTTGACTTTCCAAATATCTTTATGCAGTTCAATATGTGGATAATCAATACAAACCTCATGTATATGTTCGGAAAAGCCAGCAAAGCCCCCTTTATCTTTCCAGCCAGCACCAATACGGTGTTCGGTATTACCAAAGATGGGCATAAAACTATAGATGATTTTTATATCTGAAGAATGCGTTTTGATGACTTCATCAAGCCTGATCTGTGCAAGATAAGCCCAGACACATAGAATATCGGTGAAATAATGAATAGTTATTTTATCGCTATTTTTCACGTGCTTTTCCTCTTGTATATAGCGTTACTTTTGTTTCAGATATAACTGCTCGACTTTTTTTCGTGCCCATTCTGTTTTACGTAAAAATTTTAGGCTTGAATTAATACTGGGGTCATTGCTAAAGCATTTTATATTGATTTTTTGACTAAGCGATTTCCAGCCATATTTATCATACAATTCGCTGACAATGGTTTTTAAGGTAATACCATGCAAAGGATCTTGCTTGCGTATTTTTTCAGACATTACTTTGTTTCAGCTTTTTTAACGCGGAGTTTGCTGCCCGCAATTTCTTTACCGTTAATGCTTTTCATTGCCGCCTTGGCATCGCCTTGCTTTGGCATTTCTACAAAGCCAAATCCCTTCGATTCGCCCGTATCTTTATCCATAACCAGATTGCAGGACTGTACTGTGCCAAAGGGCTTAAACAAATGAAGTAGTTCCTTTTCTGTTGTTGTGCGGGCAAGATTACGGATGAGTAATTTCATTTTTTATGCTCCGGCTGCGGCTTGATCACGTAAGTATTCTTCATAAGTACCACTGTAGTTATTAATGCCTGTAGCAGATAGTTCAATGATACGTGTTGCGAGTGAAGAAACAAACTCTCTGTCGTGACTGACGAAAATAAGCGTGCCTTCATAATTTTCCAAAGCAAGATTGAGCGCTTCAATTGATTCCATATCCAGATGATTGGTCGGTTCATCAAGCACTAAAATATTCGGGTGTTGCATCATCAGTTTACCAAAGATCATACGACCCTGTTCACCCCCTGATATTTTGTTAACAGGCTTATCGATATCAGTTTGTGAAAACAGCATGCGACCTAATATGCCACGAACGGTTTGTTCGTCATCACCGGGTTGTTTGAAGCGACTCATCCAGTCAAACAAAGACATGTCTGTTTCAAAGTCACCCGAATGGTCCTGTGCGTAATAACCAATATTTGAATTTTCTGACCACTTAATTGTGCCGCTGTCCGGCGCCATGTCATGCACCAGGGTACGTAGTAATGTTGTCTTACCAATACCGTTGGGACCAATGACGGCGATACGTTCGCCGACTTCGGCTAATAAGTTTAAATCGCTAAAGAGAGGTGTGCCATCAAAGCCTTTACTGACTTCTTCCAGCTCTAACGCAATTCGGTATAATTTTTTATCCTGATCGAAACGGATAAAAGGACTTTTACGACTTGAAGCTTTAACTTCCGCAAGCTCAATTTTTTCCAGTTTTTTAGCGCGCGAGGTTGCTTGCTTTGCCTTGGATGCATTAGCAGAAAAACGACTGACGAAGGCCTGTAGTTCAGCCATTTGTGTTTTTTTCTTATCATTCTC
>Ga0316209_1002926_pt1 | contig 12544 bp, 11 predicted proteins | sample 6monopyrite_MG_FD_204945 | JGI IMG/M metagenome (GOLD analysis project Ga0316209, IMG submission 204945) | Microbial mat bacterial communities from mineral coupon in-situ incubated in ocean water Damariscotta River, Maine, United States -... | ecosystem: Environmental > Aquatic > Marine >...
GAAGAGGTTTGTCTGGTGTGTGTACCAGACCTTAGTCATAACGTTTCAGAAATTCATGAAATGCTAATTCGGAGTCTGCTTAATAGACGTCGCAGGCATTCAAGGCTGGGTAGTGATAGACTGAAACGTGCCCTAAGCGGCCAATTGCCAGTTTCTGTCAGATGATGAAATGTTCGTGATAGCAGCCATTTTCTCACATAACGATCGTGATGTTGAAAAGTAGAGTTTGCGGAGTTCGCAAATATCGAATGGATGGCTTCAGCTAGCCAACTGTCGCCGATTACGATGATATTTCTCTGAGCGGTATAGTCAGTGACTCCTTAACTAGGTTAAAGGCACGGATGTGCTGTGAATTCAACTGGTCGACCGGATTTGTTGCATGCGTTAAGCCTAGCCAGTTGCGATCAATTGATATTATTGGTCAATATTTAGATCATGATCCCGTGAAAAGTCACGGCAAAAATTACAGCCTGAGTAAAGAAAAATCTGAATGCTGGCGGTAGTGTAGAAAAAACCTATGTTTTGGCAGTCGTCATTTTGATCTTTGATACGCTACTTATCAGAGATCTGTTTAACTGAGCCAAAGCCCGAATGTTATTTGGGTTGGTCATGAAATGATGGATCATTGTCAGATGCCTTCTCGTACCGAATTGGAAACGGTTCGGTGATGTTGCCGGTATAGATCGTCCGGTGAGGGAAAGGGATCTCGACGCCATTTTCATCAAATATATTTTTGATCTCTTCGTGGATACTGTTTTTCAATTCAAGAAAGTTTTCTCTTTTTGCCCAGACGGAATACTGGATGTTCAGGGATGAGTCACCAAAGCCTTGAAAAATGTAAAGTGGTTTGGGCTCTTCCAGGCATAGAGGATTTTTATCGGCGACCTGTTCTAAAAGCTCTCGCACCTTTTTTAGATCCTCTTTATAGGCTACGCCTACCTGAACATCAATACGGCGAATTGGAAAGCGGGTCAAGGTGGTTACTTCCGACTTGATTAACGATTCGTTGGGAATGCGTACAAACAGATTGTCAAAGGTGCGTAGCTTGACGGACAACAGATCGATGGAGAGCACCTCGCCGGTGGTGGTGCCGGCGCGAATCACATCACCAACGCTAAATGGTCGCTCTGCCACCAAGAACAGGCCACTGATGAGGTTGGAGGCTGAAGTTTGCGAGGCAAACCCAATCGCGACTGAGAGTATGCCGGCAGCGCCCATCAGCACACTGAGATTAAAGCCGAGTTCATGCAGGGCCGAAATCAAAAACAGAATGAGAATCAGATAATAACTGCCGCGCCTGAGCAGCATGCTGCGATGACTGTCAGTCTTTTTGCTGACAACCTTTGTAATAGTAGAACTCACCAGTTTGGCCAGTGCAATCCCTACAATGACCAGAATAATGGCTCGGGCCATACTCCACATTTTTTCACCGCTAAGAAAATTGACAATATCAGCCCATAGTTCATTCATGATTTTCTCCGGTCAATAATTAGCTGAATACGGTGTTAAAGGCGCGAATCAACGCACTGCCGCTTGCTGTCTGTCGCGGTTTGCTGAGTTGTTCAGCGGCTTTGGCTTCAAGGGGTGACGTGTTGTCGATTTGAAGTTCAGCCATATCACCGTCTTTTTCTCGAATCAGGCTGATCTTTGACGTCCATAGTTGGCCGTTCGCAGCGGCATATAGAGGCAGTAGCGGTGCTGGTACATTTAAGCGTTCCACAGAAAGCGTGGTGTCTGCCTGGTTTCGAATCAGCACTGGGGTAATGGCTCGGTGAGGGCGTTGAGGCAGATCTTCGAGGTTTAAGCGGCAATGGGTGCTGCTGGCATAACAGAGTTCACCTTCACGGGTTGATGGGCCAAACCAGGTGTCTGATGGACGCTGAATGGCGACCTCTTGCAGTTTTTTAGCCGAACTGCCCACACTCAGTTCCAGCCACACAGGTGAGCTGACATACAGCGTCACCTCTTCTCCGGCGGTCAGGTTAAACGGTGTGATGGGGCGGGAGATAATTGCCCGATCTGCCAGCAGGGGCGTAATGCTTAACAAACCTGACGTCTGGCGAAAAATATAACGTGAATTGGTGTCAAGTGTCTCGGGCATTAGGTCGGTGTCAGTGGTTTGCCAGCTGGCATCAATATCATCGAAGTCATCTGCTATCTCATGAGCGACCTGCCACTCGCCGTCCAGGCAACGGACGATGAGAGTCAATGGACCAATATGCCATTGTTTGTTTTGACCACTGTTAAAGTTAAAGCTACCCCACCAGGATGACAGGGGCTGGGTGTCGCTTGTCATAGTTTTTCCTTATGAGAATGGCTAATGGGAAGAGCATGTCAAATGGGATCAATAGGTTATATTGATTGTTTATATCCCTGCAGCAATTGTATCTTCATATTTCAATGCAAGCGTAATTTCTTTGATAGTTGCAGAAGTTTATAGTCAAATATTGGGGCAATGATGCCAGCCTTGAAAGCTGAGTGCTCCGGCTACGTCTCTGTATAAACTCAATGTTAGTGTTTGTTTCTCCAGCTTAAAGAGTATTTGGTATGTGAGTAAAGAGTGCAAATTCACTCAGTGCAGTTGAATGACGCAGGTAGGGTTGTTTCGTTTGCAAGGCGAGCTGTTGTGTTTTGATCAGCAGTTTTTTAAGTGACCAGTGCTGTATTGCTTGAGTGTGAGTTCCGCACTCTTGCGATACATATCCCCACATATGCTGTAGCGCGTTAGTGAGTCCGCCCTTCGACGGTGCGTAGCGTAGTGCGAGCGTTAGCTCCAATGCGAGATCGCTAAAATCTTCGTGCGGGTTCATCTTCGCCACCATAGGTCCCAATGTTTTGTAGCGATTTGGGTCGCGGGCTAATAGTGAGTACTTGTGCTGGCTCCACAATTGTTGGGCAGTTTGTGGCAAGGGGATGCGGCCGGGCTCTTTATCCTTATATTTTTCATGCAATAGTTGAAATTGTTGCTGGGGTGAATCAATAAATATTGTTGGCCATTGGTCTTTACCTGAACGGGTTAGCACAGGCGTTTTATCTTGATAGCCACGCAGTGCCATCTCGGCCGCTAATAATGCATGGCGTTGTTTGAGCGCCCAACCGAAGCCCACCCAGCGTAGGGTCTCAGGATGACGGGAGTAGCCCTTTTTACCCTGGGTGAGGATATTGACCAAGCCGTGCAACTCTCGGTGTTCACCTAAGAGGCTTTGCCGGTTCAAATAACCTGGCTGGATATCCCATATGCGCATGGATTCTCCTTAAAGTAAGAATAACGTTGCCAGTCCTAAGAAACTGAGAAATCCTACAATATCCGTCACCGTGGTTAAGACCACTGCACCAGAGAGTGCGGGGTCAATCCCCATGCGTGTTAACACTACAGGAATGGCAACACCTGAGGCGGAAGCGGCGAGCAGATTAAGCACCATTGCCACGGCGATAATGATAGAAATACCTAGATCACCAAACCAAAGATAGGTCATCACCGCGACTACGATGGACCACGCCAAGCCATTAAGCAGGCCGATGGCTAATTCTTTATTGCTCAGCCAGCGTAAGTTACTGCTAGTGACATGACCAAGTGAAAGCCCGCGAATGGTTAAGGTGAGTGTTTGACTACCGGCAATACCGCCCATGCTGGCGACGATAGGCATAAGTACCGCCAGAGCGACAATTTTATCCAGCGCTTCTTCAAAGCGACCAATGACCCAGGCAGCCATGAAGACGGTAATCAGGTTAATGCCCAACCACAGGCCACGACGTTGGGCGCTGGGCAGAATCGGGGCGAAGAGATCTTCTTCCTCTTTCAAACCAGCGCGTGCCAGAACGGCATGATCGGCTTGTGCACGAATAATGTAGAGTGCTTCATCCACGGTAATGCGCCCCATCAACATGCCTTGCTCATCCACGACAGCGAGCGATATCAGATCACGGCGCTCAAACAATTGTGCCACTTGTTGTTCGGTGGCGTTGGTTGTCACGCTATCCCCTAGCTCGTTCATGGTTTCACCCACGGTGGCGGTAGGTATGCCGGTGACGGCATCGGCAATGGAAATGGTGCCGAGGTAACGCCCAACTTCATCTGTCACCATCAGGTTGTCGGTATGGGGTGGCAGTTTCGGGTGGCGACGTAGATAGCGCAGTACCGTTGCTAAGGTAATGTCCGTCCTGACACTGACCACATCTGTGCCCATGATTCGCCCGGCGCTACCTTCATCGTAGGCCATGCTCACTTCAAGGCGCTGGCGATGATCCTTGTCCAAGGATTCAATGATGGTCTCGGTGAGTTTATCTGGCAGCTCTTCAATCACATGGGCCAGTTCATCCGCATGCATGACATTGGCGGCGGCGATCATCGCCTCATCATCCATTTTATTGATGATGCTGGCGCGAACCTGCTCTCTTAGATGGGTGAGGATGTCACCTTCTATTTCGGTGGGAATGATCTCCCACAAGTCTTGTCGTAGTACTGGAGACAGGGCTTCGAGCAGCGCGGCAATTTCACCGGGTTGCAGCAATACCAATTCGGCGATAACCGCATCACTCTCACCGACTTTAAGCGCGGGGATGATTTTGTCGAGTACCTGGCCGGTGGTTTCAGTACCGGGTGGGACAATATCGTTTTGGTTCATGTCATTCCCCTTTTTCCTGCTGACTTAAGGCTGTTTTCCGGGCATAAAAAAAGCTCAAAAATTCCTCTGTGACCTTTTGTTCCAGTTCAATGGCTTGTTGAGTGGGACAAAAAAAGGTCACGCTAAAAACACTTTTACCAATATTGGTAGTGGTGATGCGTACTCTTGGTGTTGGCATGGTAATACTCACATCCCTTTTCTAATTTGAGAAATTGTTTAGTTGTAAAGCACGCTTGGGCAACATGCCAATCGAGACAAAAATTGTGCCATAAATATTTCCCGAGAAGATTCTAGGCTGCTATTGCTGGAGTCATTGATTCCTTTTGCTTAAGCCAACAGCCACGTCAGCGCATAAGGGGCCGGAAATCGAGCGCGATTCTAGTGTAAAAAACAACGATTTGCACTGCTTTTTAGACATTAATTTGATTGTAATCTGGACGCACTATTTTTTATATTGATCATACGTTTAGCTTTACAATGAAGCTGTTTGTTATACCACCTATATTTGGAGAGCAGAGATGGATATTAATACCATTGCACAGTACGGGGAGCGGTTAGCTCTGCAAATTAGCGCATGGTTGGGTGGCCCATTGCTCTACTGGCAACTGGGAACAATATTTTTGGTGATGGCATCTACATTATTTATTGTGTGGTTGATTAAGCGTTACCTGCCATTAGTCCATACCCCACCGAAGAAGCCTGAAAAACAGCTGCTACGTAATGCGCTTTATCAAAGCAGCAGTTTGCTGCTGCCACTTACAGCTATTTTGATGATGACGGTTGCTGTGAATATAAGCGACAGGTTATGGCAACAGAGTGGCCTAGTACGCGTCGCCGAAGGGCTGGCAGTGGTCTTTTTTCTCTACCAGATTATCAAACGTTTTATTCGTAATCAGCCCTTACAAAATATCGTTAAACTTGTGGCTATTCCGATCTCGCTGCTGCAAGTCTTTGGTGTATTGGAGCCTGTTATCACCTATCTGGAAGCGCAGGCAATTGAGGTTGGCAATATCAATATCTCCGCTTATGGTGTTGCCCGCGTGCTTATCTTTGGGTCGATACTATTTTGGTTAGGCCGCCTCTCTAATCAGGTTGGGCAAAAAGTTATTCGCCAGCAAGAGGGTTTGGATAAAGGCACTCGCGAGATTTTCGCCAAGCTCTACCAAGTGGCTTTGGTGTTGATTGTTGCGCTGCTGCTATTGCAGGTGATGGGGATTAATATCACTGCATTGGCGGTATTTGGTGGTGCTCTGGGAGTAGGGCTGGGCTTTGGTCTGCAATCCATCGCATCGAACTTTATTTCAGGCATTATTTTGCTATTAGATCGCTCTCTTACCATTGGCGACTATATTGAAATGGAAGATGGCCGCAAGGGAATAATCATTCAGTTGAATATGCGCTTTGCTGTATTGGAGACCTTTGATGGCAAAGAGATGATGATCCCTAATGAGCGCTTCATCACCACCTCGTTTACCAATTGGACCCACAGTAATGCTAAACAACGCTACGCTATTGAGTTGCAAGTTGCTTATTCCACCGATCTGCATGCATTGTTTCCACTATTGCGCGAAGTGGTTGCTAGTCACTCACAGGTGCTTAGCGGTGATGCTGTCCCCTTCGAAGAGTTGCCCGATGCAGAGATTACGAGCTTTGGTGATTCGGGCGTGAATATTCTCATTGAATTTTGGATGGAGGGGATAGACGATGGCAAGAACCGTGTGGCTGCTGATCTGCTGTTAATGATTTGGGATGCACTTAAAGAACATAAAGTGGAGATTCCCTTTCCTCAGCGAGAGGTCAAAATTATCAAGGTGGGGGAGGAGTAAATCCCAAGTTAATATTTGATGTGGCGATGAATAAACGGTGAGCTTTGTTGTATCACCGTTTATTCATGCCCCCAATACTTTAATTAAACGTCGTTGGCTGCCATTAAATAATCGGGCTTTCAGGATCAGGCGAAGGTATGGCCTCGGGCGAGTGCTCTTCCTGAAACTCATCTACTTTCGCTTCTATCTCTTCGATATCACCAAAACGAGCAATATGGTAAAGCGCGTCCCCCTCATTCACCAGAGGCAGGTTGGTTTTACCGATAACAATGCCACTGTAAGGCGAAACAACTTGGAATTCTGTTTCACCAAATGGATCAGCGACCACGCCGAGTAGCGTGTTTTTTGTCACCCGTCCACCTAGGGGAACCATGGCGCGTAAAATACCACTATCCGGTGCGCGCACCCATGAGCTGGAGCGGGCGACTACGGGTTCCATATGGGTTTTGCGTTTTCTGCGCGTGGGGGGCAACATCTCCAGGTTACGCATTACATTGACGATGCCTTTGACGCCGGCGCGGATAGAGACTTCATCAAAGCGCAAGGCTTCACCGGCTTCATACAAAAGCATCGGGATACCATGTTCAGCGGCCGCTTCACGTAATGAACCATCGCGTAGATTCGAGGAGATAATCACCGGCACGTCAAATGCTTGTGCCAGTCGTTCTGTTTCTTCATCATCCAGATTGGCACGGATCTGTGGCAGGTTGGTGCGATGGATTGCGCCAGTATGCAAATCAATACCATGGGTGCTTTGGCTGACGATCTCTTCCATAAACAGATGTGCTAGCCGAGCTGCAAGTGAGCCTTTTTCAGAGCCGGGGAAGGAGCGGTTAAGGTCGCGTCTGTCTGGCAGGTAACGGGAGTGGTTGATTAAACCATGAATATTAACGATGGGCACGGCGATCAGGGTGCCACGCAAACGTTTGAGTGCTGGCAGGTTGAGTACGCGACGGATGATCTCCACCCCGTTGATCTCATCACCGTGAATGGCGGCACTGATAAACAGCCGTGGCCCGCTATGTTTGCCATTGATGACATGCACAGGAATGGTCATAGGGGCATGAGTGTAGAGCCGCCCGGCAGGCAAATCGATAGTTTCTCGTGTGCCGGGCTCAACGCGACTGCCATTGATTTCAAATGGAGTGTTGGCCATGGGGCTAACCTTTACCCCGTGTACGGGTATTGTGAGGCTTGGCATTTTTTTCGATGCATTCGATGATCATACTGGCGACATCTTTTCCAGTAGCCGTTTCGATACCTTCTAGCCCAGGGGAGGAGTTGACTTCCATCACCAATGGACCGCGTTCAGACCGAAGCACATCTACACCGGCCACATTTAAACCCATCACCTTGGCGGCATTGATGGCCGTAGCACGTTCGGCGGGGGTGATTTTAACCAAAGAAGCGCTGCCTCCGCGATGCAGGTTAGAGCGAAACTCACCCGGCTGAGCCTGACGCTTCATGGCAGCAACCACTTTACCGCCCACGACCAAACAACGAATGTCTGCACCACCGGCTTCTTTAATATATTCCTGCACCATGATGTTGACCTTCAGACCCATAAAGGCTTCCAGTACACTTTCAGCCGCTTTTTTAGTTTCAGCCAATACCACGCCGATACCTTGGGTGCCTTCCAATAATTTAATGACCAGTGGCGTTCCGCCCACCATCTTAATCAAATCGCCAATATTGTCCGGGTTATGAGCGAAGCCGGTGTTCGGCATGCCGATACCTTTGCGTGATAACAATTGCATGGAACGCAGCTTATCTCGTGAACGTGAAATAGCCACTGATTCATTAATCGGATACGCACCCGACATCTCAAATTGGCGTAATACGGCTGTGCCATAAAAGGTGACAGAGGCACCAATTCGGGGAATGACTGCATCAAATTGAGGAAATGCCTCGCCTTTAAAGTGAGTCTCGGGTTGATTGGATGCAATGCTCATATAGCTGCGTAGCACATCGATAACCATCGGTTCATGGCCTCGTTGTTCACAGGCTTCGACCAGACGACGAGTCGAGTAGAGTTTTTTGTTACGAGAGAGTATGGCAATTTTCATTATTATTCCTTTTTCTGCTATGTCTATGACTAATTAATTATCGCCTAGTAAATAAGATTCGCTGGGGTTGACGATGATACTGTCTTCCATCGCGGTTCTGCCTAGCAACATTCGAAATCGCATCGTATCTCGGTTGGTTAATGTGATTTCGATAGGTTTATGTAGTGCGCCCATCATCAATTGCGTAGTAATAACGTAGCGCTGTTCTTTGTGCCCCCCCGAATCGGTGACTTGTCGTTGCTCGGTCACTTCTGCCTCGCAATAAACTTCAGTATCTGTATCCCCTTGATGAGGATGAATACCAAAACGAACCCATGGCGCACCTTCATTTGTAAAGGGTTCAACAGAGAATGCGTGTAGGCAGGAAGTTCTGGCCCCAGTATCGATTTTGGCTTTGATGTGTGTCAAACCAAGCTCCGGCAGAGAAAGCCATTCGCGCCAACCAACAGTAACTAAATCATTGCTCATTGCGTTATATCCAGTTTTTGCGCTTAAAGTAAATGACCATGCCAATAACGATGGCAATCATCACCCCCAAAATCAATGGATAGCCGTAATACCAATGTAATTCTGGCATTGCCCAGGGGCTGTTGGGATGGCTGAAATTCATACCATATAGCCCTGCGACAAAGGTCAATGGGATGAATATGGTGGCTATCATGGTAAGCACGCGCATGATTTCACTCAGGCGGTGATTGGAAGAAGACAAATAAAGATCAATCAAGCTGGCGGCCATCTCACGGTAGTTTTCAATTAACTCCAGTATATGGGCGCTGTGGTCGTAACAATCACGCAGATAGATTAGGGTGCTTTCGTGCACCAGGGGATTTTCGCTGCGCAGCAGGTCGTTAATCGCCTCCCGCTGTGGCCAAAGATTGCGCCGCAATAAAAGCAACTCACGCCGGATTTCATGAACTTTGCTTAAGGTGCTTTGTTTGGCGTTTAGGTCAAGCATTTCACCTTCCAGGGTTTCTATCTCCACACTTATTTCCTCCAATACAGGAAAACCCTGATCGATGATTAAATCAAGCAAACAATACAGTAGGTAGTCAGCTTTCTGTTGGCGAATACGGCCACTCTTTTTTTGTAAACGCAGACGCAGTGGTCCAAAAGGGTCGTGCTCGCCACTGTGGAAACTAATGACGTAGTTTTCACCTAAAAACAGTGAAACCTGCTCAATGTCAGGTGTGCCATCTCGGATGAGGGGCATAGTCAAAATTAAAAACAGCTGTTCATCAAACTCGTCGATTTTAGGGCGTTGCCCCTGGTTGACGATATCTTCAAGCGCCAGCGGGTGGAGACCAAATACATTCCCAATATTTTTTAAGGTTCCGACCTGGGCGTTGCCCTGTAAGTGTATCCAGGTAATGCTTTCCCTATCCAGATAGGGTAGGCATTCATCCGGGGCGGTCAGTGCTTTTTCCTGATACGCCTCACTGGTGTAATCGACTAAATGGATTGATAGCTTTTCTTCAGCATCCCCACTACTGGTCAGTGTGCCCGGTGCAGTACCAGGGGGATGATAGGTTTTGTTAAAATAATCCATCGCCAATAAGCTCTTTCTATATATGCTTGGGTGAGTTTGATCCTAGCCAGTAAAATTTACCAGTTGTTTTTAGCCAATATATTTATCTGCTTAAATAATGGGGCTATGGAAAGACCTCTTGGGTTTCTATTCAGAATAGATAAAGGATAAAAATCCAAGTGATGCTAGAAGGAAACGTCTGCCTTGATCAAAGCGAGGTAGAAGGATCGTATTTTGGGGTCACTTGGTGACTCATAAGCTAAAAACAAAAAATACTCAAAGAATGATATCGATGCCTGAATCGACCCCACTTTCATAGAGACTCACAAGCCTTAAAACACACTGTGTGGCATTCCAGCCCGATTTGTTAGAATTATTTTTATAAGTAATGTCTGCCATATGAATTGTCAGGTGTCGAGCAATGACTTTGACGAATAGCTGCTTAAGCCGGCGCTGGAAATTTACTTAAATCAATATAAATAACCATACTTAGATTCCTACTAATCATTGGAGGAATCGTCATGTATTTACTCACATACAACAACAGCAATCATGTTCCTTGGAATAAGGGCAAGTTAATCGGCCAGAAGCCACCACTTAAGTTGAAGGAAATTTGGGCGATACGTATTCGCTTGCAGTTAGCCAATCGAATTCGGGAATTGGCCTTATTTAACCTGGCACTAGACAGTAAGCTGCGTAGCTGTGATCTGGTTAAACTGCATGTGCGAGATATTTCGCATGGCAATAGCATTGCAAAGCGCGCCATGATTATGCAGCAAAAAACTAAACAACCCGTTCAGTTTGAAATTACTGAGCAGACAAGAGAGTCCCTTTCTCAATGGGTAGCCAGTGCCAAATTAACCAGTAATGATTATCTGTTTAAGAGCCGGTTTAGTGACTCACCCCATTTATCGACGCGTCAATATGCCAGAATCGTCAAATCATGGGTTGAATCTATCGGCCTTGACCCAAATGACTACGGCACGCATTCAATGAGACGGACTAAAGTCTCATTGATTTATCGGCAGACAAAGAATCTGCGCGCTGTACAGCTATTGCTTGGTCATACCAAACTAGAAAGCACCGTCAGATATTTAGGTGTCGAAGTGGATGATGCCTTGGAACTGGCTGAACAGATAGATATTTAAACCATTGCCAAGAAAGTATGAATGGCATTCCAATTAAGCGAGGGACTGTCTCAAAATAAATATTCAGAGACAGCCCCATTTTTAATCAAACATAAAATATTGAAGCGCCAATTCATCATAAAAGATAGACTTAGCCTCATCAAAATATCGCTGTGTTTCTTTAAATTACCGGTGGCTTTAGCTGGGTATTATTCGAATTTAATCGTAAATTTATTATATGTACAAATGGGTGGTTCTCAAGCCTATACAGGGATTGTCATATACAGCAGCGAATGTCAGCTATGGGTCAGGGTAGGTGCTTTGTGTTTGTAGTGGCGAATGCCTCCTATTGGCCGAAAGTTCCAGTTCGTTTTCAGAGCGTTAAAGGCTGCTATCGACACTGCAGCCGTTTAGCGATCAAGAACTGAAAGGCTGCAGTATCTCGGTTGCCTACTTTATTGAATGCACCGTCAAAGGGCGATCGTGTGATATACGACCGGCAGTGTTTTCATCCTTGCCCCCACGCTCTCTCTTTCCTACCCTACGTCAAGGCCCTCTTCATAGTAATACATTCACATACCTCAAAAGCATTTTACTATCATCATTAAGATTCCCCATAAACTTGTTTTTGAGAATGGTTAAAAATGTCCATCAAGGGATGAGTGGACTGGAAGTGAGTGCGAATCGTGAGGGAAGAAGGTTATCCACAGAATCTGTGGATAACCATGTTAATGGATTCATTAAATTGCCCTGTATTCAATGGCTGAATCTGATTGGTCAAAAGCTATACACTTGCGGCTGACGGGTCATAGCCAGAGGGAATGTTAGAGGAACCCCTTCTCTGCAAATGAAGTAGTCCCCTCAGTTCCCACCACAATATGATCCAAAGTCCGCACATCCACCAGATCCAATGCCTGTTTTATACGATCAGTAATAGTTCGATCTGCTCGTGACGGTTCGGCGATGCCACTGGGATGGTTGTGGGCGATGATTACTGCCGCAGCATTGATTTCCATGGCCCTTTGCACGACCACCCTGGGGTGTACCGAAGCACCGTCGATAGTGCCGAAGAAGAGTTCTTCGAAGGCCAGTACCCGATGGCGGTTATCAAGAAAGAGCGCAGTGAAAACTTCGTTTTTGTATTCCGCTAATTTTAGTCGCAGATACTTGATGGTATCTGTGGAGCTGGTGAGCGCCTGACCGGGTGAGTGACGTTCGGTTAGTATGTCGAGGGCGAGGTTGATAACAGCGGCCTGTTCGGCTGTGGTTAAGTCGTTTGGTGCTGCATTGAACCGCATTGTTTCGCGCATATTTTTCATGGTGATCTCCTGAAATAGCAGGCGACGGAGATCACGCCCTGGCGGGAGATAAATCT
>Ga0316209_1002927_pt1 | contig 12543 bp, 10 predicted proteins | sample 6monopyrite_MG_FD_204945 | JGI IMG/M metagenome (GOLD analysis project Ga0316209, IMG submission 204945) | Microbial mat bacterial communities from mineral coupon in-situ incubated in ocean water Damariscotta River, Maine, United States -... | ecosystem: Environmental > Aquatic > Marine >...
TCTCTGCATATGGTCTTCCAGTTGAGAGGGTCTTGCAGGCGGATAGATAGGTACTGGAATACCACCCGCTAACAAGATGCCAAAAAAACTATAAAAATAATCAGCACCACTCGGCAACATGAGTACAGCAGGTTCAGCCGGTTCTAATCCGCGTTGCTGAAGTCCAGCGGCGACACGAGCGGCTGCATCTTTGAGTTGCTGATAGGTGATAACCTCGTCATCGCCTTCATCGGTATACATCCTGATATGAGGTCTGTCCGGATGTGTGCTTACATGCCAGTTCAAAACATCTATCAAGGTCACTAAGTCGTCAGGCGTTAGCTTAACGTCAGCTCCGGTATCATCCAATGCTACCGCCTGTATGTCTGCTTCATGCAGGACTGGCCTGGGTATCGCCGTCCCCTGGATGGCGCGTAATAAATCTCTTGCTGATTGTGCTTCTATGATGTTTTGTTCAGGCAATGCCAGCTTGAATTTAGCTTCTACTCTGGAAATCAATTCGACACGGGTCAGGCTGTCCAGGCCAAGATCTTTTTCAAAACTGGTATCTAGTGTTATTGCCTTTGAGAGGCGATTTGGCTGAACTTCTGCGACAAGAGCATTGATTACCTGTAATAATTTTATTACGATATCGTTTGTCTTATTTGTGGTGTCGATAGATGACATAAAATGCTCGCCTATAACTTATCTTATTATAATAATAAATGGAACAGGTCATAATATTTGAAAACTGGGAGCAGAATACAGTTGTTGTTAATATGGATAACTAGTAAGCACTAATTTGGTTATGTTTATCGAGGGTGTAAGATAGTCATCCGTATTTGATAAAGATAGCGACATCATAATTGAACATGACAGCAGGATACCGTTGGTTATATCTTTTTTGCCTGGTGTTTGCAGGCGAGCTTATTTTTAGTTTACCGTTTCATATTACACGTTTTTTTCGCCCCACTTTTCTCGAAGTGTTTGGCTTTAGCAATGCCGAATTGGGTGATGTTTTTGCGGTCTACGGTGTTCTGGCGTTACTGGCGTATTTTCCAGGTGGCGCTATTGCCGATCATTTTTCTGCCAGGAAATTAATGTCGTTGTCACTGGTTGCAACGGCGGCTGGTGGTGTGATGATGGCACAGGTACCGGGGTTCTGGGTCATGGCTATGCTGTTCGGTTACTGGGGTTTGACAACAATACTTCTGTTCTGGGCGGCACTCATCAAGGTCACTAGAGAATGGGGTGGTGCAATCAAGCAGGGTAGTGCGTTTGGTATTCTGGATGGTGGCCGCGGTTTTATCGCTGCAATGACAGCATCCGTTGCTGTATGGTTGTTGGCTATATTGTTACCCGCTGACCTTGAAACACTCGCGCCCGCCGAACGTGAATATGCACTGCAATCGGTGATTTATTTTTATAGTTTTATGACTTTGTTAGCTGCGTTACTGGTCTGGTTAATTATTGCCGATCACAAAACGAATGCAGAAGAACGCGTACCAGTATGGCTGGGTATGACTACGGTAATAAAAAAACCAGTGGTATGGTTGCAGGCCATCATTATCATTTGCGCCTATTCCGCTTATAAGGCGCTGGATAATTACGGGCTGTATGCGCAAGTTGCATTTAATATGAACGAGCTCGAAGCAGCGGAATTTGTAAAAAATGGCGCTTATCTGCGCCCGGTTGCAGCGATTATTACTGGCTTTATTGTTGATCGCTTTGTTGCCAGCCGCATCATCGTCATTTTCTTTGCCATATTGGCCGTGAGTTATGCTTTGCTCGGTTTCGCATCTGTACCTGGTTTTGCAATTGTTTATCTCTACACAAATATTATTATAACCTTTGTCACAGTATTCGGGATTCGTGGCGTTTATTTCGCTTTGATAGAAGAAACTAAAATCAAAGGCAACATCACCGGTACTGCAGTCGGTCTTATTTCAGTGATTGGCTTTACACCGGAAATCTATTTTGCATCTATTGCAGGACGCCTGATTGATGCAGCACCAGGCATTGCAGGACACCAGCATGTTTTCCTGATGCTAGCGGGTTTTGCAGTAGTGGGTATTCTGGCGACGGTATTTCTTGCGAAAATTAAAAAGAACAACACAGGCGATCCGGCTCTAAGAATTAAAGGGGACGAAATGAAGCAGGTGAGTGGGCCCGTGAAAGACTGGGACCTTAGGGTATAACTGATGCATACAACACGGCGACAATTTATCAAAACTCTGGCGGCACTCGCTGCTGCGCTATCTGTGCGGCCGGGTTTCGCTGCCTTGCCTTCTGCCAGACACATGCGCAGCATCCCTTCGAGCGGTGAGAAAATTCCTGCGATTGGCCTTGGTTCGTGGCTGACGTTTGCGATTGATCTTGATGACAGGGAGGCACTGGCAAAGCGTATCGCCATTCTGCGTGAATTTCTCGAACAGGGCGGCGGTCTGCTGGATTCCTCGCCGATGTACGGTGTTGCGCAAAAGGTCATCGGGCTTGGCCTGAAGCAGATTGCGCAACATGACGATCTGTTTGCTGCTACCAAGGTGTGGACACATGGCAATCGCCAGGGCCTGATACAAATGGAACAATCGTTTAGTTTGTGGAGCCTGCCGAAGTTAGATCTAATGCAGGTACACAACCTGCTGGACTGGGAGACTCATCTACCTACCTTGCATGCGATGAAAGCAGAAGGCGAAATTCGTTATGTTGGCGTTACTACCTCGCACGGACGTCGTCATGATGACCTGCAACACATTATGCGCACGCAGAAGCTGGATTTTGTGCAGTTCACTTACAACATACTCGACCGTGAGGCAGAACAGGTCTTGCTGCCGATGGCACAGGACAAGGGCATCGCCGTGATTATCAACCGCCCGTTTCAACGCGGTGGCCTGTTTGATCACGTCGAACGCCATGCCTTACCTGACTGGGCATCAGAGATTGACTGCACCAGTTGGGCGCAGTTTTTCCTCAAATTTATTATCTCTCACCCGGCGGTAGGCTGCGCGATACCGGCGACTTCGCAGCTGGCGCATCTGAAGGAAAATATGGGCGTTGCTTATGGGCGACTACCTGATAAGGCCTTGCGACGTAAGATGGTGGAGCATGTGAATAAGTTGTAACACTTTTTAAACTTGCTTCATTTCTCTCATTATCCGGCTTTAACGCTGTTTATCATTTTCTGCATGTTCTGATAATGACTGCCTTTCCAGTAGATTTTCTTGCATGAGTCGCATTGGAAAAACGCGTCATAGTACTTTTTTGTTTTTGCTAACAACTGTGATTCTATAAGTTGTTTGTCTACTGCTTGTGTTGTGCCATTGCAGTGCATACAACGGGTGAACGGTTTTAAATCATCGTATAGATCGAAGCGCGACAATATTTCCAGCAACTGTTGTTGCGGTTGTCTGTTACGCACAAAATATCCGTGGGTAATCTGTTTACGCATCAGCAGTAAACGGTCGCAGGTGAGCAGTATGCGATGCTCCTCGACTGATATGTCCGCCAGCGTTGGGTCATCGCAATCATTTTTGTAAAGCGTATCAAATCCCAACATACGAAGGTAGGCGGCGAGCTTGCCTAGATGAACATCAAGCACAAATCTGGGTATGGCTAATGGTACTGGCTGGCAGTGTTGTAGTGACGAGATTGTCTTTATTTTCGTTTCATCCAGTGAATCAGACATCAGTGAATTAGACATTGGGTAAACACTTATCTGGTCATCGGCTTGAACCTGGTAGTTAAAATCGACCGATATCTCATTGACGATAATAAGGTCGACTTCTGTATGCGGTATGCCGATCGATTCGATCAGGTCTTTAACCGATCTTGATTTTTTTAGCTCGACGTTAAAATCTGTCCTGCGTTTGTCCTGTGTCAAGAAATCGTTGAGTTCCTGATAGTAACGTATAGTAATCTGTTGTGGCATGGGAACATAATAACGGATAATAAATCGAAGTGGTTATACCCGTTACTTATTAAATATTGTTATTAGCTATTAATATTACTGCCTTAATATTTGACTTGTTTTTGTAACGTAATGAGGGAGATTATATGAACACTCGAATAATCATCAAGGGGAAGGAAGTTAGCAATCCTTTTGCAAGAGCGCTGTTGCTACTCGGTGCTATTATCGTAGCTGCACTGGTGGCGGCAGTGGTTATATTTGTTCTGCTTCCGGTCATCGGTATTGCGGTGACATTGTCATTTGGATTCATCGTGATTTTTGTCATTGCGATTATGGCAAGCGTTATCTCTCTGGTTCTGGTCACCATGATTTCAAGCTGGTTATTTGGTTCGACGGAATTTCGTGTCATAAGGATTCACAGGAAATGATCACCAAAGGGTGAGGTGCACTTTATTAGGTACACTGTTTGGCTCATGCTAATAAATCTTAAGCCCTATTGATCAACCTTGACTTAAGGTTGACTCAAGGCGGATTAAAATTACACTAAAGACAGAGGTTGTATATAACCTGAATTTATATAAAAAGTAAGTTGAATCGATTATGAATTATCCAAGATATTTGTTGTTGATTTCCTCTCTCGTACTGGCATTGTTTATGCCACCTGCGTGGGCTGACGGCAAGGCCTATGTGGTCGATGTTGATGGCACTATCGGGCCTGTTAGCCTTGACCTGATTACCAGAGCGATTGATGATGCAGAAACTGATTCAGCGACCATGGTGGTTTTGCTGATGAATACCCCTGGCGGACTCGACCATTCCATGCGCAAGATCATTGCCGCGATTCTGGATTCGGAGATACCCGTTGTCAGTTATGTTTATCCTCCTGGTTCGCGTGCAGCCAGTGCTGGTACCTATATCCTCTATGCTAGTCATGTTGCTGCTATGTCGCCGGCGACTAATCTGGGTGCAGCCACGCCTGTGCAAATCGGTGGACTACCAAAGATGCCTGCTGAGCCAAAACCTGCAGCTCAGGAGGGCGAGGCTGAAATGCCTGCGCAAGATAACAGGACCAGCATGGAAAAGAAAATTATCAATGATGCCTCGGCTTATATCAAAGGCCTGGCAAAGCTCAGACACAGAAATGAGGAATGGGCCGAAAAGGCGGTTAGAGATGGAGTCAGCCTGACGGCAGAAGACGCCCTGGAGATGTCTGTTATTGATGTGATGGCAGACAATGTCGCTGATCTATTCAAACAGCTTCACGGTAAAACCATCAATCTCAAAAACAGGTCGGTGACCCTGGATACAGAGGCGCTAATCATAGAACGCATTAAACCCGATTGGCGCTCGCGTTTGCTAAGTGTTATCACCAATCCGAACATTGCCTATATTCTGATGCTGGTCGGCGTTTATGGTCTGGTCATCGAGTTTTCTAATCCCGGAGGCATTTTACCGGGCGTCATCGGTTCAATCTGCCTGTTACTCGCGCTGTACGCTTTTCAGGTGTTACCCATTAACTATGCCGGTCTCGCGTTGGTCGGTATTGGACTGGCATTTATTGTCTCCGAAATGTTTATTACCAGCGGTGGAATTCTGGGCATCGGGGGCGTCGTCGCTTTTGTGATCGGTTCGATTATTTTATTCGACGATAAATATATAGCTGTGTCGTTACCTCTGATTGGCGGAGTCGCTGCCATTGCAGCAGGATTCCTGTTGTGGATTATCCGGCGTCTGTCGACGATTCGGCATAAACAGGTGGTTAGCGGGCTGGAGTATTTGATAGGTCAGGTCGCTGAGGTGATTCACGATTTTACCGGTAAAGGCCGTGTTAGAGTTGAAGGCGAATCATGGCTGGCTGAAAGTGCAGTGCCGCTGACAGCCGGACAAAAAGTGAGAATAAAGGACGTTGAACATCTGGTTCTTAAAGTTGAATCGATTGATGCTACTGACCCCACGAAGGAGAAATCATAATGTATTTAGAATATCTTTTGCCGCTGCTTCTCGTTGCCGGTATCCTGTTTTCTGCACTTCGTGTTCTACGTGAGTATGAGCGGGGAGTGGTCTTTTTCCTGGGACGTTTCCAGGCGGTGAAGGGGCCCGGCTTAATCATCATTATCCCGATGATCCAGAAAATGGTACGTGTGGATCTACGTGTGATCACCATGGACATTCCCCCGCAGGATGTCATCTCCAAAGATAATGTCACGGTACATGTGAGTGCCGTGCTTTATTTTCGCGTGGTTGATGCCGAACGCGCCATTATCCAGGTTGAAGATTACATGGTGGCCACCGGCCAGCTTGCCCAGACTACGCTGCGTTCAGTGCTGGGTCAGCATGATCTGGATGAAATGCTTTCACAACGCGATAAGTTAAATGCAGATATCCAGAATATCCTGGATGAACAAACATCATCCTGGGGTATCAAAGTCACCAATGTTGAGATCAAACACATTGATCTGGATGAGAGCATGATTCGCGCCATAGCCAAACAGGCTGAAGCAGAACGTGAACGTCGCGCTAAGGTTATTCATGCCATGGGTGAACTGGAAGCATCGGAAAAATTATTGGCCGCAGCCGATGTTATCGCCAAAAACCCACAGGCCCTGCAACTTCGTTATCTGCAGACCTTGAGTGATATCTCCACAGAAAACACTACGACTATAGTATTTCCGTTACCGCTAGATATGCTAAAAGTATTCAACAAACCAAAGTCAGGCAATCAAACCGATGATTGAGCATGTTCTTACAACACATAAAAAGAGGACGGATGAATCATTGTTAATCCCGCCGTCGCCTTTAATCGGTTAATCTAGCGTATCGGTTAAAACAAAGAAAATCATTTAGGAAGATAATATGAAAAAAGTCATTGTTGGTCTGGTACTGATTATCATAATTGCAATATCAGTAGGTGGCTATTATGTATTAACTAATCTTGATAGCCTGGTTGAAGCAGCCATTGAAAAATACGGCAGTGAAGCCACACAAACATCTGTGCTGGTGGACAGTGTAAAACTAAACCTTACGGACGGTGCTGCTGGCATCAATGGCCTGACCATTGCGAACCCCGATGGATATGCTCAGCCTTATGCATTTTCACTTGGTGAAGTACGCGCCGGCATAGATCTGCAGTCTTTACAGGAAGAACCTTATATCATCAATGAAATTACCGTACTTGCACCGCAGGTATTCGTAGAAATTAATGAAGCGAATAAAACCAACTTAAATGAGTTGAAGAAAAATCTGGCATCCGGCTCAACAGCAGCACAGGATAAAAAACCACAGGCAGATGGCAGCACAAAAGAGCCACGTTTAATCATTCGCCGTGTCACCTTTACTGATGGCAACATTCAGGCCAGGGTAGCGGCTCTGGATAATAAAGAGCTACAGGTCAAACTGCCGGGACTGGACATGACTAACCTTGGCGGCAGCAAGGGTGCCACCGCTACTGAGCTTGCCAGCGAAATATTAAATCGTTTAACTGACCGTGCAACTGAGATTGTTAAAAAAGATATTATTGATGCAGAGTTAAATAAACTTAAAGAAAAAGCGCAGAAAAAAATCGACGAAGAAAAAGCCAAACTCAAAGAAAAGGCCGACAGCAAACTAGATGAGCAAAAAGACAAAGCAAAGGACAAGCTGAAGGGTTTGTTCTAGCCATTCGGTAGGACATCAGTTGGCGGCAAGGTCGTCGTAGCGGCGGGTACTGAATTTCTCTCCGAAGTGCGAATAAACTTCGTCAACGGTGCGTGGGGCACAGGTCCTGGGGTGGAAGATGGCATAGTTACTTTTTGCCGCCCTGGGAAAGAGTTCTACGGCATGCGTGTCGGGAGTTTTTTCCAGCGATTGTAAAAAAGTGATGGCTCCGTCGGTACCCAGGAAATGGGTCAGGTAGAGATCGGTCTCTGTGGCTTCACGATTGATCGAGGAAGCAAGTATTTTCAGATTGTCACGTACCATTTCCGCAGCCATTATTGCCGATAAACGGGGATTCTTACGCAGAGCAAGCAAGTGCTGGTACATCGGTTCGTCGCGCACCATGGGCCGCTGGTATCCGTATAGGGTCTCGTAGTACTCGATGTTCGCTGCGTAATCGACAACAAAACCATACTTTGCACCATGAGTCTTGATGGTATTCAGCCAGGTGTCGTGGGTAAACTGGTATATGCCGGTCGCTGACGAGGTCGTGGCCTCACTCGCGGGTTTGAAGTTGCTTTCAGTGGCGGCCAGCTTCATCAGGTACGAGAAGTTCACGCCGGTACGCACACTACTTAGTCGGATGGCAGCAACGACACCATGATCAATTCCGAACCTTGCAGCATCACTGTGGGCAAGGTTCGCATAGGCCGCTATGATAACAGCAAGTTCGGCATCCTTTAGCTGTCTGGCGGAATCCGGCAGGTACAGGGCGCGGAACTCTGCTATGGCCTGCCCGGTGCGGAGCCCCTTGAAACCGTCTGCTTCTCCAATGTCAAAGCCAAGTTTGAGCAGGTTTTCCTGTTGTTCCTGTACCAGTGGATCAAAGGCGTAATAGCGCTTTTTGACTTCTGGCTCCGGCATCACCAACAACGGCCCCCATTGCCGCTGAGTCGCTTCTATTGCCCTGGCTAAACGGGTTTTCTTTTTGCCCGACCGTGGTGGCGGCTTCCTGTCGCTTGCGGAGTGGTGCTTACCGCGCACAACCTGCCCAGTCTCCAGTGCACTAATTGCTGACACTTCAGGCTGGTCGTTGTCTTTCACTTTGCTCTGCGCATCGTGGAAAACGCTGGTGGAGAGTAGAGATGCGAAAGCCAGAACGCTTATAGTGGCTACAGTTGCTCGGCGCCACGGGCCTGTCGAGCTTGTCTTTGTCTGCGATGACTTGAGGGTCTGCAGCTCTTTTTTAATATTGTCACATTCAGCTTCTGCTTCTGCAAGTCGCAGATTTAGCAGTTCGAGTTCTACTTTGTTTATTTCAATTTTGTCTTGCATTTCGGTTCAGCCTTACTCATTTAATACGACAACCATGCCCATTGGCGTGGTCACGTTGCCTAGTGCTTTGGGATCACCGACTGCCTTGACTATTTGCAGCCCCTATAACACGTGACCTTATATAAGTACTTATGCAAATAACGTACTAACTATCTACCAGATTATATATATCAATAAGTTATATGATATTTCTAATATTATATTGAAGTAATTATGTAAAATTATGTGTCGGTTTTATTGATTTCTTTACAGTCATACAAATAAATGACTTCTTTTTATAATCACATTCCATCATCAATCTAGATGATTCAGCTATCAGCTCAAACAATACCAAAGCCATTAAAGAAAACAATATAGATGTCGATACTAAGCCTAACAGTTAAGTGTAATTGTTAAGGCCCGCGCACTGTCAAACCAAAGAAATTACCGGCAATGAGTATAAGATTATGAACCGCTTCGTCCACGGATTACTGGCCTTAATTATTGCAATTGGAAGTATGCCATTCTCTACCGGCCACGCTGTAGAGAATGTTACTTATACTTTTGGCGTCATACCACAATTTGACACCCGACAAACACTAGCCATTTGGGAGCCACTGCTTGCAGAGCTAGAAGAACGAACGGGTTTAAATTTTCAGCTGCAAGGCTCATCTAATATTCAAAAGTTTGAGGCCGCGTTCATGGACGGCGATTTCGATTTTGCTTACATGAACCCATACCAGGTACTTAAAGCAAGTAAGTCACAGGGTTATGTTCCCATGGTACGTGATATCGGACGTTCATTATCTGGCGTACTCGTGGTACGCAAAGATGGCACCGTAAAAGACATTGCAGACCTGGCTGGCAAACAGATCGCTTTTCCAGCACCCAATGCGCTTGGTGCGACGCTGGTGGTGCGGACAGATTTAAAACATATCTACAATATTGATGTTGTGCCTGTTTATGTAAAAAGCCACTCATCGGTGTATCTTAATGTTGTAATGGGCGAGGCCGATGCCGGTGGTGGTGTGCAAAAGACATTGTCACAACAGCCACTATCAGTGCGTGGTAACTTGCGTGTTATTTACAAAACGCGTGATATAACACCACATCCAGTCACTGCACATTCTAGAGTGCCAGCCTCAGTGCGTGAATCGGTGCGTCTGGCTTTGCTTGCGTTTGGAGAAAGCAAAAAGGGGCAAGCGTTATTGAGCGCAGTTCCCATTAATAAAATCGGCGACACCAGTATTGGTGACTACAAACAATTAGGCGAATGGGGCCTGGACGAATTTTACGTCAGCCATTAACGCTATGGGTATCCGTACTAAATTATTGTTACCACTGTTGATGTTACTGATGGTGATCATCGGTTCAGTTGAGCTCTTCTGGTTACCTTCACTTACAGCACGAGAAGAAATTAAGCAGATGAAAAATCAGTACGACCAGCTCGGCGTGCTAGAAATTGCGCTGGTCGACCCTTTATTAGAAGGCAATCTCGCGCAGTTACATCTGATTATAGATGAAGTTTTAACTAAGCATTCAGAGTGGAAACGTTTTTCACTATACAAAGAACAAGGTGGACGCCTTTACCCGATAGTAGAATTGCCTGATATCGCAGAGGGTGAACATATCTTCAATATCGAGCATCCGATCAAACATCTGGATGCAACACTAGGGGTAATCTACCTGACTATCGATTTAACCCAAACCTTCGATGACTTTAAGGACGATCTCCGAACACTCGACTGGCTATTACTATTTTTACTGCCAATGGTTGCCATTGGCAGTGCAGTATTACAGGACAGGTTTGTTCGACGTCCACTACACACACTTGCGGGTGCCGCTACACGCATAGCCCATGGCGACTTCGACGTAAAATTACCCAAACCCAGTACAGATGAAGTAGGGCAACTTATTCTGGCGTTTGATGGTATGTGTAAAATGCGCAATACCGCGCAGAACTCACTCGAAAAATTAGCTTATTTCGATATGCTCACGCGACTGCCCAATCGTGTCATGTTCAAAGAACATCTGACGCAAGCCCTGAAAGCAGCTGAGAAAAAAAACAACAAACTCTCGTTAATGTTCATCGACCTCGATCGTTTTAAAGTCGTTAACGATACTCTTGGGCACGAAATAGGTGACCGTTTATTGGTAGAGGCTGGCGAACGCATAGAAAAATGCATACGTGCTGGTGACCTCGTCGCACGCCTGGGTGGTGATGAATTTACTGTCGTCGTCAACGAAAAAAAGCATCATAAAGGATCACGCATAATAGCAGAGCGCATCATCGAAGCATTACAACAACCGTTTGTTTTTGGCAGCCTCAAACCTGTGGTCAGCCCAAGCATCGGTATCTCATTTTATCCAGAACATGCGTCAAACTACGGCACTATGATGCAGTATGCTGATACCGCAATGTACCAGGCTAAAGCTGGAGGTGGTAACTGCTACAGTTACTATACCGCAGAGATGGGCGATAAACTGGCGTATAACATGAACATAGAAGCGGGACTTCGTCGTGCATTGGTAGAAGACGAATTTGTCCTGCATTATCAACCCAAGATCCATCTCGCTAGCGGCAAAATTGTTGGCATGGAAGCCTTGATACGCTGGGATGATCCGCAGAAGGGCTTGATTCCACCTGATGACTTTATCCCGCTAGCCGAAGAGGCCGGTCTCATTATTCCTATCGGCGAGTGGGTGCTTCACAATGCATGTAAACAGTTTGCAGAGTGGGGCGTGACAGATTTAGAGCTAGCCATAAATCTGTCTGCAAGCCACCTTTACGATGCCAGCCTGCTAGATACTTTGAAGACTACGCTAGAAAAAACAAACTTTGCAGCCAATCGATTAGAAATCGAAATAACCGAAAATGCATTGATGCACGATGTGGGACAAACCATTACCGTCCTCGAACAGATCAGAAAACTGGGCGTAAAAGTCGCGATCGATGATTTCGGCACTGGCTATTCATCACTCAACTATCTAAAACGCTTCGCAATCGACACCATCAAAATAGACCGTTCCTTCGTCAGCGACATACCACATGATGCCGATGATGTAGCCATTACCACAGCCACCGTAGTGATGGCACACAGCCTTAACCGTCGCGTCGTCGCCGAAGGCATAGAAACTCAGGAGCAGGCAGATTTCCTCAATAAACTGGGCTGCGAAATGGGCCAGGGATACTACTACAGTAAACCCTTACCATCGAACGAAATCCCCAAAATGTTAAGTGATAACCGCAGCCTGAAATGGCCTAAACCAACGCTGGTAAATGCCAAAGCAATAAACTAAATGTTAGCCTACATGCTGCAAGTATCGATAAATAAACTTGCCAGCTTCTCCCAATAAAATATAATCCCTCCGTCAGCTTTATCCCAATGGTGTTGTTATGCACCGATCCATTAATAGTAATGAGAATAGTAAGAGTATTAGAGCCATTATGAATGCAGATGATTTACGCCAACAATTAATGACACAGGGCTTAACCCAGAGTGAACTGGTATCCAGTCCTTTTAAGCAGTTTGAAGCCTGGTATGAGCAAACCATCGATACAGGGATCTATGAACCGGGGGCGATGTCTCTGGCGACGGTGGATGCAGATGGTCAGCCCTGGCAACGTATTGTGTTATTGAAGTTGTTTGATGAACATGGCTTTGTGTTTTTTACTAATTACGAAAGCCGTAAAGCGAAACAGATTGCCC
>Ga0316209_1002929_pt1 | contig 12537 bp, 8 predicted proteins | sample 6monopyrite_MG_FD_204945 | JGI IMG/M metagenome (GOLD analysis project Ga0316209, IMG submission 204945) | Microbial mat bacterial communities from mineral coupon in-situ incubated in ocean water Damariscotta River, Maine, United States -... | ecosystem: Environmental > Aquatic > Marine > Coastal...
TTATTGCCAGTGATGTTGGTTTATCTGCCGCTATTTTAAAAATCATTAATTCACCATTTTACGGTATGAACCGACGTATCTCTGAAATTAAACAAGCAGTGATGATGTTAGGTTTAAAAACCATTAATGGTTTAGTCACCGCATTATTGCTAAAAGCTTCTTTTAAGGGTGACGCTTCTATTTCTTTAGAGCGTTTTTGGGATGATGCGCAAGATGTTGCTAATGCTATGACCTTTATTGGTAACAAAATTAAAAATGAACTGCCCGTTGACATGCTTTATACCATAGGTTTATTTCAAAACTGCGGCATCCCCTTATTAGCATTAAAATACGCTGACTATAAAGAGGTGCTAGTTGAAGCAAATAGGCAAGGTGTTAATTCAACTAAGTTAGAAGAGGCTCGATATCGCACCAACCATGCCGTAATTGGCTATTATGTTGCCAATTCGTGGCATTTACCTAAAGATATTTGTTTATTAATATTACAGCATCATGAACCTGATTTTTTTACTCACGTTACTGATCCTAATACACAATTATCTTTTGCCGCATTAAAAGCGGCAGAGAATTTGGTTGAGAAAGTAAAACGCTATAATTCTTCGCCAGATTGGGCTGATGTTGGTGATGCCGCGTTGGATATTCTTGGCATTTCACCACAAGATTATAATGATCTTGAAGATGACTTTGCCGAGTTGTTTTAAAAGCAATGACACGATAAAACTAATTCACTTCAATAGCGAAAAATTAACATTAGATTAATGGTTGAAAGCAGGTTCTTTAACATTCATTTGCTTTGAGAGAAAAATTTTTGCCAACCTCTAACCTTTATGCGAAACCACACCATATACTGAAAAAATTAGTCTTAATTATTACATTAAAAACCTTAAAATCGACTCACTTTTGAGCTATGCTTGGCTTTCATTATTTTGTTCATTTTTCTTTCAATTAATAAGGGTTGATTATTTAGAATTAACCCTCCAAAAATAAGGTAAATTTCAGCCATGTTTGCTAGCTTAAAAGCACAGCCTACCGATCCTATCTTAGGTCTATTAGCTAAATACCGAGAAGATACTAACCCTAAAAAAATTGATTTAGGTGTTGGTGTTTATAAAAATGAAGCCGGTGAAACTACCGTGCTTAATTGTGTAAAAAAAGCCGAGCAACATCGTACTGATACCGAAACCAGTAAGGTTTACATTGGCCCAACCGGTTCACCGCTTTATAACGATAGAATGACGCAACTTATTTTTGGTCAAGATCATAAAGCATTGACTGAAAATCGTGTTCGAACAGCGTCTACTCCTGGTGGTACCGGTGCCTTACGCGTAGCTGCTGAGTTTATTAAATCATGTAAGCCTGGCGCTACTATTTGGGTTAGTAATCCAACATGGGCAAACCATACGGGCTTGTTTCAAGCAGCGGGTTTAACGGTAAAAACTTACCCTTATTACGATTATGAGAACAAAAGCTTAGATTTTGATGGCATGCTCTCCGCGCTTAAACAAGTATCAAGCGATGATGCGGTGTTATTACATGCATGTTGTCATAACCCAAGCGGTATGGATTTAAGTCGGGAACAATGGCAACAAGTAGCTGATATCGCTAAGTCTGTTGGTTTTACCCCTGTGGTAGACATGGCTTATCAAGGTTTTGGACAGGGTTTAGAAGAAGATGCTTACGGCTTACGCTTAATGGCTGAATCGGTTAATGAAATGGTTGTCTGTAGCTCATGTTCTAAAAACTTCGGTTTATACCGTGAACGCATTGGCGCCTGCACTATTATTGGCGAATCAAGTCTGCAAGCGGATATTGCTTATTCTGTCGTATTGTCTGTAGCTCGTGTAATTTACTCAATGCCGCCAGCTCATGGCGCTGCATTGGTTGAAACTATTTTATCGTCAGACGAATTACGTAACGAATGGTATGCTGAATTGGCTGAAATGCGTGATCGTATTAATGGTAATCGCCAACTTATTGTTGATAAATTAGTAGAAAATGGCGTAACACGCGACTTTAGCTTTATTACGCGTCAAGCAGGTATGTTCTCCTTCTTAGGCATAACTCCTGAACAAGTACAACGTTTGCAAGATGAGTTCAGCATTTACATGGTAGGTTCAAGCCGAATGAGTATTGCCGGTATTGCTAACAGTAATGTTGACTACTTAGCGCAATCTATTGCTAAAGTGCTGTAATAACAAGTTGACTTAAATAAAACGATAACAAGCGAGCTATTTTTATAATATTTCGCTTATTTATCATCAAGGCTAGGCTTTTTTTATTCTATTAGAGTAAAATAGGTTTAGCTTTTTTTTTATTGCTACTTTTACTTACTAAACATCAAAGGAAATTGTTGTGACTGCTCCTGGTAACCTATTTATTCTTTCTGCACCTAGTGGCGCAGGTAAATCTAGCTTAATTAAAGCCTTGTTAGAGCAAGGAAAAAAAGAATCCAGTAGAGCAATGCAAGTCTCCGTATCGCACACCACGCGCGATCCTCGTCCGGGTGAAAAAGATGGCGAACATTATCACTTTGTTTCCGTTGAAAACTTCAAAAAACAAATCAAAAAAAATGCTTTTTATGAATTTGCTGAGGTGTTTGGTAATTATTACGGTACCTCTGAGGCGGCTATAGACAACCAATTGGCGCAAGGTATCGATGTTTTTTTAGATATCGATTGGCAAGGTGCCCAGCAAGTGCGCATGAAAAAGCCCTCAGTAACAACAATATTTATTAGCCCGCCATCAAAAAAAGAGCTCGAAAACCGTTTACGTGGTCGTGGGCAAGACAGCGAAGAAGTGATCGCCCAACGTATGGCAAAAGCACAATGCGAATGTTCACATTTTCAAGAGTTTGATTACATTATTATTAACGATGATTTTGAGCAGGCTTTAACTGACCTAACAACCATAGTAAAAAATCAACGTTTAAAGCGCCACCAACAAGTGGCTCAACATAAAGTCCTTTTAGATGAACTTATTTGTTAAAGTACCTAGATAACTCAGGTATCGCTGTTTTCGTAGACGGGAGCTTGTTCGCGCTTAAATGAGCGCGATTAAAGCCATCAAACGCAAAAAATTTCAGTCTTATAAGGCTTTTGCTTGCTAAATGTCCTTGCACTCAGTAAAATGCAGCGCTATTTTATGAATTTAAGTTGGAGTGACCAAATGGCTCGCGTAACTGTTGAAGATGCCGTAGAAAAAATCGGTAATCGTTTTGATTTGGTGCTAGTTGCATCACGTCGTGCTCGTCAAATTGCAACGGGCGGCAAAGAACCTTTGGTTGATGTCGAAAATGACAAACCAACCGTTTTAGCTTTGCGTGAAATTGAAGCTGATTTAATCACTAACGATGTAATGGATGTATCAGATCGTCAAGAAAGAATTCAGCAAGACACGGCTGAATTAGATGCTGTTGCCGCCATTGTTGGTAATCAAATGCAAGAATTAGGTTAATTTTACTTTAATAAAACTTAACCTAAAAGCGCGTGATTTTTTTCTATTATTTTCTATGATAATAAAGAAAAGAAGTTACGCGTTTTTTATTGCTTGCAAACCAGACGCAAAGCCACGTATTCTAACATTATACGAACACTTTCTTGTTTACTAAAAAATGGAGTAATAGGTGTATCTATTTGAACCATTAAAAGAATTCAGCGCTACCTACCTATCAAAAGTGCAAGTTGATTTGCTTAAGCATGCTTATGTTGTCGCAAGAGAAGCTCATGATGGTCAAATGCGCTCAAGTGGTGACCCTTACATTACTCACCCTGTTGCCGTTGCACTGAATTTAGCCAAAATGCATTTAGACCATGAAACCTTAATGGCTGCATTGCTTCATGATGTGATTGAAGATACTCCTGTAACTAAAGATGAATTAGCCGAATTATTTGGTCATACCGTAGCAGAGTTAGTAGAAGGGGTAAGTAAGCTAGACAAATTAAAGTTTGATAATAAAGAAGAAATGCAAGCGGAAAATTTCCGTAAAATGGTTTTGGCCATGGTGCAAGACATTCGAGTTATCTTAATTAAACTTGCTGATCGCACTCATAATATGCGCACTCTTGGTTCATTAAGACCTGACAAACGCCGCCGTATTGCTCGTGAAACCCTCGAAATTTATTCACCTATTGCTAATCGTCTTGGTATTCATGATATTAAGAATGAATTAGAGTTACTGGGGTTTGAAGCGCTTTATCCTATGCGCTCAAGAGCACTTAAATCTGCCGTTAAAAGTGCCCGTGGTAACCGAAAGGCCATTGTTGATAATATTCAAGAAGAAATAGTATCGCGTTTGAAAGAAAGTAATATTAGCGCACAAGTTATTGGTAGAGAAAAACACCTTTATTCAATTTATCGTAAAATGCTCAACAAAGAGCTGATGTTCAACGAAGTTATGGACATATATGCCTTTCGTGTGATTGTTGATGATAAAATTGATGACTGTTATCGCGCATTAGGCGCCATGCATAATTTATTCAAACCCATTGAAAGCCGTTTTAAAGATTATATCGCTATTCCCAAAACTAACGGTTATCGGTCGCTGCATACATCACTTATTGGCCCTCATGGTATTCCTGTTGAAATCCAAATCAGAACCAATGATATGGATCAAATGGCTGACAAAGGGGTTGCTGCCCACTGGCTTTATAAAGAAGGTGGCGGTAATACCGATACCACCGCCCAAATGAAAGCCCGTCGTTGGATGCAAAGTTTACTCGAATTACAACAAAGTGCTGGTAGCTCTTTTGAGTTCATTGAAAATGTGAAATCAGATCTTTTTCCTGAAGAAATTTATGTTTTTACTCCCGAAGGACGCATTATCGAATTACCCATGGGCGCAACAGCAGTTGATTTTGCTTACGCTGTGCATACTGATGTGGGTAATTCATGTGTGGGGGTAAAAGTTGACCGTAAACCTTACCCTATGAGTCAACCACTTGATTCTGGGCAAACCCTTGAAGTAGTTACCTCAGCCGCCGCAAGACCTAACGCTACTTGGCTTAATTTTGTCGTTACCGCCAAAGCAAGACTGCAAATAAGAACCTATTTACGAAGCCGCGAGCAAACTGAATCAAAAGCGTTAGGGCACCGTTTATTAAGTCATGCCTTAGGCAAAATAAAAATAGAAGATATCAGTGAAGAAAAAATTGCCGAAGTAGTAAAACAAAGTGGCAATAAGAACTTTGATGATTTATTAACTAACATTGGTCTTGGCAATGCTTTAAGTATTGGTATTGCTAGGCGCTTAACCGATGAGTTCACCGAAGACAGCGAGATCACACCAAGTAATAGTAAAACCAAAATGCCTATTAAGGGTACCGAAGGCATGTTAGTTAGTTATGGTAAATGTTGTCGCCCTATTCCTGGTGATTCCATTTTAGCTTACTTAAGCCCGGGCAAAGGGTTAATGGTTCATCAGCAAGGTTGTCGCAATATTAAAGGTCATGAGCAAGGCGCGCTATTTCCAGTTAAATGGGATTCCGATATTGATAAAGAGTTTATCGCTAAACTGCGCATTGAAATTGTCAATCATCAGGGCGCTTTAGCACGCCTTACTAACGTTATTGCCAAGTGTGGTTCAAATGTCCATAGCTTAAATTCCGGTGAAAAAGAAGCGGGTCTCTATGTAATTGATATGGAAATCACTTGTCGCGACAGAATTCATTTAGCAGACATTATTCGTAAAATAAAAGTTATGATCGATGTTCAGCGCGTTATTCGTAATAAATAGAAAATATTAAGCTACGAGTAACAAGTTTCAAAAAACAAAATTTAAACCGTAGGAAATAGTATGAAAAGCATTATCTCAACAGATCAAGCACCCAGCGCAATTGGCACTTATAGCCAAGCAGTTAAAGTAAATAGTACCGTGTACTTATCAGGGCAAATTCCACTTGTTCCCGACACAATGACAGTTGTTGATGGTGGCTTTGCAGAGCAAACCGAGCAAGTATTTAAAAATTTATCTGCGGTATGTGAAGCTGCCGGTGGCTCTATTAACGACATGGTAAAAGTCAATATTTTTATGACCGACTTAAGTAACTTTGCCACAGTCAACGAAATAATGGCTAAATATTTCGAGCAACCCTACCCTGCTCGTGCCGCTATTCAAATCTCAAAGCTACCTAAAGATGTTGATATTGAAATTGACGGTATTATGGAATTATCAAGCATTAATTAATTATGACTCCAGAAAGACTAGAACGAATCAACACCATGTTAGATAAGCGCCAGCCAGATCTAACCGTTTGTATGGAAGGCGTGCATAAAACCCATAATTTAGCCGCTGTTGTTCGCACTTGTGATGCTATTGGTGTTAGCGATGTGCATGCCGTGTGGAAAAGCGAAGAAGCCGAGGTGCGTGGCGGCAGCGCTGCCGGCAGCCAAAATTGGATTGATGTTCATAATTACCATAAAACTAGCGATGCTATTGCTGCTTTAAAAGCGCAAGGCATGCAAATATTAGTAACTAATTTGTCTGATACTGCTGTTAACTTTACTGAGATTGACTACACTAAACCAACCGCAATTATTTTAGGGCAAGAAAAGTTTGGTACTTCAAAAGAAGCCTTAGCATTGGCGGATCAAGACATTGTTATTCCAATGGTGGGCATGGTGCAATCTTTAAATGTTTCTGTTGCTTGCTCAGTTGTTTTATATGAAGCACAACGCCAGCGTCAATTAGCGGGTATGTATAATCAGCCCCGTTTGAGCCATGAACGACGTCAACGTACCTTATTTAAAGGTGGTCACCCTATTTTTGCCGAAGCTTGTCAGCGCAAAGGCTTGCCCTATCCTGTAATAAACGACGATGGTCAAATTGTTGCCGATGACAATTGGTGGCAAAAAATGCAAATGGACAAAAAGGCTTGGCAACATCTCGATGATTAATACTGATTATTGTCAAGGAAAGCATGGAAGCACTGACTAAACTATCACAAGTTGCCCTTTCTACTCTTAAAGGTGTCGGCCCTAGTATGGCCACTAAGCTTGAGAGAATTGGCTTGCTGTCAGTGCAAGATTTATTATTTCATCTACCGCTACGTTACGAAGACCGCACCCGTGTCACTACAGTAAGAGACTGTCTACCCGGTACTCACACCAACATTATTGGCGAAATTACCAATAATCAAATTACTCATGGCAAACGCCGCATGTTGGTAGTTGATTTATTTGATGGTACAGGCAATGTGCAACTGTGCTTTTTCAGTTTTTCTGCCAGCCAAAAAAACAGCCTAAGCGTCGGCAGAACTATTCGCTGTTATGGTGAAATAAAACGCGGTCCACGTGGCTTGCAAATAGTACACCCTGAATATCGTGCTTTAGACGATGATCGCGCGCTAACGCCAATGGAAGAAACCTTAACACCTGTTTATCCAACCACCGATGGTTTAAAGCAAATTTCATTGCGCAACTTAACCGATCAAGTGCTAATTCGTTTACAGCGTGGTCAAGTAGAAGAGCTATTACCTGCCTCGTTATTCGATGAACAATACTCACTAGCGCAAGCATTAGCCATTATCCATAGACCGCCTCCCGAAGCATCTACAAGCCAACTTGAAAACGGCAAACATCCAGCGCAAGTGCGATTAATTAAAGAAGAATTGCTTGCCCATAATTTAAGTATGTTAAAGCTTAGACAAAGCAGCGACGTTCACCAAGCAATATCGTTAACCACTGATCAAGAAGTTGAGAGTGCTTTCTTAAATACATTACCTTTTTCGCCAACCAAGGCACAGGCACGGGTGGTAGCAGAAATTAAACAAGATTTAGTAAAAGCACAACCGATGATGCGTCTTGTTCAAGGAGATGTTGGCTCAGGCAAAACCTTAGTTGCTGCGTTAACAGCCTTAAGTGCCATTAGCCAAGGTTATCAAGTTGCTTTAATGGCACCGACTGAAATTTTAGCGGAGCAACACGCTATTAATTTTGCTAACTGGTTTAAAACACTAAACATTACAACAGGTTGGTTAGCAGGAAAAACCAAAGCAAAAGCCCGTCGCGAAGCATTAGCACAAATAGCGAGTGGTGAAATGCAAATGGTTATTGGCACCCATGCGCTGTTTCAAGCCGATGTGGTGTTTAGTAAATTAGTACTGGTAATTATTGATGAACAACACAAATTTGGTGTTCATCAGCGGCTGTCTTTGCGAGAAAAAGGCGTTTTTGATAATAATTATCCGCACCAACTGATCATGACAGCCACCCCCATTCCACGGACGTTAGCGATGACCGCTTATGCCGATTTAGACACTTCAGTAATTGATGAACTGCCGCCCGGACGTACGCCAATTAATACCGTTGCTTTACCTGATTCTCGTCGTGATATTGTGATTGAGCGCATTCGTCAAGGCTGCATTAATGACAATCGCCAAGTCTACTGGGTATGTACCCTTATTGAAGAGTCTGAAGTATTACAATGCCAAGCCGCCGAAGATACCGCCGTGCATTTGCAAGCACAGTTACCGGAATTAAAAATAGGTTTAGTGCATGGTCGACTTAAAGCAGATGAAAAACAAGCTATTATGGATAGCTTTAAGGCAGGTGAGCTGCACTTATTAATTGCCACCACAGTAATTGAAGTAGGTGTAGATGTGCCTAATGCCAGCTTGATGGTGATAGAAAACCCTGAACGTTTAGGATTAGCGCAACTGCATCAATTACGTGGTCGAGTAGGTCGTGGCTCCGTTGCGTCACATTGTGTGCTGCTATACAAGGCGCCGCTTTCCAAAACCGCCACCAAGCGTTTAGCGGTGCTCAGAGAAAGTAATGATGGCTTTGTTATTGCAGAAAAAGATTTAGAAATACGCGGCCCCGGTGAACTACTGGGCACTCGACAAACGGGTTTAGCAGAGCTAAGAATTGCTGACTTAATTCGTGATGGTTACCTCATTGCCGACATCAAACAAAAAGCTTATTTATTATCACGTCAAAACCCAGAATGCGCCCAAGCACTGATTCAACGCTGGCTAGGTAATAAAGAACGTTACTCTAACGCGTAATCTTTTTAGCGCGAACAAGTTCCCGCCTACAATGAACATTATGTAGGTGGGATTTTAATCGCGCTTAAAACTACATTAATGCGCTTCATCCCAGTTATCACCAACACCCGCTTCAGCAATTAACGGTACGCTCAATTCAACGGCATTATTCATCAAATCTACTAACTTGACGGTGGTTTCTTCCACAATGTCTTGATGTATTTCAAAGATCAATTCATCGTGCACTTGCATGGTCATTTTAATACGATCATCATTTTGTTCAGTTAACCATGCTGCTACTGCTAACATGGCTTTTTTAATGATATCTGCTGCGGTACCTTGCATAGGCGCGTTAATCGCAGCGCGTTCAGCGGCCTTTTTACGCATGCCATTTTTAGCATTAATATCGGGTAAATATAATCGACGACCATATAAGGTTTCCACATAGCCTTGTTCACTGGCTTGTTGGCGCGTATCTTCCATGTAAGTTAAAACGCCTGGATAACGTTGGAAGTATTTGTCTTGATATTCTTGCGCTTGATGACGACCAATATTCAATTGTTTGGCTAAACCAAAGGCTGACATGCCGTAAATCAAACCAAAGTTAATGGCTTTAGCACTTCTGCGCTGTTCTGTGGTGACTTCATCAAGCTCAACCGCAAAAATTTCAGCGGCAGTTGCTCTATGAATATCTTTACCTTCACTAAATGCAGCAACTAGGCCTTTGTCATTAGATAAATGCGCCATGATACGTAGCTCAATTTGCGAATAATCTATGGCAACAATTTTGTGATCTTGAGGGGCAATAAACGCTTGGCGAATTTTGCGCCCTTGTTCTGAGCGAATTGGAATGTTTTGCAAGTTTGGATCGGTTGACGATAAACGCCCTGTTGCCGTGACTGCTTGATGATAAGAAGTATGTACTCGACCCGTGTTGCCACTCACCATCAAGGGTAACTTATCTGTATAAGTTGATTTTAATTTACTTAAACCACGGTTTTCTAAAATTATTTTAGGTAACGGGTAATCAAGGGCTAACTCTTGTAATACTTCTTCAGCAGTAGAAGGCGCACCTTTCGGAGTTTTTTTGATGACCGGAATCTTTAACTCTTCAAACAATATTTGCTGTAACTGTTTAGGAGAGCCAAGATTAAAACTTCTACCTGCCAAGTTGTGAGCTTCAATTTCCAATTCATCTAAACGCTGACCAATACTTTGGCTTTGTTGATCCAATAAATCACTATCTATTAATACCCCCGTTTGCTCCATTTCCGCTAACACTGGCATTAAAGGCATTTCAATATTGTTATAAACGCTTAATTGTTCTGGCAATTGTTCAAGGGCAGGGAAAATAGCCTGATGTAAACGCAGGGTAATATCGGCATCTTCAGCGGCATAATGACCGGCTTTTTCAATGTCAATTTGGTTGAAAGTTAGCTGTTTGGCGCCCTTTCCAGCAATATCTTCAAAATGCACGGTTTTATAATCTAAGTATTTAAGGGCTAAAGCATCCATGTTGTGGCGTGTAGCAACACTGTTATAACAGTAGGATTCAATCATGGTATCAAAAGCGACACCTTGCAACTTTATGTCATAATGACTTAAGACATTGGCATCATATTTTAAATTTTGACCAATTTTTTTAACTGCACAACTTTCTAATAACGGTTTTAATTGGGCTAGTACCCAATCTCTGTCTAGCTGCTCCGGCGCACCAACATAGTCATGTGTTAAAGGCACATAAGCCGCTTTTCCCACTTCGACAGCAAAAGATAAACCAACTAATTCTGCTTTCATATAATCAACACTAGTGGTTTCAGTATCAAAGGCAAAAGCGCTGCTGTTATTTAACTTATCTAACCAAGCATTAAAGCTGTCTTGAGTGAGAATAATATCGTATTCGCTATTAGCTACTTCAACACTAGCAACCTCAACATTGTCTGCTTTAGTAGCATTTGTTGTATTAGATGACTTACCACTGACAACTTGTTCACTGCTAACTTGACCGCTAGCTTTGTTGAGATCAGCCAACAAACGTTTCAATTCAAATTCTTGGTAAAGTGCGGTTAATTTTTCAATATTCGGTTCAGTTGGCTGTAATTGCTCAACGCTTTGCGCTAATTCAACATCACATTTTATCGTTGCTAGCTGATAAGAAAGTGGCAATTGCTCAAGGGCATCTCGTAAATTCTCACCTATTTTACCTTTAACTTTATCAGCATTAGCAATTACTTCATCAAGAGTGCCATGCTCTGCTAACCACTTTACTGCTGTTTTAGGACCACATTTTACCACACCAGGAATGTTATCAACCTTATCGCCCATTAACGCGAGATAGTCGATAATTTGATCGGGGCGTACACCAAATTTTTCTTCAACGCCAGCTTCGTTCATTTCAACATCGGTCATGGTATTGATCAAACGCACATGCGGTGTTACTAATTGCGCCATGTCTTTATCGCCTGTAGAAATCACCGTTTCTATGCCCTGCTCATGAGCTTGCCTGGCTAATGTACCTATAACATCATCGGCTTCAACACCGGGGATTACTAATAAGGGTAAGCCCATTGCGGCAATAATTTCATGCAAGGGTGCTATTTGCGTACGTAAATCATCCGGCATTGGTGGACGGTTAGCTTTATATTCTGGGTATAAATCGTTACGAAAGGTTTTACCTTTAGCATCAAAAATAACCACAACATTGCCATTGGGAAAATCTTTTTTCAAACTACGCAGCATATTTAATACACCGGTAATTGCCCCTGTTGCTTGACCGCTAGCTGTCGACAACGCTTGTAAGTAAGGTACGTGATAAGCGCGGAATAAATATGATGAACCATCAACTAAAATAAGTGGTGTTGATGGTGAATTTTCGGGCAAAGTGGTCATAAGAATAATGTCTGAATTTTGTCTAAACAATAAGATGCGCCTAGCATGCCACAAAGCGCGCTGTAGCTCTACCACACTGTGATAATTGTCACTTGAGGAATGTGGATAACTTTGTTAATAAGCACAAGAAAACGCCAGAACAGGAAACATCGCTATTCTGGTACTTTTATTCACATGTATGATTTTATTGAAAAAAGGTAAGATCAAAATCCCTTTAGCACACATTATTTTTTATTTTTATTTTTGTGGATAAATAAATTTATCTCCGTTACTTTTTAATTGCATAAGATGGCAACTAAGAAATAACGTGCAGAGAGATTATCAGAATTTCATCGCATTACCAGTACGATTTTAAACTTTTTTTTACATGTTTTAACGCATTAAAATAACAAAAAAACATAAGCGAGTATTGGCGTGACTTAGCAACTGTTCAACCAGTTTCGGTTGCATTATTAAATTTTATGAAAAGGTTTTTATTTGCTAACTTAAAGTTATTAATGAAAAGTGATAGCTGTGCTATCTTTATTTGTTATAAATAAAACAACTAAGGTTCACTATGAAAAAGTATACTAAATTATCTTTACTTGCACTTATATTAACCACTGCTTCTGTAAGCTCAAGCTATGCTCATGACGGTAGTTCAAATAACGCGATAAAAGCAAGTACT
>Ga0316209_1002931_pt1 | contig 12526 bp, 14 predicted proteins | sample 6monopyrite_MG_FD_204945 | JGI IMG/M metagenome (GOLD analysis project Ga0316209, IMG submission 204945) | Microbial mat bacterial communities from mineral coupon in-situ incubated in ocean water Damariscotta River, Maine, United States -... | ecosystem: Environmental > Aquatic > Marine >...
TGCACATAACAATGCGAGAGGCTATTGAATTGATTTGTGCTAACAAATAAGTGGTTTTTGAAACATTTTATGCTTTTATGAGTATTCATTTGTAGCAATATTAATGCTATGTAAATTCAGACTGGTTCTATAATTTAAACTTGTTTTGTTTATCTCAAGTATTGTTTAGTTTTGCAAACTAATAACTGATAATTTATCCTTCTGTATATAGTTGTGTTTCATACTACCAGCCGCATATTTTAGCACTTTCGGTTTTTGCCAACGCTAAATTTCAACGCACTAAAAACCAAAAGAGCTAAAATTTTCCAACGCTCGGAAAAATACAATCTGAATTTCTTGCTTTCCAAAATTTGACAAACTATATTTGACACTTATTGTCAAGTAATAATTTTCAAATGGAAACAATCGGACAAATTTTACGGAATAAAAGACAAGCTCTCGGACTTCTCTTAAGGCAAGTTTCTGCTTATGTCGATATCGACCAAGCTATATTGAGCAAAATCGAAAGAAACGAGCGAAAACCGACAAAAGAAATGTTGGAGAAACTTGCGGAAATCCTAAAACTTGATAAAGACGAGCTTTTAGTACAATTTATAAGTGACAAAATAGCTTATGAAATAGCTGACGAAGATTGTGCAAGTAAAGTGCTAAAAGTAGCGGAGAAAAAAGTCAAATATTTAAAATCACATCCAATTAAAAACTAACTATGCGAACATTAACAACTGATACAGAAAACACTAGCGTAGTTGAAGAACCTCAATTGGCAGTAAAATTCTATCCTAAAACAAAAACAGATAAGAAAGAACAAACATGGAAATCTACCTTGAATATGCTTTCTTTATTTTCTGGTTGTGGCGGAATGGATTTAGGTTTTGAAGGAGATTTTTCCGTTTTAAAATCTTCTGTAAACGAGGTTTTAAATCCCAATTTCATAAACAAAGAACTAGAAAACAACTTCGTTAATCTTTCAAAAACACGTTTTAAAACAGTTTTTGCAAACGATATTTTAAAGGACGCAAGAAATGCTTGGGTAAACTACTTTTCAAAAAGAGGACACAACACAGAAGATTACCAAACAAACAGCATAGTCGATTTAGTAAAACTACACCAAAACGGAACAAAGGTTTTTCCAGAAAATATTGACATTGTAACTGGTGGGTTTCCCTGTCAGGATTTTAGTGTTGCTGGAAAAAGAAATGGACTTAATTCGCACAAAAATCATAAAGGAGAACTAAATACAGAAACTTGTGCTACCGAAGAAACTCGTGGTCAGCTTTATATGTGGATGAAACAGGTTATCGAAATAACTCAACCAAAAATTTTCATTGCAGAAAATGTAAAAGGTTTAGTAAATCTTTCAAACGTCAAGGACATTATTCAAAATGATTTTTCTTCTGCTGGAGATAATGGATATTTAGTTTTAAATCCTCGTGTTTTACACGCAGCAGATTATGGTGTTCCGCAATCAAGGGAACGTGTTTTCTTTATAGGTATAAAAAAATCTGCATTAAAAAAATCCGCATTTGAACAATTAGAAAAAGAAGACATTTCGGATAAATACAATCCGTATCCTAGACCAACTCACGCTTACACAACTGACGGAGAAGATTTAAAACGTCACGTAGATTTAAAAGAACTTTTTGCGAATATAGAAGAGCCTGAAAAGTCAAAAGATTTATCTCAACAGTTTTACTCAAAGGCAAAATTTATGGGTAAACATTGCCAAGGACAAATAGAAATAAAACCAGATGGCATAAGCCCTACAATTCGAGCAGAACATCACGGAAACATAGAGTTTAGAAGATTATCGAAAAAAAACGGTGGAATTTTAACGGACGAGCTTTCTAAAGGATTAAAGGAAAGGCGTTTAACACCCAGAGAGTGTGCACTAATACAAACTTTTCCACCTGATTATGAATTTGTAATACCAAACAAAAACGGTCGTAAAGGTTCTTATTTAGTAAGTCCATCAAAAGCTTATAAAGTAATTGGTAATGCGGTTCCACCACTACTCGCTTACAATTTGGCAAAGAGAATAGAAGATGTTTGGGATTTATATTTTAGAAAATAATGGTAGTATCAGTTAATTCAGAACCACATAAAAGCGAGTTCAACGCTTTATTAAATTCTACAATTGAAGAATTAAATATTCACGCAAAGAAATCACCTAAAAAGATTGAGCAATTAAGAGGGAACAAACTTGAACCTTATGTTAGAGATGTAATGACTGATTTAGCTGTTGGTTCACAATTTGAAAATTCAATTGAATTAATTGGAGGACAAAAGTTTCCAGATATTGTTGCGAAAAAATTTTATGGAATAGAAGTTAAAACTACAACTCAAAACCATTGGAAAACAACAGGGAATAGTGTTTTAGAATCTACAAGAGTAGATGATGTCGAGCGAATTTTTATGCTTTTCGGTAAACTTGGAAAACCAATTGAATTTAGGTGTCGAGCGTATGAAGAATGTTTATCAGAGGTTGTTGTTACACATTCGCCAAGGTATTTAATCGATATGAACTTGGAAGAGGGAAAAACCATTTTTGACAAAATCAATACATCTTATGATACTTTGCGTCAAAAGAAAAATCCGATTAAACCAATTACGGACTACTACAAAAGCAAGTTGAAACCTGGTCAAGATTTATGGTGGATTCAAGACACAGAACAAGCAAGTAATCTTGTTATAAATATTTGGAACAACTTAAGCTTAAAAGAAAAGCAAGAGATTAAAAACAGAGCAATGGTTTATTTCCCAGAGGTTTTTAGTAATCGTGGAGATAAATTTGCTCGACTTGCAATATGGCTTGTAACACGAGAAGCTGTTGTTTGTCCGAATGTAAGGGATTTATTTACTGCTGGCGGAAAAGCAGATTATTTGATTAAAAACAAAACGTATAAAAACATTCCTAGAGTATTTATAAAGTTGTTTGATAATATAGATTCTGTTTTGGAAATTTTGATTACCACTTCAGCAATTCAACTAACGGAATATTGGAATGAAAAAACGACCGAAAAGAAAAAAATTATGGATTGGATTGAGTTGGTTAGAATGAACTCAAAGTCAGTTCAAGGAGCAAAACATTTAGACATAAAACAAATGTTGACCGAATTAATACTCTGACGGATTAGCCAACGCTACTAGCAGAACGGAAAATAAAGTACGAAAACACAACAACGTAAAAAAATAGCGGTTTTAGTTTTTAAACGAATGAAAAATAATAAATTAAAGGTCATTAATTTTTTCGAATATATAGGAAGTCACCGTAATACCTTATGAAATTTAGAAAACCAAAAAAAAGTGATGTTCTATTTTTAGTAATTATAGCCTTGCTTATTATTCCACAAACAAGACAGCCAATACAAATTGCATTGCATGCTGTTCTGTCAAAATTTGGGCCTTCGGTTATTGATAAAGAAGATCGGGAAAAAGTATCTTACTCGTCATGGAAATTAAGAGATTTAAAAGGAAATGAACTTAATTTCGCAAACACCAAAGGTAAAATTGTTTTTGTAAATCTTTGGGCTACTTGGTGTCCTCCTTGTATTGCTGAATTTCAGAATATTCAGGATTTATATAATGATTATAATGATGAGGTTTTTTTTCTTTTAGTATCAAATGAATCACCTAATACGATTCAAAAATTTCTAGACAAAAAAGGTTACGACATTCCAATATTTAATTCGTTAACCAATTATCCAGATGAGTTTAATTCGAGAAGTATTCCAAGAACTTATATAATTGATAAAGAAGGGTTTATTGTGGTTGACAAAAAGGGAGCTGCAAATTGGAACAGCGAAAAAATCAGAAATCAATTAAACAATTTACTTGCTAAATAATTTAGATTGAAAAAATTCAGTAAGAGCTAAATTTGTCAAGATTAATGTAAAGGCGTAAATACTGTCTTCAATTGGGATTGTAAATAAGCGAATTCCTAAATTTTCATCGTTATTATACCACACAACTTCATTCTCGATAAAACTTCCTGTTAGGATTCCATTTATAATAAAGAAGGGAATAAGCATTACCAAAAAAGTGAGAAAATATGTTTGTAGTAGCTCGATATTTGTTTTTAGGATAATCGTTAATAGAATTATCGCATACGTTAAATTAACTAGTGTGTACCATTTGTTGTAGTTAAAAATAATTGTTAATAAAAGTATAGCAACTAAAAAATAGCTAATTATCTTCACATTTTTAAGACTGATTTTTTTGTTTGGGAAATAGAAAAGCAAGGCATAATGAGTAAAAACGCATGCATATGGAATACAAATAAAAAACAACCACTCTTCAATTGGAAGGCCGAAAATTTTACTTCCCAAAAAATAAGCTTCATTAAAACCCCAAAAGCCATTGCTAGTAAATATTATGTCCCAAGGAATAAAAATGCACATTGTTATTAGTATCGCTAAAAAAAGGGATTTCCAATAGGCGTAAAATTTTAGCTTTGGATGAAAACTAAAAATAAAAGGTATAGAAACTGAACCTAGATTAAGTAACAAATACAAATAGTTCATGACTATTTTTTGAAATATTTAAAAGGAACTATTAGCATCCCGAAGTTTTCTCCTTTTGTCTTTCCAAGATGCTTATGGTGAATTTTATGAGCACGCCTAACTCCTCTTGCGTACCAATTATTAGCATTCCTAAACATTTTAAAGCGTTGATGGATAAAAATATCGTGAACTGTAAAATAGGCAATACCATATGCAAGTATGCCAAGTCCTATTGGTAAGCAATACCAAACATCTTCATAACTCCATAAGTAAAAACAAGTAATACTAACAACAGCATAAAAGACGAAGAAAAAATCATTGCGTTCAAACCAACTATCGTGATCTTTTTTATGATGATCCTGGTGTAAATGCCATAAAAAACCATGCATCACATATTTGTGTGTAAACCAAGCCATAAATTCCATTATGGAAAATGTGCCAAAAAATATCAATATCCAGTAAACAGTTTGCATAATTTAGTTCACATTAAATTTAATTGAAATTTCACATAACTACGTGTTAAAAGCTCAATTTTTTTATAATTAGGTACTCTTATTCTTGCATTTTTAATGTCTAATGCAGGAGTGCGCTTTAATTTTTTTAGCAGTTGTCTGTAGTATCTGTAAGCCATGAATACACCAAATTTAGCTTCCATTGGTAATTTTTTAATCCCTTCTAAGCCTTTGGCAAAATCTTTTTCAATATCATTAATAATATCTTGTTTGGACTGCTCATTGAGATTTGCTAAATCAGTATTCGGGAAATAGGTTCTATTAAGGTCATCGTGGTCTGCTTTTAAATCTCTTAAAAAGTTTACCTTTTGGAAAGCAGAACCTAATGACATTGCTGTATCTTTTAGCTCATTATATTTTTCTTCATTTCCTTTAACGAATACTTTTAAGCACATTAAACCAACCACATCAGCCGAACCGTAAATGTAGTTTTTGTATTCTTCTTCGGTAAGATATTTAGATTTATATAAATCCATTCGCATGGAATTCATGAAAGCTTCAACTTGAACTTTATCTATGTTGTAACGATGAAATGTATATTGAAACGAATTCAAAATAGGATTTAAACTTATATTATTTTTTATAGCTAGTTCAAGGTCATATTCAAATTTATTGAACAAATTTTCTTTGTTATAATCATGAAATGAGTCCACAATTTCATCTGCAAACCTTACAAATCCATAAATGTTATAAATGTCTTGTCTAATGGACTTGGAGAGCATTTTTGTAGCCAATGAGAATGAAGTACTGTAAGTTTTGGTTACAGTCTTACTACAGTCATAAGATACGTTGTCAAAAATTGATTTCATTTTATTAATGCGTTTGAAATGATGTTTTGGTTTTGGTGCTTAAAATATCTTTCACTACTAATTCTGAGGCTAATTTTCCTGAAATTAATGAAGGAGGAACTCCAGGTCCAGGAACCGTTAGCTGTCCTGTAAAAAATAATTTTTTTACTTTTTTACTTTTCAATTTGGGTCTTAAAAAAGCGGTTTGTAAAAGTGTGTTTGCCATGCCATAGGCATTGCCTTTGTAGGAGTTGTAATCTTTTATAAAATCATTTACGCAATAAGATTCCTTGAATAAGATGTCATCGCACACTTTTTGAGAAGTTAAAGTTTCAAACCGCGTCATTATTTTATTGAAGTATGTTTCCCTTAACTCAGGAGTATCTTCAAGCCCTGGCGCTAAAGGAATTAAAAATATACCAGCTTCTTTACCATTTGGTGCTGAAGATTCGTCTGTAATACTTGGGAAACTTGCATAAAATAATGGGTCTTCAGGCCACTTAGCATTATCATAAATATCTTGCGCATGTAAACCAAAATCAACATCAAAGAATAAAGTATGATGATTAACATTCTTAAGTTTTTTGTTAAAGCCAACATAAAACAAGAGGGAAGAAGGTGCAAATGTTTTTGCTTCCCAATAAGCCTCAGAATATTGCCTGAAATCTTCATCTAGAAGTGTTTCGGTATGATGATAATCTGCTCCACTTAACACATAATCACAGTAATGGTTTTCTCCATTAGCCCTAATTCCATAGGCTTCATCTAATTGATTTACCAAAATCTTTTCAATAGGTGAATCAGTTTTAATATTGACACCTAACGACTTAGCCAATGCTTCCATGGCAAGGATAACTTGATACATCCCTTTTTTAGGATGAAAAGTACCTAAGCCAAAATCGGCATAATTCATAAAACTGTAAAATGATGGTGTCGCACTAGGTTTAGCACCAAGAAAGAGCACAGGAAATTCAAGGATTTGAGCTAACCTATTGTTATTAAATTCTTTACGTACATCTTTCTTAATTGTGCTAAAAAACTGATTAATTTTCCCAATTGTTTTAGGAGTGACAAGCTCTAAAGGTGATAAACCTGGATTATAAACCAAATCTTTAATAGCAATATCATAATTGCTTTTTGCTTGGTTAATGAACTTTAGGAGTTTTTTAGAACTGCCCTTTTCTTCTTTTTCAAATGCGTTACAAATTTTTTCTAATGTATCTTCTATCGTTATGAAATCATCTTTCCCAAAATAGACACTATATGCAGGATTTAATTTTTCTAGAGTATAATAATCTGAAGGTTTTTTATCAAAATCATTAAAGAAACGTTCAAAAACATCAGGCATCCAATACCATGTTGGACCAATATCGAAGGTGAAACCATTTTTTTTCAATTGTCTTGCACGACCTCCAATAGTTTTGTTTTTTTCAAAAACGGTAACTTCATAACCAGCTTTTGCCAAATAGCATGAGGCCGCTAGAGAGGAGAAACCAGAACCAATAATGTATATAGATGTTTTCATATTGTTCAACAAATATATAAAAAAGTTAAACAAAATAAAATTTAATTAGAATTTTTACAAATCTTTAACTAAATCTTTAATGGTTTTAAAGCCTGTTACAGAATTTGAATAGCCAGAAATATCTACTCTTGCCAGTTTTTTACCTAACAACCAAAGCTTTGTTGTTGATTTTTTTGTAATTATCTGGTTTTTAAAGTCTTCAATATATTTTATGATGTCTTCCGGCTCTTCGGGTTTTACCGTAAAATACGATATAAACGTTACTTCATCAAAAAAACCGAGCAAATCGCTCAGGCTATTCATTGGCACACTCTCTCCAAGGAAAATAGTATGATAGCCTCTACTTCTTAATTCATAATTAACAAAAAGAAGACCAATATCGTGAATTTCATTTTCAGGCAAATACAAAACAAAAGTTCTAGTATTAGGCTTAGGCTCCAAGTTTTGTAACTTTTCAATGTTTAGGAGAATTTTTTGTTTAATGTGTACCGAAAGAAAATGTTCATGAGCAGGTGTTATGGTATTGGTTTGCCATAATAGACCAAGCTCATTAAGTAATGGTATAAACACATCATAAAAAATATCTCTAAAAGTATGAACTTCAAGTAAATTCATGTACGTATTGTAAAAAAGCACTTGGTCAAAGTTGAGCATAGACATTTTAAACGCATTAATTGCATGGTGTTCTACACTACCTCTTGAGGCTATCTCCCGAACATTTGCAGGAATTTCATCACTCTTAAGCTTTGCTATTTTAGATATTTTGTATCCATTTTTGTTTAAATAGGCAACGTTCAAGAGCTTTTGTAGACTTTCGATGCTGTAATGCCTTATATTGGTATCTGTTCTTTCAGGTTTTAGGAGGTTGTATCTTTTTTCCCAAATTCTAATGGTGTGTGCTTTAATTCCAGAAAGGTTTTCAAGGTCTTTTATGCTGAAATCGTTTTTAATATTGTTCATTGATAATTAATTTATCTTAAACAAAAGTAGAAATAAAAAATGTATAAAAGAAAAAAGCACTAAATTTTTATGAAAATTTTGTGCGCACGAGAAGACTCGAACTTCCACGAACTAATGTTCACTAACCCCTCAAGCTAGCGCGTCTACCAATTCCGCCACGTGCGCATAAATTTTTTGAAGTAATCAAAAATAAAAAAAGTTAAGCACTTTGCTTAACTTTTTTTGGTGACCAGTCTGGGGCTCGAACCCAGGACCCTCTCCTTAAAAGGGAGATGCTCTACCAACTGAGCTAACTGGTCAAAATGTTTTCTCTAAATGAGGGTGCAAATATAAAATGTTTAATTAATAAAACAATACTTTTTCTATATAAATTTTGTTTTTTTGTAATACCTAAATATGAGGTATTAATAATCAATCTAAACAAAAAAATGACTATAGTTTTAATGGGATACATGGCTTCGGGTAAGTCTTATGTTGGAAAGGTTTTGGCTAAAAAGCTAGACTATAATTTTATAGATCTTGATGATTATATAGAAAAGCAAGAAGGTGTTTCCATTAGCAATATTTTTGAATCATTTGGTGAAATCTATTTTAGAAAAATAGAAACCAAATATTTGAAGGAAATCTTAGAGTCTAAAACTAATATGGTGTTGTCACTAGGAGGAGGAACGCCTTGTTATGGAAACAACTTGCAATTAATTAAAAATAACCCTAAGACAGTTTCTTTCTATTTAAAAGCTAATATCAATACAATAGTTTTGCGGCTTGAAAGTGAAAAATTAAAACGCCCTTTGCTTGCAAGGTTTAGGTCTAAAGACGAATTGGTGCAATTTATAGGCAAGCACCTTTTTGAGCGTAATCACTTTTATAACAAGGCAAATTATGTGATACAAACTGACCAAGCTTCAGTTAACACTATAGTTGAAGATATTATTTTAAGGCTATTTTAAAACTGCTTCAAATACACTCCCTTCAAGATTGATTTTGACATGTTCGTGTAAAGATGTTGATAATGAAATGCCTTTAAAATCTGCTTTCACAGGATATTTTTTATGATTTCTATTTATTAAAACAGCTGTTTTAAATTGTTTTAGAGGCACATTTAAAAAATGCTTTACTCCATATATTAAAGTAGTTCCAGAGTTTAAAACATCATCAATTAGCACTATGGATTTATCTTTATAATCTTCAGATGAAAGAGATGTTTTAATTTCGGTTAGAGGTTTTTTTTTATCTATAGTAACCTTGCACAATAATGGCTCGATATCTGATATTTTTTTAAGAGCAATTTTTAATTTTTTGGCCAAAATGTAACCGTTGCTTTCAATTCCAGCTAAGATTACCTGTTTTTCATCAGCGTTGCATTCGTATATCTGGTAGGCTATACGTTTTATTTTATGGTTAATTTCGTCATGCGACAGAATATTGTTTTGTTCTAGTGCCATTATTGGTTGTTTTTCTCAAAGATAAAAAACAGTTCTTTATCTTCTCGTGGTTTTATGGAGTTATATGATTTTTCCAAAGTTTTAATCTTGAAAACCGAGGAAAAAAGTTTTCTATATTCAACCTTACTTCCTCCAAAAGGTGGCCCTTGATTTGTTAGTTTGAAATCAAAAAGCAACCCAATTATTTTTCCGTTTTCCTTAAGTAATTCAGCCATCTTAGTTGAATAGTTTTCTCTAAGATTTGGTTGGATGGCACAAAAAAATGTTTGCTCAATTATCAAATCAAAAGTATCATTCAATTCAAAAAAATCTTGATTTATCAATTGTTCTTCTGGAAATTTGGGCAATCTTGTTTTTAAATTATTGAGTGGTTGATTAGCAATATCTAAAACAAATACATTTTTAAAACCTTTTTTCCATAAATACTCTGCTTCGTAACTATTTCCAGCACCTGGAATGAGTATCTTTAAATCTTTATTGGTTAATTGATCAATAAAAGCTTTAATAGGTGGAGAAATATAACCAATATCCCAGCCTATTTTATTTTCATGATAACGGCCTTCCCAAAAGCTCTTATTTAGTTTCTTCATCTGTATCATCTAGGTAGTCTTCAATATTTCTTCTGTCTTTTTTAGTAGGTCTACCAGTGCCTTTTTTTCTATAATAATCTTTAGAGTATTTAAGTAATTCTTGTGCTTCAAATGCTTCTTTTGGGGTTGTATCGGTCCTGTAAATGTCTACAAGTTTGGCACCAACTCTGTTAGGCGGAATATCATTAACAACAAGTTTAAAGTTAATTTGGTTTTTCCTAAGTTCAATTATATCTGTTGCATACACCTCTCTACTTGGTTTAACAACTTGACCGTTAACTTTAATATGCCCTTTTTTACAAGCAATAGTTGCTATATTTCTGGTCTTGTAATATCTAACACACCAAAGGTATTTGTCAATTCGCATAAAAATGTAAAAACTACGTTAATGTTTTGATACAAAAATATTATAAAATTGTATCTTGCAGCACAAAAAAATTAGCAATATGAAATTTAGATATTATCTGTTAGCACTTTTAAGTTTGTCGCTAATGTTTAATGCTTGTAGTAAATCGGATGGTGACCCAACAATAGAGCCTGTAAATGTCGTTGATAGAGGTGAGCAACAAATTATAGACAATGACTCTTTAATTGGTTATTTGGAAACGCATTATTATAATTCGGGAGATTTTATTGGCAACCCTAATCCTTCAATGAATGATTTAGTTATTACTGAACTTTTAGACGGAGAAACTGTTCCAACAGAACATACACTATTAATAGATGCTGTGCAAACCAAAACAACTGTTTTTTCTGAAACTGATTATGAGTATTATGTATTGAAGTTAAATCAAGGCGCAGGAGATATGCCAAATTTTACTGATGAGATTCGTTTTAAGTATGAAGGAAGTTTATTGAATGACGAAGTTTTTGAAACTATAGTTAATCCTGAAGATGAAGATTTGCTTAGATTAATACCAGGCTGGAGTCGTGTGATACCTGAATTTAATACTGCTGAGTCTTTTTTGGAAAATGGAGATGGAACAGTAAGTTATTATAATTCTGGTGTAGGAGTTATGTTTTTACCCTCTGGATTAGCATATTTTTCTGAAACTAGACCGAGTATTCCCGCTTATTCTCCTTTAATATTTAGGTTTGAATTGTTCCAGACTAGGGTTAATGATCATGATGCCGATGGTGTGCCCTCGTACTTAGAAGATATAGATGGTGATAAAGATGTGGTTAATGATGATACAGATAATAATTTTTTGTCTAATTATGTTGATCCTGATGATGATGGTGATGGCGTGCTTACCATAAATGAATTAGAACCTAAAACCTATACAGTAAATACCAATGAGGGTGAACAAGAACCAATATTGGGCAGTAAAGAATTTGAGATAAGCAGAACAGAAAGTAATGGCGTAATTACTATTAAAACTGTAACTATTATGGATTCCAATAATGATGGTGTTGACGATTATTTAGATAATGAAGTCACCATAGATTATAGCGAATAATAACATTTAAAAAAAATATAAAAAAGGCTGTTTAAAAAGTGATTTATTCGCTTTTTTCAGCCTTTTTGTTTGTTAAAAAATCTCAGTTGATTTTATTACTGGAAACCCAAATAATAATAAATTCTTAATTACTCCAAGAATGACACTCTTCATTCAGCCTTTTGTGTTTCTATAAGGCTATAGAAAGGCTCAAAATTAATTGATCGGGTCTTGTATCTAATCGATTATTTATATCTATTCCGTTATTATCCAAAAATGTAGCTTCGTTATTGCTTAATCCTCTTTCATAACGAAGGTCAATAGCAAACTTGTTAAAATTAATTGCTGCACCAAAGTTTAATCCAACTGAAAAATCGTTTTCTATTCTGTTAATTGAAATGCTATCAAATCCATCATCCGAATCTAGAATGTATTGTAATGATGGGCCTCCAAAAACACTAATTGGCCCTAAAATTTTTATTCCAACTAATAAAGGTGCATCTATTTTTTTCATATTAAAATCGCCAATATCATAATCACTCTTTGTGGATGTGTAAACCAATTCTGGTCTAAAATAAAGTCTGTCCCCAAGTTTGCCATAAACACCAATATGGTAGCCAATATTTCTGTCTGGGTTTTCAGCATTTGCACCTATAGACTCAAAATAATTTCCATTTGCATTGTAGTTGAGTCCTCCTTTTATTCCAAAAGAAGATCCGTTTTGTGCGAATGTAAATGTGCAAGTGGTTGCTAGTGCTACTAGTAAAA
>Ga0316209_1002932_pt1 | contig 12514 bp, 8 predicted proteins | sample 6monopyrite_MG_FD_204945 | JGI IMG/M metagenome (GOLD analysis project Ga0316209, IMG submission 204945) | Microbial mat bacterial communities from mineral coupon in-situ incubated in ocean water Damariscotta River, Maine, United States -... | ecosystem: Environmental > Aquatic > Marine > Coastal...
TTTGTTCTGTATGTGGGGTGATCAGCAAATGTACGTGGTTGGTCATCAGCACATAGGCATGAATATCGCAATCGTGAGTTTTGCAGGCTAGTAGAAGCCTTTCGAGATAAAACTGGTAGTCGGCATCTGTGCAGAAAATTTCGGTACGATTGTTGCCCCGCAGAATAACGTGCTGCGGTTGGCCGGGTATTACGAATCGAGGTAAACGCGCCATCTTTCTGCTTCTGGTTTTATTGATGTTAAGTACTGTACGGCACTTGCAATCGGATATCAATCGAGTCTGACCCCTTTGATCTGCTCGGCACTTGCAATCGGATATCAATCGAGTCTGACCCCTTTGATCTGACCCCTTTGATCTTTGCCTCAAAATAATTTGAAATGGGTATTATTGTTGACGGTGCTATCGGTTTGGTTTTTATTGGCTGGACTGGGTTTTGCCTTGGTCGTAACCGCCATTGCTGTGACCCTGTTGTTACGCTGGCTGATGTTACAACGCATCGGTGGCTTGACTGGCGATATGGCTGGCGCCAATGTTGAACTGGTTGAAGTTGTGCTGTTGGTCGTAGCGGTTACGTTGGCTCATTCGTAAATAACTGGCCACAATACGAATTTAAAACTTAATAGATGAATAATGGTGCCGATGACATAAGGTATGTGTTTTTGAGGAGAAGGCGTTTACTCTTTCTTCAAATATGATCTTATCTCTAAACTACTCAGCCAGCCCCAGATTAACCGAGATGCATAAACCAATCTTTTTTAACAGTGCAAGAAAAATCTTCATGGCAGGGTTGGTCACCCTGATAAGTTTTACCAGCCCCATGGTCTTTGCCGACCGCCAACAGGCGGCCATCTATTATGAAGAAGCCGTTGTCCTGAACACAGATGGCAAACTCAAGGAAGCCATTATTCTGCTAAAAAATGCGCTGCAGCAGGACGCTGGATTGTTGCCAGCCCGAGTATTGCTTGGCACCATCTACATGAAAAATAATGACAACCAGGCGGCTGAGAAGGAGCTGCACGAAGCAGAACGACAGGGGGCTGATCGTGGCCTGACCGCAGTCCCTCTTGCCCGTACCTATTTAAAGCAACACAAATATCAGCAGCTGATTACAGAATTGACCCTGGATAATTATCCCCCACGTATCCATGGAGACTTGCTCAGTTTGCGCGGACTGGCACACCTGGAGTTGCTTGATTTTGACAAGGCGCAAAAGAGTTTTTCCAAAGCCGCAGAACTTATTCCAGATTCTCCCGCCCCGTATGATGGAATGGCACTGCTTGAGCTACGCCAGGGAGACACAAACGCAAGTATCCGATATATCGAAAAGGCATTGAAAATTGATGCCGGTAATGTGGAAACTTTAAATATAAAGGCCACCATCATCCATGCCCAGGGAGATTTGCAGACCGCCGTCAAGATTTATGACAGCATACTCGAGCTTGCCCCCAGTGATCTGAACGCACGCCTTGCGCGTGCCGGGGTGTATATGGATTTGAAACAATTCGCTAACGCCGAACGGGATTTGAAATACCTGGAGGAATACTATCCTTTCGAACCGCGCGCCGTTTATCTACAGAGCCTCCTATACTACTATGCCGATGATCAGAAAATGTCCAAGGAGGCGCTATTAAAAACTGCCGCCATTATCAAGGCGCTGAATCCTGAATTTCTCTCTCACAGCAGCCAACACCTCTTGCTGGCGGGGCTCACCTATTATGCATTGGGAAATTTCGAGCAGGCAAGCTTGTATCTCAAAAAACTGTTACAGCTTACGCCAAATGCCCTGGCACCCAAAAAGTTACTCGCTTCGGCAATGCTGGAGCTTCAGAATTACAGCAGTGTCATCGACCTCCTTCAACCGGTAGTGGACGCGCATCCTGGTAACGATTACAAATTGCTTACACTGCTTGGTAATGCCTACATGCTCAATGGTGAACATAAAAAAGCAATAATATTTTTTGAGCAGGCGGTTGCCATAAACGCTGACTACACAGGCTCACGTACATCTCTGGCATTAAGCTACTACAACACCGGTAACCTGAATCAGGCTGCAGATGAACTGGCATCAGCGTTTATAAACGACAAACAAGGGTCTAACGCTGGAGCCGTGTTGGCGACGATTCATCTCAAACAAAATAAACCGGCCAAGGCGCTGGGTGTATTAAAGACTCTGGTGGCCAGCGAGCCCGACAATCTTACCTATCTGCACCTACTCGGCTCGGCCCAGGCGATGCTCAAGGATTTCGATTCGGCACGAGCCTCTTTTTTAAGGCTGGAAACCTTTGCCCCGGAGTCTGTATCCACACAAATCCATCTTAGCCGATTGGACACACTAACAGGCAATCCAGACAAGGCGAGCAAGCGCCTGCAGGCTGCTCTGATAATGAAGAATGCCTATACACCCAACATTATGCTGGAATTGGCAAAGAATGAAGACGTTGCCAATAATGTAAAAGGAGCTATTCGTTGGGCAGAAAAGGCACGTGCAGAAGACTTCAAATTTATGGAGGCCAAATCCTACCTGATTGACGTCTACCGTCGTACAGGGGAATACGCCAAGGCGCTCGAGGTTGCGCTTGAATCACAAAGAGTCGCAGGCCATGACAGCCTCAACACAATGCAGACGATTATCGAGCTCTATATCGCCCTCAACGATTATAGAAAGGCTGGAGTCTGGTTGAAAAATATGGCGACCCTGTCAGGCTTTGAAGCCCAATGGCTCTACCGTATCGCCCAACTTCAATACCGGATAAATCAATATAGGGAGGCCGAGTACTCCCTGCAGAAAGCGGTACAGGACCAGCCGGACTTTATTGAAGCTCAGGTCGCCCTCATTGAAATCCTGACCGGACTCAACAAGCTGAACGAAGCGGAGACCCGCATCCATAGTCTTGAAGGCAATTTCAGTTTCAAGGATGCCGACCGGTTGCTTGGCGATATCGCCGTCCGACGCGGTAATACCCAAAAAGCCATCCAACATTATCATCAGGCGATGTTGGAAACCCCCAGTTCTCTTTTGACCATTAGGCTCTTTCAGGCATACATCACCGATGGTAACTGGAAAAAGGCGATCAGCACGGTAAAACAATGGTTAAAAGAGCACCCAGAGGATATAAATGCCCGGGAAGCGCTGGCCGAAGCCTATCTGCAACAAAACCAGCCAAGCAAGGCGCAAGTCGAATACGAAGCCATCCTTAAAACTCAACCAGATTCCCCGCGCCTGTTAAGCAATCTCGCCTATGTGTATTCACAGACAGGCAATAACAACGCCTTGAGTTCAGCCAAAAAGGCCTATGAGCTTGCTCCGCGCGATGCCGCCGTTAACGACACGCTCGGCTGGATACTCGTCAATCAGAAAAATGTTAAAGATGGTTTGATTTATCTAAGGGAAGCGCATTCACGAGAATCAAACAATCCTGAGATCCGCTACCATATTGCCGTAGCCCTATTTGAACTCGGGCGTATCGACGAGGCAAAGTCGGAGCTGCAGCAGGCGCTCTCCACTGCCCAGCCCTTTAATGGAGTCGAGCAGGCGCGGGTGTTGCAGAAACAACTGGAGGCCGGGGTTCGTTAAGTCAACTGTCGGAACTCTTTACAGGTTTTTTGTTTTAAACTGTTTGTATATCAGCATAAGTTTATAAGTATTTATTAAATAACCACTTTATTTTATTGGCCTAATTTTTGCTTAATTAATGTTTATAGGTCATAGATATCGACGTTGAATTATCGAGGAGGGTTTCTGCCATGCCTAAATTCCGGATCACCAAGACCAGCGGTACAGTAGCCGTCTCCCTGGCTATTGCGCTGCTCAGCTCTCCGGCATCTGCAAGCATTAAGTACAATTTTACCTCGGGTGCAAACGGGCTTAGTAGCGGTGCGAACGTCTCAGGCCAAACATTCTCCAGTCTCGGCAGCGCAGACAGCGGGCCAGATGTGACCGTAACGGGTTGGTCTAACACTGTTGGTAGCAGTAATGTAAAAATAGAGTCGGGGGTGGTTAAGACATGGTCCGGACTGAGTGTGACAAATCAAGATGAATCGGGAGGAGCCCCCAATCATTCCACCGATAATGCCGGTCGTTATGATTCGGTGTTGCTCTCATTTGCCAGCGATATTATCCTGAATGGCCTTTCGGTCGGCTGGAAGAATACCGACTCAGACATGACCGTACTCGCCTACACGGGCGCCGACCCCTTTGATACCAGTACAAAACTCTCAGGGCTTGAATACGGCCAGCTGGTTGGCAATGGTTGGGAGCTTATTGATCATATTTCTAATGTAGCCTTGGATAGTTCACCCATGACGACCGGTGATGATGTTACCTACTTTAATAGTGGGGCCACCTCTGCCTCCTACTGGTTGGTGGGGGCATACAATCCCTTAGTTGGCAGCTCCAAGGGTTGGAGTATTGGAAATGATTATATCAAGATCAGCGCCTTGATAGGCGACAGACCTTCAAGTAACGGTGGTGGCGGCTCGGTCCCTGAACCCGCAAGCATTCTGCTGCTGGCCCTGGGTTTGTGGCCATTGTGGTTTTTTAGGCGGCGGGGCACAAGCCTCCGCCGACAAGAAGAATATACCATCGCCTGCTAGCCGTTTCGCCCGTCCTGTTAATGTTTTGAGTCAAATGACCTCCAGCTCAGCTGGAGGTCATTTGGTTTTGGTCATACCCCAACATACTTGTGACTGTTTATCTGTAAATTTTTTTAAGCAAGTTGAACCTTTGTTTGTTCAGTTGCGCCGGGGTTTCGCAGGCGATGAACCCCTTATGTGTGCCCACGAAGTCATCTCCAGATCCGTGGGCGAGGGCAGCCAGCGCCTGGTTGGATGAGTGGTCAAATATCGGGGCGAAGTCTTTCGAACGCGTATATACCTTGGCCCTGGTGTCGTATTCCAAATTCCTCGGAGCTAATTCCTTACGAGCGAAGCGAGTGCTTTGGGTATCGTACGCAGGGTAAGCACCTTTTTACCTCGCCTCGGCCCCAGGCCGATGCGGTAACTTGTTGCGGCGGCTTGAATGTTTGATAGGGCACTTTCTTTACTCTCCCCTTCCAGGTAGGTTTGCCCTTGATCTTCGAGCAAATACCCAAACTGCGGGCATAAATAGCCACGACGGGTGAGCAGCCTCATTAACCGCTTGACGAGGCGTTCTAGAAGCTGGCTGATTGAGTTCGCTCTGCGTCGGGGCTTCTACATGGCTGAATATGAGCTGTTCGCCGCAACGACGGTAAACGCCATCCAGCACCAAACAATGAAAATGTATGTTGAGGTTGAGCGCAGAACCAAAGCGCTGCACGAAGCTGACCCCACCGCCCCGCCCCTCTGTGCGCTTGATGTCGGCTTTCTTGAGCAGAAATTTTGAACTCCTGATCAGAAGATAAGAGTAATATCTAATAAAAAACAGAGGAAAAAGCTAGCTTATTCCAATGAATTATGAAGATGCATTAATGACATCTAATATTAATACTGAGGAGGTGGCTCTCCTGCGCAAGACAAAGATGGATTTTGGCTACCAATCTTGGTAAGGATATTCAATGGATACGGTTCTGGCGTTGGAAACCCTTGGGGGAAAGGAATGTGGTCTAAAGTTCTGCTAGGATTTGAATGTATGGGTATTACGCGTAGTTACTTTTTTGATGTTTGTTCCACTAATTTTCCAATGGACAGTCCGGCCATTCACGTCGCTTGGCCTTGTCCTGACTGATCTCATCGGGAAGGGCATCAATCTGCAAAACCTGTTTGTAATGAACACTGATGGCAAAGGCTTGCGCCAACTGACCTGTGCCACGATCGATGAAACCAATTTGGATTCCATATGGTACGCCATGCGCCGGCCGGTGCTTTCGGCCGACAGCAGTCTGGTGGCATTTTTTTCGACCAATAACCCTCTCTATGTATTGCAATTGACCTTTGATAATGATGACAGGTAATTATAAGCAAGCGTGTTGTGTTTAAATCTTGTCAAAGTAGCCCCTAAGCAGTGCCTGTTGCCACTCCGTTTCAAAATGCTGCCATAGGGATTCTTCCGGTAGATCGCTATGGCTGACAGGAAATTCCCGAATAATCGCCGGACCCGTTATCCTTTCGGCGAGCACGCGTACGGTCTCAGCTGGTACCACATCGTCGTCCAGGCCAAGCCCAATTAGACAGGGGCTGTGAATCATCGGTGTGAAGTTGGCGGTATCAAAATACGACAAGGTTCGCATGATGTGAGTCTCCTCACCTGGGTGCGAATCGATATAGCGGTTAACTTCATCCCCCGAGCCGCGTTTGACCAATCTACGCCGGCCTTGCATCCAACCAAATGAAGGCACGCCAGCCGCGACCATATGGGAAGATTGGCTGAGGGCCTCGGCCATCAGTGCCATTGCGCCGCCAAAACTAAAGCCATAGAAGAGGGTTCGATCAGTGTTGTCGGTAAATAGTTGTTTAGCGACCTCGGCTGCGCGAAGGTAATCACAGACTGCGCCACGTAAGATGCTGCGCGATGCTGACTCTATTCCAGTGAGTATCCAGCCATCTTTGTGCACAGGCAGCGAGGACTGCCCAAATCCACGCGTATCGAAACCAAATACATTAAATCCCTGCTGCGCCCAACTCCATACGGTTTCACACCAGCCGTTGTAGCCGTGAGTGTAGATGATTAACGGTCGTTTATTCGCATCATTTCGATGCAAACTGTATCCATATACTTCCGTATCATCCCAAGAGCGAAACCTGACACGATGGTGTTCTACTCCATCGCGTGTTTCTTGATAGTTACTTGTGACTTCGCACTCTATTTGTGCGAGCTGAGCTAGAGTGTTGCGCCAGAATGATTCAAAGTTTTTAGGTTTGTCTATAGAAACGCTGTCATTCATCATGAGTAACTTTCGTTGGCACGTATGCTGCTACATATAGAGGGCATAATGTTTGTAATCAAAGCGATCACATTATTAGAAAATGTGATAAAAAGGATAAAACATTTTTCTGTCTTTGTAATGATGTTTGGAGAACTCAATGCAGGAATTGGACAGTCTGTCTAAGCTAATTTGGCCACACAGCCCGTCGGATGTTTTTTTGAATCAATGGCGGGTGTTGGCGGAAGAGGTTCATGTTGAATCCGGTGAGGTCATTATTAAGCAACTTCATCCGGCCAAGTATATTTATTTTATTATTGACGGGGAGATAGAACATAGCATCGCCTTTGAGGGCAGTGCGCGCGATGTGTTGGTCGGTAGAATTTCTACCCTTTATTTCCCGCTGGGCTGGTCCGGCTTTTCATCACCTTCACGATATGCCACCAGTGCACGTGCTAAAACGCCATGCTTATTGTATCGATGGTCAATCGCTGAATTGGATTCACTGTTGCAGGCCGAGCTTGTTGCGGGGCAGTCCTTTTATTCTTATGTGCTGAAGACCGTGATGCCCATTGCATCTGAGGTGCGGAAGCAACTTTCAGCATCTCCCAGTTCCTCTGAGGTATTACTGGAGGCCTTGGCCAAGAGAATTCCTGCCGCGACAGGGGCAAACCTGAAGACAAGAGACGTTAACGAAGTGTTCGGGCGGTCGCTGTTTTTTGAAGTTTTCCCCGAGAGTGTTCATACATGCTTGGCCGATATTGTTGAGATGGTTCATGTTCAACAGGGCGATGCCATTTTTAAGCAAGGTGAACTGTCAGGCCACATGTTGATACTGGCCTCAGGCGCTGTCGCTGTTTTTGCCAACAACACCAACGATAATGCAGAGATGTTTGTTAGGTCTTATAGTATCCCTGGGCAGATTGTAGCAACAGTCGCGCTTAGCCTTACTGAGATACACGAAGAATCGGCTACAGCCATCACGGATGTCACCTTGCTGTCTATCAAGCGTTCGAAAATAGTCGAATTGAAACTCGCGCAACCCCAGTTTGGCTTTGCCCTGGAAAAAAGAATGTTGTGGTTGTTAAGCGCTCGTTTGCGTACGCTTCGAATTCAACTGGCCGCGCAGGGGCAAGACCAGGAACATATCGTCATTCAAAACCTACTGAGCCAAGTAAGCCCGCAGCTCGGTGTCTCTTCTAAATTATATAAACTGCCTCATCTGCTGGCCTGCCGCCTGACCCATGCCGACGCCTTGGCCTGTCTGAAGGATGTCAACCTAAACGGCTCTCGACTTGAGCGTTGTTTAGCCGGGGTGTGCCTTGATGTACTGGCGGAGCTTTCCCGTGAGCTGGATTTTTACGAGAGTCTGCATGATGTTTACAAGGCAGTAACCCAAGCACCGTTGGAAAAGGATCCGGGTTATGTTCGATTTCTGTGCAGCCAGGGATTTAAACGTGTATTTGAGATTTCGCGCTACGCTCTACAAGGCGTCGAACATCTTCCTGAGAAAGGTGGAAACATATTCATTCTGAATCATCTGATCAGCCATCCCTATCATGCCCTGGCTAATGGCTTTGAATTTTCGCTCGACACACACTTTGTCAGTGCAATGATCCTCGAACCAAAATATGGTGAGAGCGGTATACGCGTCGTGCGACGGGGAAGGGGGGAGGAACATGCTCACCATAGCTACTATGACCGGCTCGGACATATTTATGTCTACACCGCCGAGTCAGATTCCTTATTGGAATCCAAAGAGGAAGTAGAGGCGAGGCGGGAAAGTTTTACCCAAACGGCAGGGGGCTATTTGCGCAACGGGGCGAATTTGATTGTATGCCCCGAAGGGACCAGTAACTGGGGTGAAAATTCGCCTTCAGCGTTTAAAAAAGGGACCTTTCACCTGGCGGCCGCCCTTGATCCGGAACCTCTAATTGTCCCGATTTCCGTGGCAAATTTTGACAAACGCCTTAAAAAAAACGCGTTTGCCGCAATGGTTCACAAGCCCTTCTATATATCCGAGGTCTGTGATCCGACAGATAAGACCGACCTAACTGCATTTGTCAGCGAGTTTCGTAGTACTTATCGAGGCTATGTACTAGAGACCCAAGCCCTGGCACAGAATCTTGTTTCAAGTGAATAGTAAGCATGTCGCAATGACCGCTTCAATTGAGGAAATGACAAATTGTTTACAAAGATTATTTGTTCTTAATCTTTTAAGTGTTTTCCTGCGGGTGCTGGAATATTTCAATGGCCTGTTGTTTCTAACTACCAATCGGGTTTCAGGTATTGACGAGGCCATCGTTTCACGTTGTATCGCCATGATCAAATACCACCCTCCCATAGATGATGATCGCAACCGTATCTGGCAAGTGATGATTGATCAGTTTAGTTTGAACGTGGAAAGCAACACTATTCAGATCAGACATTGGTAGATACCTTTCCTGATGGCAGTGGTCGCGATATTAAGGGGCTAGTAAAACTGGTGGCAAAGTTCTGTTCTCAAAAACAACTATCACCATCATTGGACATATTTAAACGCTGTTCAGGTTTTAGGGGAATGGATTATTAAGCGTATGAATAGTGTGCATGGTGCACATAAATACTCACACTCGATAACAAGGAGAAATAAAATAAGCAAACTTAGCAGTCAATGGGACGACAATGCCCTGAAACACCTGGAAAAAACTCCTTCATTTGTACGAGGAATGGCCAAACGAAAAATTGAAAAGGTCGCCATCGATGCTGGTTAAACCACAGTAACAGTTGAATTTATGGACACCAATAAAGAAAAGTTAATGGGATAGCCCAGATGGAAAATAAGAAATTGTATATGGCACCGGGTTCATGCTCGACTGGTATACATATTCTAATGGAAGAACTTGGGCTGATCTTCGACTCTTATGTTGTCAATCTGCCAGCCGGAGAGCAATACAAACCTGAATTCCTTGTCATCAATCCAAAATAAACCATCCCAGTACTGATCAAGACAGATGGTACGGTCGTCACCGAGTTTTCCGCCATTGCCCACTGGCTGGCACGAAGTTATCCCAAAGCAAAGCTAATGCCAGCTGATATAGATGGTGACATCTTAGTGTTAGAGACTATGAACTACATTGTCAGCACCATCCACATGCAAGGTTTTACACGCATCTTTACCACCGATAACTACTCTTTTCGTGAAGCCGATGTCGAACGAATCAAAGCCCAAAGTGAAACCATCATCAGAAAAGCCTTTGCCATAATCAACAAACAACTGACAGGAAGGAAATATATTGCAGGTGATTTTTCCATTGCTGATGCTGCATTGTTTTATTGCGAATTCTGGACTACGCGTATTGGCATAAATTTACCTGAACATTGCCAGGCCCATTACCAACGTATGTTGGCACGCCCTGCGGTTAAACAGGTAATGATGAAGGAAGGCTATTCATCGTTGTACCAATAGCATCAAGTTAGGGCACACACTCACCAACTTGGTTCAACTATCAAACCATCTCACTCTTAAAACCGGCTTAACTAGCTCCCACAGCGGAAAACATACAGTTGGTGCGGATTATGCTTACTGCATTAGTAAGTTATTCAACGCAAGGTGTATTGCATGTCTACAGCTAGTTATATAAGCGTCATTGAGCGTTACCATGAATATAAAAGTGCTATCCACGACATCATGGCCTCAATACTGACTGGTCTTGCAGAAGAGCAATTAATAAAAAATAAACAGACCCGCATTAAGGCCATGCAAACTCTGGGAAAACGCTTTCCATTTGTAGAGATGCTCTTTGTAATAGATAAAAATGGGATCCAGCAAGGCGATAACATCACGGCCAATCGTGATCATCCGGCTGTGTATACCGGTGATGGCACACCGCGGCAACAGCGTCCCTATTTTCGTATGTCACTCAGGGAGAACTGTGATGACATCATTGTTACTGATCCCTATCTCTCTACAGTCAATCGAAGTCTATGTCTTTCGGCAATGATGAAGTGGGACTGTGACGGCGAAGAAGGATATCTTGTGGTGGATGCCGACCTGATGGCAATCGTAGAATTTCTAATGGGTGATTCAAAACGTAGGAAGTTCCAGCCGTTTTTTAAATACATTTACGGAGTAATTGTCATCGGTCTGTTCAGCGTTGTGGCCGCCCTACTCTATTCGGCTTTTCATGAACTTTACCTGGCTACCAGCGCGGCTGTAGGCAGTCAGGAGGCCCACCTAAAACCCTTTAGTGTGATTATTTTTCTTACCCTGGCGCTGGCTATCTTCGATCTAGGCAAGACCACACTTGAAGAAGAGGTGCTAATGCACAAAGATATTTTTCGTCACAGCTCAACACGGCGCACTATCACCCGTTTTGTCGCCGCCATTCTGATTGCCGTCTCGATAGAGTCACTGTTGCTGATGTTCAAGGCTGCCTTGGGACAGGGCGATCAGCTTATTCCAGCTGTTTGGATGATGCTGGCTGCCGTCGGTTTACTCATCGGCCTGGGGCTATATGTTTACCTCGGTGCCAAGGCTGAGTCCTTGTTACGTAAGAATACAGAAACTAAACACGCCTATACACAAAGTCCATAAGTGAATTAAGATGCCTAAGAATTCTATACAACCAGAGTTATCAGTGATTTTATTATCACAAAGGCTTCACCCCATCAGATATGTAAAAATTCAGGATATCCCAGTCACTTTTTGAAAATCATAAATAACTACAAAAGTAAAAAATCTATGGAACTTGGAAAAAGATCAATCCATAAAGGCAATTCTGCTTATGCTACAGCACAAAATAATGGCAATAATTGGGGTCACAATAATTGGGGTCAGGTCTCGCAATCAATCAGGATTGGTCTAGTTTGAGAGAATGAGCAGACCATTACGACTCGAATTAGCCGGAGGTTTATACCATGTGACTTCACGAGGAGATAGGCGTGAAGATATCTATCTGGATGATGACCGACATAAATGGCTTGAATTGTTTGCACAAGTATGTGAACGCTATAACTGGCGTTGTCGTGCGTACTGTCTGATGAGCAACCACTATCATGTTGTGATAGAGACAGTCGAAGGAAACTTATCAAAAGGGATGCGCCAATTGAATGGCGTCTATACACAATATTTAAATCGAAGACATCAGCGTGTGGGCCATGTATTTCAAGGATGATATAAAGGGATCCTCGTTGAGAAAGATAGCTACCTACTAGAACTATCACGCTACGTTGTCTTAAATCCTGTCCGAGCACAGATGGTCAAAAATGCACTGAAATGGCCCTGGAGCAGTTATCGGGCGATGATAGGAGAGCAACCATCTCCTGACTGGTTGGAAACAGATTGGCTTTTAAGTCAGTTTGGCGTACAGCGTAAACGAGCTATTGCAAAATATATCGATTTTGTCAGGGCAGGGGTTGATTTACCAGGTGTATGGAGTGAGCTATCTCATCAAATTTATTTAGGGAATGAACGTTTTGTCAAAAAAATGCAAAAGAAACTCGATGCTAAAGCAGATTTGAGCGAAATACCAAAAACGCAACGCCGGCCTCAAGCGAAACCATTAAGTCGCGGTTTCAAGTAATAACTGCAATTTAATTATGCAGCGAGTAAATCCACTTGCTGCCCCATCAATAATTCATTGGGTGATTTTCCACCCCTTGTCGCTCGTGGTCGGTTATTGAGACGATTCAT
>Ga0316209_1002934_pt1 | contig 12490 bp, 6 predicted proteins | sample 6monopyrite_MG_FD_204945 | JGI IMG/M metagenome (GOLD analysis project Ga0316209, IMG submission 204945) | Microbial mat bacterial communities from mineral coupon in-situ incubated in ocean water Damariscotta River, Maine, United States -... | ecosystem: Environmental > Aquatic > Marine > Coastal...
AATTACTAAGGGGTCAACATCAATAATAGTGAAGTTAGCCGTAAAAAAATTATCATTCCCACAAGGGTCAGGTTGATTAAATAGAATGTTAATCGTTTCGTTTCCTTCTGCTATACCATCATTAAAAACATCAAAACTAAAAGACGTGGTTGTTTGTCCTGCAGCAAAAGTAATTGATGAAGGAATATTAGCATAATCTACACCTTCAGTTGCTGTTCCTGAAATGGAAATGGGAATTGTTAGTGCATCACTAGCAGTATTAATATTTCTTGAAATAGTTACTGTACCGGTTTCACAACCTTCTGCAATTTGATTATTAGGAAGGTTTAAGGTTGTAGATGTACTTACTGTAATTGGCGCATAACTTGCTAAGGAATTTGCTTCTAAATATATTCCTGAATCATAAGCACCATCACCCACATCAGCAATAGCAATTTTTAAATGATAGGTCTCCCCACATTCTACCTTAGCAACCGCTTCAATCACCACTGTAAAACCGTCATATTGGATGTAAAAGTTACTTCCATTTTGAGGCGATTGACTCCCATCACCATTATTTATATAGTAAGTAGAATTTGCATTATCGTTTACATTATCTATGGTAACTGGTGTTCCGCCTGTTCCAGGAATTGTTGCCATATTATAAGTCCCTCCAAAACCAGGTCCTGATATAAAAAAAGCAAATACATCATTAAATCCTGCATCCACAAATTCTGGATACTCTTCAGAACCAAAAACATATTTAAAACGAACAGTGTCACTTTGAGGCACAAAATCAAATTCTAATACCGCAGCATTATATGTGTCTTCTCCAGCTATTGCAGTCAAAGCGGCATATCCTGCGGCACTATTATCTACACCAGCACTTCCTGTATCGTTAGGTCCATGAGGCCCTTCTTGACCGCCTAATAATCCTCCGGTAGTATTTTGAACTGTACCTGTTGTTAATATTATTCCAGAATTTAAACCTAAATTAGTATTTGTAGCATTAAAAGAACCTATTGCATTTGCATCTCCAGTATAAGTCACATTTGATACTGCAACACCACCACCTACTAAAACATTTTCAACTAATTGAGTAGGTGTTTGAGATGTATTTGTTGTTAATTGAGCCCGAACAGAATGTAAGAATCCTAAGAAAAATAGAAAAGAAAGATATGTTTTAATTCTTAAGTTCATTTTTTGATTACAGGGTTATACTTTATATTAATACGATAAAACTAATCATTAGTTGCCTTAAAAACAACAAATAACGAGCCAAAAGTGTAATTTATTGAGTGAACGGTTGTAATAAAAGATAAGTTAACATATTTTCTGTTAAAATATTGATTAATTTTGTAACTGAAGTGAATAAAAAAACAAACATAAAATCAAGACTAAAAAAGTTAAAAGAAAAACACAAATTATCTTTTACAAATGACACGACCTATCACGAAAAATGGAGTTTTAGATTGTCGAGTCTTAACTTAATCAGCTTGTTTGTTTTATATAGTATTACAATCCTAATTTTACTCATTTTAATCATTCGATTCACCCCACTAAAATCTTTATTTGTTGACAACGCCAACCTTTATGTGCTCAATCAAAAATTAGAAACAAACTCAACTACAATTGACTCTTTAGAATCGAACATTGTTGCTAACGATAATTATTTGAATGATTTAAAAAAAATATTAAAAGGTGAGGACTTAAAAGATTTGACAGAAGATTCTACTCATTTTTTGGAAAATGATTACAAACCTGATTTTAGTAAAAATAATGCCGATTCATTGTTAAGGTACAAAATTGAACACGAGCATACAAATTCAAACGTTAGTTTGTCAAATGAAAGTGAGTACGGTTTTTTTATGAGCCCAGTTCACGGCATAATTTCAAAATCATTCAATGGAATGGAAAAACATTTTGGGGTAGATGTTGTCACGCAAAAAGACGAACCCATAAAGGCAACTTTAGAAGGTGTTGTTTTATTTTCGAATTGGACATCAACAGCCGGAAATGTGATTATTATTCAACATCACAATAGTATTGTTTCGGCTTATAAACATTGTTCTGTGCTTTTACGAAATTTAGGAGATAAAGTAGATGTTGGCGATCCAATTGCCATTGTTGGTAATTCAGGTGAATTTACTGATGGTCCACATTTACATTTTGAAATTTGGCAAAACGGAACACCTTTAAATCCCCAAGAATTTATTTCTTTTTGAGATATTAAATTCGTTAAATTTCTCATAATTTTTAGCGTAACCTTCTCTTTTCAGTTTCGTTTGATTACTTTTGACGGTTGTATTAATAAAAGCGAAAGCAAAAGATTGAATTTTATAGATGTGGTTTAAATTATCTCAGTTTATTTTAAGAACAAGAATACCTATTTTAATGGGTATTTTAGGTGTTACAGTTTTATTGGGTTACTATGCTGCCACTAATATAAAAATGGATAATACTTATGGTACAATGCTACCAAAGGACTCTCAAGCCAAACGAGATTACGTTCAATTAAAAGAACAATTTGGCGGCAATGAATCACTGATGTTTTTTGCTATTGACAACAAAGATTTATACACCCTTGAAAAATTTAATGCTTGGTATGAATTGGGAATAGAACTTAAAAATCATGAAGCGATTGACTCTGTTTTTTCAGAAGCACACTTATATCAATTAGAAAAAAATAAAGCAGAAAAAAAGTTTTATTTCAGTAAGTTAGTTGAGCAAAAACCCCAAAGTCAAGTTGAATTAGATAGCCTCAAAAAAGTAATTAAATCTAACCCTTTTTATAATGGGTTAATTTACAATGATGAAACAGGAGCTTCATTAATGATGGTTTTTGTGAATGAAGAATTTATGAGTGACTTAAAAAAGGCAAAAGTTATACTAGATTTAGAAAAAGACATTACAAAATTTGAAAGTCAATTGGGTGAAATTAGAATTTCAGGATTACCACATATTAGATTAACAATTGGCGATAAATTACAATCAGAACTTGGTTTGTTTATAGGCTTATCTGTCGGTGTGACTTCTTTACTTTTATTTATCTTTTTCAGGTCATTAAAAATTGTTTTAATTTGTAATATTGTTGTTTTTGTTGGCGTAATTTGGTCACTTGGTAGTATTGGCTTTTTTGACTTTAGACTGTCTATTCTAATGGTATTAATTCCACCATTAATAATTGTGATTAGTATTCCCAATAGTATCTTCTTAATCAATAAATTTCATCAAGAAATTAAAGACCATGGAAACAAAGTAAAAGCATTGTCACGTGTGATTCAAAAAATTGGAAACGCTACTTTTTTAACCAACTTAACTACAGCTTTAGGATTTGCTACTTTTATGTTTACTAATTCTGAAACACTGTCAGAATTTGGGATGATTGCTTCACTCAATATTTTAGTTGTGTTTGTTTTGTCAATTACGATTTTACCTATTGTATTGAGTTATTCTAAAATTCCAAAGCCAAAACATTTAAAACATTTAGAAAAACAATGGTTACATATTGCCGTTGAAAAACTTGAATACATTGCGCTTTATAAAAGAAAAGTAGTGATGGTAGGTACAATCATAGTGGTTTTAGTTGCTGGATTTGGTGCGTCATTAGTTAAAGCAACAGGGAAAATTACAGGTGACCTACCTCAAGATGGTAAGTTAAATACAGACTTAAGTTTTATAGAATCTAAGTTTGGAGGTTCATTACCTTTTGATATTTTAATTGACACAAAAAAGAAAAACTCATTTATTCATAGGTTTCAAGAAATTGAAAATGTTCAAACCTATTTAGGTGGCTATCATAGTTTATCAAAATCAATATCGGTAACAGATGGTATTAAGCTTATCAATATGGCTTATAGCAATAACAAGCCCGATAAATATAAAATTCCATCTCTCAGTAAAATGAGAAAGTTTGAAGATTATCTCAAAAATGATGAGGAAGGCGTGAACCCTTTTGTAGATACAACAGGTAAAATCACAAGAATATCTATCCAAATTAAAGATTTAGGTGCTTACGAAATTCAAGAAGTAATAGATAGTATATCAGAAGATGTGATTACACTTTTAAATCCAAATTATGCCGCTTTAGATTCAGCATATCAAAAATCTTTAACTTTAAAAGGAGAAGAAAAAAATGAATTTCTACAAAACTTTTATTTTGATGAAGCTGGGGTTTATGAAAATTTAACTTCTCTTTACTCAAAAGGTGATACAGATTTAAAAGATGAGTTTGGAATGGATGAATTTAAAATTAATGAATACCATTCACAACTTGGTTTTAACGACAGTCTAAAAAAAGCCATTGAAAAAGAACATTGGGATGTCCTTTACACAGGAACATCTGTTGTTGCCTCAAACGGGACACGTTATATGATTTATAACCTATTTACATCATTAGCCATTGCAATAGTTTTAATAGGATTTCTAATGGCATTATTATTCCGGTCTTTTAGAATGGTAATCATTTCGTTAATCCCAAATTTTATTCCATTATTATTTACTGCTGCCATTATGGGCTATGCAGGAATTCCAATAAAACCATCCACAATTTTAGTGTTTAGTATTGCTTTTGGTATTTCGGTTGATGACACCATTCACTTTTTAGCCAAATTTAGACAAGAATTGAAACTGCATGGTCATGATTTTAGAAGATGTATTTTGGTTGCTTTAAGAGAAACCGGAGTGAGTATGATTTATACATCAATTGTACTGTTTTTTGGATTTTTGGTATTCGCTTTTTCAGAATTTGGCGGTACAAAAGCTTTAGGTATTTTAGTCTCTTTAACATTACTAGTTGCCATGTTTTCTAATTTATTGATTTTACCAGCTCTACTATTATACATGGAACGCAAAATGACAAATAAAGCATTGGCAGAACCATTACTTGAGTTATTTGATGAAGAAGAAGATATTGAATTAGAGCATTTAGAAGTTGAAAAAAGCTTGGAGCGCTATAAAGAAGAGGATTTAAAACATCAATCGGATGACGAATAGCATTTTAGCATATCAAAAATATATTGGTCAAGAAATCGAAAAATTAACGATTCCTTCTTCTCCAAAAAACCTATACGACCCCATTTCTTACTTTTTAAATATTGGTGGTAAGCGTATGCGACCTGTTTTAACATTAATGGGATGTGAATTGTTTAATGCTGATTACAAAATTGCAAAACATGCCGCTTTAACTGTCGAATTATTTCATAATTTCTCATTAATTCATGACGACATAATGGATGAGGCTCCATTGAGAAGAGGAAATGAAACAGTGCATCAAAAATGGAATGTAAACATTGGTATTTTATCGGGAGATGCTTTATTGATTATAGCGTATCAACAACTCTCAAAGTATGAACCATCAATTTTAGCTCAGCTATTACCTTTAATTAACCAAACAGCAATTGAAGTTTGTGAAGGGCAACAATACGACATGGATTTTGAAACAAAACAAGATGTTTCTATTGATCAATATTTGCAAATGATTAAATTTAAAACAGCGGTATTATTAGGTTGTAGCTTAAAAATGGGAGCAATTGTGGGCGGTGCAAATGAAAATGACGCCAACGAATTATATAATTTTGGTGTTAACTTAGGTATAGCCTTCCAATTACAAGACGACATTTTAGATGTGTATGCCGATCAGGATAAATTTGGCAAACAAGTAGGCGGAGATATTATAGCCAATAAAAAAACTTACCTTTTAATTAAAGCTTTTGAAGATGCAAATTCATTTCAAAAAAATGAATTAAATCTTTTAATATTGGAGCAAGACTTAGTCAAAAAAGTGGCAGCTGTAAAATCATTATATTCCGATTTAGACATAAAATCTAAAACTGAACAAAAAATGAATGACTTTTATGACATAGCTTTGCAAAACCTAGATGCCATTCAAATTTCTAACGATAAAAAGCAACCCCTGCTGGATCTAGCTCATTTTTTAATGGGAAGAGAGAATTAGAGTTTAAAAGAGTAACTTTTAACCTTAGGTCGAACTGAAGTTTTTAGTTTCTTATAAATTTTATTTAAAAATTCAAAGTCTTCTCGATTCCTACTTCAACTTTACTTGCATTAGTTAATAATTCGGCTTCTAAAATAGAATTTAACGGTATAGCTGGTGTATCAACCGACCCAATAATTTCTACTGGTGCATCTAAATACTCAAAACATTCTTTTTGAATTTTACCAGCTAAAGCCAGAGTAAAAGTCGCTTCAATAGACTCTTCTGTAACCAACATAGCCCTGTTATGCTTTTTTACGGCATTAAAAATAGCAGTTTCATCAATTGGACTTAGTGTTCTTAAGTCTAAAATTTCAATGCGACCCTCAAATTTTTCAGCAGCTTCTGAACTCCAATATACACCTCTACCATAAGTAATAATTACCATAGATTCCGAATTGGCTATTTTATCAGTTTTAGCCTCAATAACCGTCCTTGCTTTTCCAAACGGAATCACATAATTTTCATCTGGTTCAATCGTTATAGCACCCTCAGTTCCTTTTATTTTAGACCAATATAACCCTTTATGTTCAAAAATAACTACTGGGTTTGGGTCATAATATGCTGACTTTAGTAACCCTTTTAAATCTGCTCCAGTTGATGGATACGCCACTTTTACACCTCTTATATTTGTCACAACTGACTCAACAGATGAAGAATGGTAAGGACCTCCAGAGCCATAAGCACCAATCGGCACTCTAATCACAGCAGACGCTGGCCATTTTCCATTACTCAAATAATACGATCGACTCAATTCGGTAAACAATTGATTTAGACCAGGCCAAATGTAATCGGCAAACTGAACTTCTACAATTGGTTTTAAACCAACTGCAGCCATTCCAACAGTGCTACCAATAATAAATGCTTCTTGAATTGGAGTGTTAAACACGCGATCGTCTCCAAATTTTTGAGCTAATGTAGCTGCTTCTCTAAACACTCCACCTAATCGTCCACCAACATCTTGACCATACAATAATGCTTCAGGATGTTTCCCCATTATTTCTGTCATAGCAAACAAAGCAGAGTCAACCATAACTGTTGGTTTTTTTCCTACTGGTGCTCTTTCTCCTTTTTCTTCTGTTATTGGGGAGGGTGCAAAATAATGATCCGTAATACTTTCGGGTGTTGGTTCATCAGCGTTTAAGGCTTTATCAAAATCTGTATCAATTAATATTTCAACATCTTTTACTATATTTTGTAATTCTTTTTCAGTAAAACCTACTTTAGCTGCAAGTTTTAATAATTTCGGAAACGGATCTCTTAACGCCGATTCGTCTAAGTCGTGTCTATACCATTCTTTTCTTACTCCACTTGTATGATGGCCTAATAAAGGTACTTTCGCATGAATTAAAAATGGGCGTCTTTCTTTTCTAATTATTTCTATAACCTCTTGAACAGTTTGATAACATGCTTCAAAATCTGTTCCGTCAATTGTTCTAACTTCTAAACCTTTAAACCCTTTAGCGTAATGTGTAATGTCATTCGCTCTAATTTCATCTGCATGAGCCGAAATATCCCATTCATTATCTTGTACTAAATAAATAATAGGCATTTGTTTTAAAGTTGCCATGTGAAATGCCTCTGACACTTCACCTTCTGTACAACTTGCATCTCCTAGTGAACATACAACAACAGGGTTTTGCCCTCCAAAATATTCAGCTAAGCCGATTTTTTCTTTATGTTGAATTCCCATTGCCACACCAGTCGTTGGAATAGCTTGCATGCCTGTTGCAGATGATTGATGAATTATTTTTGGTTTATCGTTATCTTTTAAACTAGCATGTGAATAGTATGTTCGTCCACCAGAAAATGGATCATCTTTTTTAGCAAAAACTTGTAACATAATTTCGTAAGGAGTCATACCAATACTCAACAAAATAGAATCGTCACGGTAATATGGCGACACCCAGTCTTGTGGTTTAAGCTGCATACCTAAAGCTATTTGAATGGCCTCATGCCCTCTACTTGTTGCATGCACATATTTTGAAGTTACTTTCGCATTGGCTTCATACTTTTCGGCCATTGTTTTAGCAACACTCATTAATTCAAAAGCCTGACCAATAGTTGCTTTTGATGTTTTTATATTGCTTTTTTTCTTTTTAGCTACTGTATCCGACATTCTTGCTCAAATTTTGTGTCGCTAAGTTACTTATTTTAGTTGAGTAGTCAAATAGTCTAATGTAATTTTAGTTGAAAACATACACCTACTGAACGAAACAGAAAGCCTTTTGTATTGATTTTGTTCATAATTTGGCATGTTTTTTGAACTTATATTAAAAAATAATATTCGCTAAATGTAACCTTAAGAAAAGTGTAACCGTAATAAATCAACACAAATTGTATTGGATTTTTATAATGAATATTTTAAATTTAAAAACTATGAATCAAAATTATATTGAACTTGCAAAACAAAAATTGCAAAATCACAAAAGTAAAGGAAACTCATCTAATTTGTCAATTTTTCAGGTTGCAGAATTATTAGATGTAATCACAGGGAAAAAAGATTTAAACTTTATTCCAAATACAATGATGTTTAACCAAATCGGTTTAAATTAACAGAAACGCTTAATTACCTAACTTGTTTTAGGTCAAATTAATAATTCAGAGAAGACTTATTTACGCATAAGTCTTTTTTTTGTGCCTTATAATTCGTATTTTAGCCATCCCTAACAACTAAAATATGAAAAAAATAATTACTTTATTGCTATTGCTAAGTATTAAAATGTCATTTGCACAACCGATTAATAATATTTATCAAGTTGATTTTACCACTGCCTATAGTTTATATCCTCAAATACCAAAAGGGATTCTTGAAGGTGTAGCATTTACCCAAACACATTTTAAAAATATTCAAAATCCAACGGATGCTTGTATCGGATTACCAAGTGTTACAGGTGTAATGGGGTTAACCGAAAATGGACAAGGTTATTTTAGAGAAAATTTAAGGTTAATTTCAGATTTAAGTGGTTATTCAATTCAAGATGTTAAAACAAATCCAAGTATTAATATATTGGCCTATGCAAAAGCTTATGCGTTTATAGTAGATAGCCTAAACATAGCGACCAACATAAATGAGCATGATATAGTTTTAAAAACGCTCTCTGAAATACCTTGGGATCATAATACAGCAAACAACTTTGCTTTAAATACGTTTGTTTATCAGGTTTTAGATTTTGTTAAAAATTCAGACAACCAACAATTTTATAACTTCCCTAATCAAAATGTAAATTTAATTGAAGTGTTTGGTGAAAACAACTATACTGTTTTGTCTAGCTCTACTATTACAATAACACCAAACACTGTAACAACTGCCAACACGACCTATATTCCGGACTATAAATCTGCAGAATATGCACCTGCATTATGGGTGGCAACACCAAGTTGTAATTATAGCTCAAGAAGTGGGACTGCTGTTTCGGCAATAGCTTTACACACTATACAAGGCACTTATGCTAGTGCCATTTCATGGGCGCAAAATTGTTCTTCAAATGTTTCTTATCATTATGTTATTAGATCTTCAGATGGTCAAGTAACACAAATGGTTTTAGAATCAGATAAAGGATGGCATATTGGTTCTGAAAACCCTTACACCATTGGATATGAGCATGAAGGGTATGTTGATGATGCGTCATGGTACACAGATGCAATGTATATTTCTTCAGCTGATTTAAGTCGAGACATTTGTAATAGTGGGTATGGTATTAATCCGCTAAGAACATTTTTCGGTGCCGCCACTGTAGGACTAAATACTTTAGGTGCATGTACAAAAATTAAAGGACATCAACATTACCCGAATCAATCTAATACTGACCCTGGGGTAAATTGGAACTGGGAAAAATATTATAAATTAATTAACAACAACCCAAATATCACAAGCTTAACCACAACAAGTGGGTCGGTATTTGATTCTGGTGGTGCAACAGGTAATTATTCTAATGACGAAAGAGAATTATTTTTAATTGAGCCTGCTGGAGCAACGTCTGTAACATTGTCTTTTGCAGTTTTTGACTTAGAAAACAATTGGGATTATATGTACATTTATGATGGTAACACAACAGATGCTCCTTTAATTGGAATATTTACAGGAAATACTAATCCAACAACAATAAGTTCAAGTGGTGGATCAATTTTGCTGGACTTTAGATCAGATTGCGCAACAACAGCTCCTGGATGGGATTTAAGTTGGACATCAGTTGTTGATCCTATTGCCAACGACCTAATCGCACCAACAACCTTAGTTGATGCAGTTTCGAATTGGAATACAGCAGACTTTACAGCTACATTTACAGACAATGACAACACTGGAGGGTCAGGTGTTTTACATCAAATGTATCAAGTGATTAGTTATGATGGAACCGAATGGAGAGCCAATGCAAATAGTGGTTTTTTTAGTGATAATTTTGATTTAAGTATTCATCCAGATTGGACACAACAAACTGCTCTCTGGGGGATTAATAATGGGTTTTTACAAAGTGCAAATGAAGCAGAATCAAATACAAATATTTACGCTTCAGTTGATCAGTTAAATGAAAATATTTATTTATACCATTGGTCAGGTCAAATAAGTGGAAGTGGAACAAACAGAAGAGCAGGATTACATTTTATGTGTTCGGACCCAACATTAAGTAATAGAGGAAATTCGTATTTAGTGTATTTTAGAGCTGATAACGATAAAATTCAGATTTATGAATCGGTAAATAACACTTTAAGTTTAGAACAAGACATTTCTTTTACAATTAACCCTAGTCAGTGGTATGATTTTAAAATTGTGTACGACAAATCAACAGGAATTATAAGTGTTTATGTTGATAATTCTTTAGAAGCAAGTTGGACAGACCCTTCACCTATTACGTCTGGAAATGCGATTTCATATAGAGGTGGTAATTGCGTGTATGACGTTAATAATTTAAAGATTTATCATGACCGTTCTAATTCAGAATTAGTGACAATTGGTGCAAATAGTGACATTTTAAACCAGAATCAAGATCCATTAACACCTGCAGGTCGGGTAAAATCAATTATTATTGACTCGGCTTATAACATTTCGTCAATCGCATTTGAGGATATTAATATTGATTGGACTATATCTAATGATTTAGGCTATGTTTATGACGGGACTTCAAATGATATTTCGGTGTTTACAAATAACAATAGTCTGTCAGCTAATTGGAACACATCTTTTGACCCAAACTCAGACATTTCATCATATTGGTATGCAATTGGAACAACAAATGGAGGTACAGATGTTTTAAACTGGACTTACAATTGGTTTGATACCACCATGACCGAGTCTGGATTAAGTTTAACTGCTGGAACAATTTATTATGTGTCTGTAAAAGCACAAAACGGAGCAGGCTTATTTTCTAATGTGTTATCCTCAAATGGGGCAATTTTACAAACACCAACCAATCCACCAACTGCGGCATTTACAGTTCCAAATACTTACGTTTGTTCTACAGACTCTTTATCGTTTACGAATAATTCGACAGATGCTACTGCTTATAGCTGGTCTGTTCCAGGTGCAAATCCTTCTACGTCATCAGCTGTTAATCCTGTATTTTCTTTTCCAACTACAGGAAACTATACAGTAACACTAAATGTGACTGGGCCTGGCGGAACAGATTCAGATGTTCAAACCATTGCTATAGAGGTTACAAATCCTCCAACTGCAAGTTTTACCGAAAGTGCAAATACGGTTGATATTTCATCTCCAAACGTAACCTTTACCAATACATCTACCAATGCAAATGGTTATTTTTGGGATTTTGGAGATGGTATTACCTCAACAGACCAGAACCCTTGGCACATTTATAATCAATTAGGCACATATAGTGTTATGCAAATTGCAATTAATGGTGTTTGCCCAAATGACACAAGTTGGACAACTATAAATGTAATAGATGGCAGTGGAATTGAAGACAACGAAAGTCAAAATATAGTTGTGTTTCCAAACCCAGTTGAAAATGAATTAACGGTTTCTATTCTTAACTTTGATTCGGGAGTTGAACTAAATATTGTTGACAGCAGAGGAAGACTTGTTATATCACAAAAGATGACTGACAGTCAAATATCAATCAATACATCAACACTAACTCCTGGCATATACTTTATAAGAATAATATCAAATAAAGAGGTGAGTTATACCGAATTTGTTAAAAAATAAATATTATTCACGCATAAGAGTTGAATATTAAAAAAGAAGCCTTACCTTTGAGCCGAATCTATATTTTTTCATGATTATAGATTTTTAGGTTTTATAGTTTTTGCATGATTTACAGAAAAGGAAGATGATTTAGACAATTATCTTCCTTTTTTGTTTTAGGAGAAGTTACGTTCTATTCATTTTACTAAATAAATCCCATAAAACTACACCAGTACAAACCGAAATATTTAAAGAATGTTTAGTTCCTATTTGAGGGATTTCAAGCACATAATCAGATGCATTAATAACCGATTGTTGCACGCCATCAACTTCATTACCCATTATAATGGCATATTTTTGGTTTTGTATTGGCA
>Ga0316209_1002935_pt1 | contig 12489 bp, 25 predicted proteins | sample 6monopyrite_MG_FD_204945 | JGI IMG/M metagenome (GOLD analysis project Ga0316209, IMG submission 204945) | Microbial mat bacterial communities from mineral coupon in-situ incubated in ocean water Damariscotta River, Maine, United States -... | ecosystem: Environmental > Aquatic > Marine >...
GCCACCACTAATTGATTTAATGTAATAGGTTCCATCTCTGCTATTACAGCAACAACAGACAACGTTCTTCTAATATCACCTTTACCAAATATGTTAGTCATTTATTCTCTTTGCTGGTTTGTTTATCAATCCATCATAAAACAATAAAAAAGGCTTTAACAGCCTTTCCTATTTTTCTGCATGCAGAAGTTAATTTAGTTACCCACAATCGCCACGACAGATAGTTCCTTTCAGGTCTGTAGTGCTTTCATGATGGATAACTATATTTGTCATTTTCCCTCTACGTTTATATACTTTTATTAAGCAAGTGTTCGCCTCTTGCTTCAGGTAATTCTTTAGCAGACCACATATTATTTTCTACAAAATCAATTTTTGTTCCTTTATTGATTTCTGTAGAGAATGCATCAATAATTCGACTCAAATAAAAATCTACTTGTTCGGCTTTTGTTGGGTGGGGAAAAGGATGTTTTAAATAATTATCAGAAATAACAACACCAGCTTCCTTCATAATCCCTCTGAATTCCTTTTGTGCTTTCCATGCTGGATAGCTCCCTGCATAGTGATATGCTGTATTAGCTAAACCCTTATATAATTCTACTTGGTTCGTTAGTACTTCAAGCTCACTTTCATTATTTATACTAGAAGTGTTAACTTGCGTTTTAACTTTTCCAAGTACAAGTACAAGCGCCATTTGAATCAAATAAGTTACTATCAACACTTGCGAAAATATATAATTATTTTCAGTTTGCGAGTAAGCGATAGCCGCATTTAAAAGGGCTAGACTAACCATTAATAACGTTACTTTTTTTGAATATGTGATCATTGAAATTCCCGAAGTTTTTATGCTTATCAATTGCAATTTCTATCTATGTGTTTCTTAATATAGAGCGAATATCATCTGCTTCTTTTTTAGAAGGTAGTTCTGCTGATAGCACAAACATTCCAACGCAAACAAAGAAAATGATTTTTAGGGAACCGTGAAGAAAAGGCTTTTCATCATAATTAGTTTTAAATGCCATAACCAGCAAGGCCACTAAACAAACCAGTGCAGCTATTTTATATAACTCAAAAAACATTACTGTTTTAATGACAATAAGCGTTGCTATAACAGCAAATATTTTATTTTTATATTCCAAGGTTTTCTCTCATTACTTTTCTTGAGTTATATGATGATGCAAAGAACCACATTGAGGATATTTGTTAACTAATTCATTAACCCTTTCAATAGTCATCTCAATTAAAAATTGGTTATTTTCTTCGGGTAAATTATGCAAGGCTTCTGCTATGTCTTTCGCCAATTCAAGACCACCTTCAACCCTATCTTCAAGAGCATTTCTAATAAGGGTAAACCCCTCTTTTGCTAACATTGTCGTGTTAATCACATTTTTCCCTTTATTCCGATTGAGCTAAAATAGCTACTTCTTTTTTATGTTGCTCAAAATCTTTAACTTGATCTGGGCAGCTAGAACAAACACCTAAACCTAAAACATTGTCTATTGCTAACCAGTGGCAACTTTCATCAGCAGACGTACAAGCCTTACTATCTGTACAGCCACAGCCAATACATTCATTTTCCATAATTTAACTCTCCTGGTACTTGGGAATTTTCCCTCTATAAACCTTGTAGGTTGACACCATCAAGATTATTGATTTTTTTAAGCTCGTTTTTCTCATAATCATCTAGGTCTGAAACATCATGATTTTGATAACCAGCATTAACAATTATTGTCGCTGCAATCGTTGGCTCATTGTGAACAGCTATAACAATAGCAGCCCCGTAAAACACACCTTGTTCATACTGAGTTAAAGCCATCGATTTAACCCTGTGGACTTTGATGTTCTAAAAGCAGCTTCTATATCGCCATCAGTTGCATTTGTTTCACTTTTAACCACTTTATGACTTACAGTATCATTAAGTGCCGATGCAGCAATTTCAGATATCCTTACTAGCAAATCTAAATCTATTCCTACTTTTGCCATGACATTTTCCCTCTATAAAGGTTGATTGCTTTATTAAGGCCAAAACGGACTAGTTAACCAATCCGTAACTATTTTCATTTGCGCTTCATCTAAGCATCTAGCAGCTTCGGTAATATCAAATTTAAAGTCATTATCACCACGCCAAACACTCAAAACAAAACGAGCCATTACGACTTCACCACTTGAAGCCACAGATAAATATTTTTCAACTTTTTTAGCATTATATACACGATCTTCAATATCAAATAAGTGCATTAAATAAGGCGTTTTTTCTTCAATCCACAACACAAATTTGGCTTGTGATGGATATAGCGATGTATTAATTTCTATCGGCATTTCATTTTCCCTTTATGACTTTTGTTTTTTGACTTCAGCTTTAAACTGGTTAACTTGTTCTTCCTTTGAAGCATTAACATCGATAGATAAAAGCGCACTTTCAATATCAACATTAGCTAATTCACCTTTAGCTTTCATCTGATCCATTTCTTTAGCTACAGGATGATTCATATAGTAAAGACCACCTTTCTCCCACCACTTAAATAAGCGGAATAAACCCACCGCAATAGCAGCAACCAATAAAACTTTAATTACAATTATAAACATGTTCATTTTCCCCTGTTTAAACTATCACAATAATTATTTTCTTGGAGTGAGATCCAAAGGGTATTTTTCTATATCCAAATAATCCCAATTACTTCGGCAAACCCATTCCATATACTCTTCATCTTCACCCATTTCAGAGCGATATATCTCAACAGCTTTCTCATAAATTTCAGGTCTACATTCCGTACCTTCAAATTTGATACGATTTGTTTTAAGGCTTGCTAGGTCATTTACTTCCATCTGCGATCTAAAAGCCGTCACAGTCTGAGCAGGATCAATCGCAAAGAAAAAATAGTCCTGTGTTTCGATCATCTTATCAATGACCGATAACACAATAGGATTTTGCATTGGTATCAAAGTATGGAATGTCTTGAATCCATAAAACCTAAATGCAAAGTGTAATAGCTGCTCACCATTAAAATCTTTTACTGAGTGTCCAAAACTAAAACCTCGTTGCATGCATTCAGGAGGTATTACTTCATCTGGTCGCATTGCAAGAAAACCAGAAAGAAGGTCATTCTCTTTTACATACCCCGCACCAAAGCATGGGGCTTCTGAAGCCATCAAATCCCTTACGAAATATTGATTCATAATTAAAGTTGCCAATTCCATTATTTTCCCTCTATTTTTGAATTTGTCTAATAACGTGTTCAATCACTTTTTGTTTGCCATGATTGAAACCAATCATAGAGAAACCCGCTTGCAAAACTTGTATGCGAAATACCTTTTCTTCTAAAGACTTCAAGTAAGCAATAAGCCCTTTAATATCATTAGATTCAACATAATCAGAAATAAGGCGCGGCTGTACTGGATTAACATCAAATAAATCCATTTCCCAAACTAAAGAATCATTACTCATTTTGCTTCACTCAATTACTTAACTTAGATATATTATGAGCGATAACCGCACACATGTAAAGTATTAATGAGCGATATACGCACATTAATTTTAATTAAGTTCAGCTTTAATACCTTTAATAATTAATTTAACGGCACGTTTACGGGTTTTCCACCAGTCGTAAAACGTCCGTCTAGGCACTTGAGCATAATCAGCCGTTTCTTTTGCGTCTAAACCGCAATGGTCTTTACAGTACCTTGATAGTTCATCTTTTTCTGTATCAGTCATTTATTACTATTTACCATTTAAATGAGTTATTATTATTTGTTATTGTGCGCGATATACGCACACTTGTAAAGATTATATCAAATTTCAGGTATTAAAAAGGGGTTAGCAGTAACTAACCCCTTTTACTTTCGATGTTACCTACAACCTAGTCTTTCGATTTTAGTTGCTTAACTGAAACTGCGATAGACAGTACAGCGGCTACAATGCCTAAACCTAATAAAAACAGTTCTAACATTTACGACCTCCTATTTAATAGGAGTAAGCTTCTCAAAACAATTACTATAAACACCTTGTCGTTATGATTACTATACCGCTTTAGATATGTGCGCTTCCCCATGCAATTGAGTAACAATTCAGAGTACCACCTCAAGAACCGCAAGGATTTTAAAGATAGATATGTTTAAGGAGACATTATCTAGGTTTAATCACATGGTTTAACAACTAAAGCACTGTCATTATATACATAACAAAAGATAACTCTAGTCATAATTTGAGTAAAGCTTGAACTTTATACGTAATAGGTATAAAGTTTAATTAGCTTTAGATATGTGCGTTTCTGTAAACCAACCAAACCCGACAACCAATCGGGTTTTTTTGTGCCTGTTATTTAGCTACAAGCTTTCATTAATTGACGATAACACGCGCATAGTGCCTGTAGATTCTTCGACGTAGTGATAAATTGTGCAAACATCGTTGTGCCTCAAAAGAACTGCTATTATGTCTTCTTGGCTTGTATGCTTTGATTTAGCTAACCTACTAGCCATAGATTTTCTGCCAGAATGTGAAGCAATTGAACCACCAAGACCAGCGTTTCTACACCAATTTGAAAATGCTTCCTGCAAGCTATCAGCCGCCCAATAATGAACAGTCTCACCAGCCTGATTAGTTCTTATTTTTTTCTTTAAACTAAATCTCTTGCCGCCCTCTGCCAAAACAAGTGGAGCGTTAGGATTTAAACCACGATATTCACGATCATTAGTTATCATGTGCTTACGCTTTAATCTTATTTCAACATAATTGTCAGCAGCTTTTCTTAGTCGCTTATTAACAAATAAAATATGATTGGCTTTGTTGTTCTTGCACAAACGAGCAGGGATGATAACTTCATCACGCCAAAGACCAGAAGGCCACATAAGGCATTGAAGAGGAACGGTAGCCGTTTCTGTAATTCGAAAGCTATTAAGCTGCATGAACAAAATCAGTTCGTTACGTTCAGGATTTCGCCCCTCGCGTGACCAATATAAAAGGCGTTTTAGCTCCTTATCAGTTGGCGAACGAGTACCAGTATTACCTATAACTCTTTTTCTTATTTGACTTGGTTTATAGCTCATGAGGTGACTTTTTCCCTGATGTTTTACCTTAGTATAGTCAAAACGCTCTAGGTACTATCAAACCTCAACTTCGGGGAAATCCGTTCCGCTTTTTCACCATGCATAAAAAAAGCCCCTAAAGGGACTTTTTAATTTTTGACATAAATTGCTTTGGTTCTAGATATCGACTTTCTACAATAGAAAAGTAATTACCTTTGATGTTCAAGAACCACTTAACAAGCTCGCCTTGTGTATCACAAAAATAAAACCCTTCAAAATCGCATCGATTATCTACAACAAGCGTTGCAAGTTCATCATTAACACTCAACAAATAACGACTGTCAGCAATAAGCTCTAAATCAGTTGTTTTAGAGTAATCCGCATAAGCCATTTCAGCTTCATATTGCATTTGTTCACTATCATTATACTGCTGTTCTGCTTGATGACCAATGTAGTCAGCAGAGGTAACAATATCAATAGCTTCATCAGCCGCTTTTTCTTCACGAAAACGCTGCATGGCACTATGATAAGCATCAAGATACTTATCTTTATAATTACATGACAAATCACCAAAGGCCTGATTGATCATACTAATATAAAATGCAGGAACAACATCACCTTCAGATAATGCAAGCCAAAAAACCTGATCGACTTCATTAATAAAAGTATAAAAATCAATTTCAGTTTTAGTAATAATGGCAGCATCTAATTCAGCTACAGTATTAGCGAATGCTTTTATAACTTGTGTATTTATATCCATATCTGTTCTCTCTATTTTATAAATAAAAAAAGCAGACATACACCCAAAGGCGATATTCTGCCCGTTGGGTTAAGTTGCGAATTAATTCGCTATTTTTTGTCGGCAGTAATAAAACGCCGTTTTTTTTCATTGGATTATGCGATAGCAAAAGCTTCGCTTAACATTGAGGAAGCAATGTATACTTTTTAATAGATTTAATCATATCACATATTTTCTTATTGAAAACACTACCCCGTAAACACATCGGGGAAATCGCTAGAAATGAATCACTGAGCAACCAGTATGATACTTTAATACTTGGTATGACACTTTATTACTCAGTATGAAACTATATTACTCGACCACAGGCGAAGCGATCACCCCAAGGTTAGAAACTATATTACTCGACCACAATAAAAAAACCTCGAATATTCGAGGCTTTTAAATAGTTAATCTGTTTCTTTTACAAAAGCACAACGACTAACAACATTTTTACCACACGAGCATTGATATGTAGCTTCATTAATATGTTCGTCATTTTTTATCCAAGTAAAACTTTGGGATTTATGCCGAGCCATATCTGAAGGAAACTGCTCCCATTCACCACAGTCACATTCAATAAATCGAATAAATTCACCTTTATCAGACAGGTTATTTAAACCAGTAGCTTTTTTATCTGAAGGATAAGCTGTATTCATACAAACAGTATAGCCATCTTCAAATTCAAAATAACCATTTTCAAAATGTATATCACAAGGCTCTATACCTCGCTCAATCAATTCGTCTGCAAACCTATTTTCAAGCTCCTCTGAAGATAGGCATAAGGTAATTTCATTAATTAAATTGTTTTTTGTGACAGTAAATATAAATGCTTTATTCATTTAAGCTTTCCTTTTAAAAGGAAAACACTCACCCTGAAGGGAGAATATTTTCCCTTCAGGTTAATGATTATCGGCAACTCGAAGGTGCCGTTTTTTTTACGATTTTACTTTTCGTTCAATAAATTCATTTACAATTGAACTTATATCAACATGAGACTCACAAAGAGGCCTTCTTTTTTCAACTCTATAAGCACAAAACGACATAAACTCTCTAGCAAAATCTTCAAGTACAATATTTAAAGGTTTTGCGCATTCAAGAGCAAGCGTAACATCTTGAAGTGCAGTGAAAGCATCGTCTAACATAGCTTTCTCTTTTTCCTCAGTAAGCTTATCGCTAGGCTGTAGGTCGAAAAATATATCAGCTTGAGTAACATATTTTGTTAAATCGTCAGCTAACTGTTGAGTATTACCATTTAAAATAAAATTCATAGTTATTCCTTTTATTTGCAAAACATTTCTATAACCCGATTAAGATCTAATTCAAACTCATCTTTATCAGGTAAACTAACCTCCAAAGGTTTTAACTCTTGGCGCTCAATTTGTTCCCAAAAATATTCAGCTAAAGGTTTAACTATTTCATAAACGGCACAACCTGAAAATTCATGACCATTTCTATAGGCTTCATCAACTTTCCGGTAAAAAAGATTTGAAAAAGGATAAAGCTCAATGACAAAACAATCTTCACCAATACCAAAAAGATCGCCTATACATTGATTTTCAGGAATGGTTCTAATCACTTCTGTAACAAAATAGAAGTGATACATTGCTTTTTCGGCTGTTTTTACTGACATAGTAGTTTCCTCAATAAAAAAGGCAAACCACCATCCCATACGGACAATGATTTGCCCTATGGGTTATGTGCGAGTTATCGCATTAAAGGCAGCTCGAAAGCGCCTGGTTTCGTTAAGGATCAATAAAGACCATTTAACGAATAAACAATACTATGCGTATTAATTATTTTCAACCAACAAATACAATAATTAAATAATTGGTGTAACAACAACCAACCCTGCTTTAATTAACATTAATTGCCAAGCAGATAAAGAGATGGCCCGACTCTCTTTTTTACTGGCTGTTTCCCATTTCTTTACAGTTGAAGATCCTTTATTTTTGCTATAACTCACCCCTACAAATCGAGCTAAATCATTTTGTGTAAACCTTAATATAGTTCTTAATGATTTTACCTCTTCCGGTGTCGGAGGAATAAATTCGCTATGCTCAATACCTAAAGAACAACTTCTATTTTTAAATGCTTCTAGCGTTAAAGGGATTACTTGTCCTTTATATTCCGCTTTAATTTCTGACATTATTAATTTCCTTTAAACTATAAATTATCCCTTTATAATACACCGCCCCATTGTGGCGGTAAAGTTTTTTTATTCATAAAAAAAACCCAACAGAATGTTGGGCTTTTTATTATTTGGTATCTAAAGCAAGCCATTTTCAGCAAAACTAAATGTACCTTTGCTACTAACAATGACATGATCCAAAACGCGAACACTTAATAAATCAAGTGCGCTAGATAAACGTTCTGTTATCATTTTGTCAGCAGATGATGGTTCAAGAATACCGCTAGGGTGATTATGCGTTAAAATAACCGCCCCAGCATTTAAAAGAAGAGCTTTTTTAGCAACCTCTCTTGGATAAACGGCCGCAGCATCAATAGTTCCTTTAAATAAAACTTCAAACTGAATTAATTCATGTTGATTATTTAAAAAAAGAACCCCGAACAACTCTCTTTCAGATAAAGCAATTTGTAACTGACAATAATCTTTAACACTTTTGGAGTTAGTGGCTGTTAAAGATGAGCGTTTAGCCGTTCCTTCAATTATAGATATTGCTTTATTGATTATTCTTAAATTATCTTTGCTTAATTTATTCATATCTGTTCTCTCTATTTGAAAGGGCAGATATTCCCGTAAAGGCAAATAATCCGCCCTACGGGTGTGTGAATATAAATCACATTGGAGGCAGCTCGAAAGCGCCTGGTTGAATTTTCGTTGAGATAGCAACGATACTAACAATAAGTTTAATATACTGAAAAAAGGATAAAATTAAAATAAAATATAGTTTTGATGACCGATTGAGCAAAATAAATACAAGTATTTAATAGCTGTCTTATGGCTTGATTAGTTATTGTTACCCACAATCATCACGACAGATTGTTCCTGGCGGTCTGTAGTGATTTCATGTGGATAAAAGAATAATTCGGCATGCCGAATTATTTAGATGTGTGATATAAAAAAACACCCCAATATAGGAGTGTTTTTAATGATATTAATTAACACTTAATGATGATTTACATGTTTATCGCTAGGTTTAGAAAAATGAACATATAAACCAATTGCCACCATAACGGTAACAACAATTACAGCCCCCGTAAAAGCAATCCAAATTGATCCCATAATTTATTCCTCTAACTCACTTGCACTGGCATATGAAAACCATAAACCAAACAACAATGTAATTACACCAAAGACAACAAAACTAGCTGTGCCTAACGGATGCAAATTAGCATCTTCTTTACCAAACACTATAGCAGATAATGCAACAAAAATCATTGCTCCACCAAACGCCCTGAGAAAATCAGCAATATATTTCTGTATATTCTCTTTTTGTTTTAGGTTCATCAAACCTCCTTAATAAATTAAAAAAGCAGACAACCATTCCCCAAAGGGCGATTATCTGCCCTATGGGTTATTCGCTTTATTATATAGCGATAATTATCGGCAACTCGAAAGTGCCGTTTTTCTTTTGGTAACGTTGAGGTAGCAACGAAAACTATTTATAAGAGTTGATCGTATAATAAACGAACTAAGATTTAAACTTTTTTCTAACTCTAATTACTGTACTTCTACTAACACCAACCGCTTTAGCTGTATCATTTATACTAAAACCAGCCTTAGTAAACGTCTGAATCCTATTATGATGATCTAAATTCGGTTGACGGCCTTGATATAACCCTTTTTTTTTAGCTTTTAAAATTCCTTCTTTTTGTTTTCGTTCTCTTTCCTTATAATCCTTATAGGCACTTGCAGCAAGAATCTCTAAAAGCATATTATTAATAGCGTTAAGTATAGATCTCATAAACTCATCACTTGGAAAACCATTAAAAGTAAGATGGCTTGTTGGTAAATCTAAGCTAACAATAAAGATGCCTTTATTGTTAATGGAGTTCACCAAGGTTTGCCAATCTTCATTTTTTAATCTAGTTAACCTATCAATTGATTCTACTAATAGAACATCACCAGGATCGGACTCATCAAGTAGTCGAATTAATTCAGGCCGTTCTAATGAATTACCTGATTTATTTTCTATATAGAAAGAGGCAATACGCTCATTAAAATTTAAAATAAATTTTTTTAACGTATCTTTTGCTCTAGTAGCATCTTGTTCGGAAGTAGATGCCCTTAAATATGCTCTTATAAACATTTATCATACTAAGGTTTATTTAGGTGGTGTCATATATTATAGGTTTATTTAAGTGGTGTCTTTATTTAAAATATCAATAAACAAAGGGGTGTCATATAGGCATACCCTATGAAACCAAGTACAAATCTATGCATGAGGTAAGTAATTAGTAAAAAAGCACACAGTTTTTTAGCTGCTCAATTGAATTTCTTTAACATATAGGTAGCTATATCTTTTGTTATTCGCTCTTTATATTTATTTAAAAAAATTACTTTTTTATGGTAGCTAACATAAAATTGAATCAAGCTAGAGTTTTTTTTATGCACCGTCACTTTACTAAAAAAAGATCCGTTCGGTTTAGGTATTTTTACAAGTTCTATTAATTCAGAAATAACCTTTTCAGCATCGTGATTATTTACAACATCCACATAAACCCTTAAATCTTGAACAAAATAGTTATCAGTTAATCTTAAGTGGCCTGAAGAATTAACGAAATTTATAATTTTCTGCTCACAATTCATAATTTAAACTGCCTCTATATAAATTGAAACCCGTGGTGCATTAATCTTAAATTTGTTGAAAATACCACCTTTTTATGACGAAAAAATATTCTTGGTGTTCTAAATACGCACTTAACAAGTTTGTTTTGACATCAAAAATAGTGTTTTATATAAACAATGCACCAGCGGTAAATTGAATACTTATATTATTTACACCAATTCTTGTACTTTTTAGCCCCTGTATAAGGCACAGCCAGACCAGAGTTCAACAATGCTTTAGTTAAACTTTTATTGTCAGCAAAAACATCAGCAACAATCCTAAAATACTTTCCACGTTTAACATTTCTTAATTCAATCTTGTTTGCTGTTCTCAAAAATTGAACAGTAAACTTTTTGGCTTTTAAGGCTAGCTCTTTTTCTTTTTTGCATCGGCCTTTTATTTCAGGAGTATCAACACCGGAAACACGAATAGCAATACGTTTAGATATTAATGGGTGTAATCCTTTTAGATTGGCCCTAAACGTATCACCGTCATAAATAGAAGTTATTTCAGATACATTTAAAGTGCCAAACGTCATATTTTTGATACTTGTAGCACTAACGTTATAAGAAATAAAAAACACCAAAACTAAATACTTCATCTTAAACACCTATTAATTCAATGAATTTTTCTATCTTTAAAAATATCACTAGCTTTATTTCGCCCCACATCTGTTAAACACCAAGCCAACTTTAAAGACGCTGAAGAACGATACTTTTCAATATATCCATGTTCATACTCTGCTACTATTTATCATATTCAAAATAGTCATACTTGGGATAGGCTCGGTGATACCTTTTTGCTCTATAGCAAACAAAACAAACAGCGTATCTTTTTGAATTGATGACAGTCTCACTTTACCCCTTATTCATGTGCCACATGATTAAGAGGTAAATTTAATTTATCACCTAAGTTAAATTTAACAACCATAATCAATTACTCTTTTAATTAATCAAAACCCTAACTCGCGCCAAAACATCATCAACAATTGATTTAGGTGCTTTTTCAATGAATTTAATGCCGCGACACTTATAATCAATAGTTTTAACTTGCTGACAAAGCACAACTCCTTGTGTTGTTGTTTTATCATCATTAGAAAAACCCCCCAATATAAAAAAACTCCCGAAGGAGTTCTTTTAATTAAAAAACAAATAATTTGCTCTTTGTATTTAGGAGGCTAAAGCTCGCTTGATTAAAGCATTAGATAGTTTTATCTTTTCAGAAACGCCTGAAAAATAACTTGTTACCCAATACTGATCTCCGAAAACAAATAATACTTTATCCTTCTGGTTTCTAGCTATCGCTGCCTTGGCTTCATCATCTTTAGTTCTAACCACGACAACTTCACCGTTTATTTTATCTGCATTATTTTCATAAAAAGACAATATAATTTCAGGCACTTCTTCAATCATTACTCGCGCATGATAATCAGCTAGAAGCTTGTTCGGTTTGTTGATTAATGTATTTTCATCTTTACTTGTAAGCATAGTGATTTCCTTAAGGTAGAAAAAGGCAAATCACTTTCCCATTAGGACAAAGTTAATTTGCCCTTTTGGGGTGTTGCGATAACAAAATATCGCTTACTTATTACCGGCAACTCGAAAGTGCCGTTTTTCTTTTGGTGACGCTGATAACAGACTTAATAATAAACAATTAATTATTAATTTACAAAAAATAAAAAACCATTAAAATGAAGTTGATTTAAAAGTAAACAAATCAGGCGCTTTCAAGCAGCCTTATATCAATCAACTAAATACCAAAACAAACTAAGCAACCTCTATATCTTGGCAGTGAACCGTCTAATCGCGCTATTTCTAAGTCTTCCAATAAACGAGGAAAACGATAAAAAAGTACTGAAGAACCTTTTCTTATTGCCTGCTGCGCAAAGGCACAAGCAAG
>Ga0316209_1002936_pt1 | contig 12487 bp, 15 predicted proteins | sample 6monopyrite_MG_FD_204945 | JGI IMG/M metagenome (GOLD analysis project Ga0316209, IMG submission 204945) | Microbial mat bacterial communities from mineral coupon in-situ incubated in ocean water Damariscotta River, Maine, United States -... | ecosystem: Environmental > Aquatic > Marine >...
CTGAAACAAACATTAGCTAATCATGAGAAACACTTCCCCTCTTCTCATGATTAGCCAAAACACGAATCAATAAAATTGCCGGAAGACCTAAAGCAGCTGTGTAAAAGAAGAAAGTAACATAGCCCTGCGATTCAACAATAGTACCGGAGAAGCCACCGATAAATTTTGCAGGAAGCAACATCAACGAGCTAAACAAGGCATACTGAGTTGCGGTATAAGCTTTATTTGTTAAGCCTGACAAATAGGCAATAAAAGCAGATCCTGCAATACCTGCACTTAAATTATCTGCTGCAATCACCATAGAAAGAAAAGTAGTGCTTGGTGGATTCATTGCAACTAATATAAATAATAAATTAGTCACCACTACCAGAACAGCACCCAACATTAGAATAGCTATAACGCCATAACGAACAACTAGCGCCCCACCCAAAAGCGCACCCAGAATAGTAACGATAGGGCCAATTGTTTTTGTAACCAAGCCAATTTGTAAATCACTGTAACCAACATCAACATATAAAGGATTCGCCATAATCCCCATAGAAATATCACTAATTCTAAACAAGCCTATAAACAATAATATTGTAATTGCAAAACCACCATTGCGTTTAAAAAATTCTGCGAAGGGACAAATTACCGCACCTATTATCCACGCATAAACCGACTGAATCTTATTTGGAAGGTGCGCAGAGTTCTCTAAAAAATGCACCACTTTTTCTTCTTGTTGCCAGGTTTCGTTAGATATATTTCTATCTGGCTCTGGAATCAATATGGTGGTGAAGACACCAATTAACATAAATAGTGCCATTGCAGAATATGCTGCCGGCCATGAGTAATAATACGCCAACGTAAAAGAACCGCCGCCAGCCAATAACATTCCCAAACGGTATCCCATTTGATAAGTCCCTGACATTGCACCCTGTGACTCGGTCGGCATAGCTTCTATACGCCATGCATCGATTGCAATATCTTGCGTTGCAGAAGAAAAAGCAACTAATAAGGCTGCATAAATCAATAAACTAAGTTGATCATTAGGGTTACTAAATGACATTAAAAACAGTCCCGCAATAACACCGCATTGCGCAAACAGCATCCAACTTCTTCTTTGACCAAACACATTATACAGCAGCGGTATTTGCAAACGGTCAACCAATGGTGACCAGATAAACTTAAGTCCGTAAAGCAAAGCTACCCAACTTACAAAACCAATAGTACTTTTATCAATTCCACTTCTTGCTAGCCATGCAGACAAAGTACCAAACACTAACAGCAATGGTAAGCCTGCAGAAAAACCTAAAAACAACATCGCTATTACGCGCGGATGTCGATAATTATTGAATGCATTCTTCCATGTGTGCGCGTTTAATGAGGATTGATTTTCGATTTTTATTATTCCAAATAATTATTATTTTATTGTGAAGTCATAATCAATAATTAACGGCGCATGATCGGAGAAACGTTCGTCTTTATATATATGCGTCGCTTGTACCGTATCTTTTAGTTTAGGTGTAATTATCTGGTAATCAATTCGCCAACCTGTATTGTTCGCCCAGGCCTGTCCCCGGTTGCTCCACCAGGTATATTCATGGGGTTGCTGCTCGATAACTCGAAATGCATCTACGTAACCCACTTCATCAAACAGTTTGCTCATCCAGTCACGCTCTTCTGGCAGGAAGCCGGAATTTTTCTGGTTGCTGCGCCAGTTTTTTATATCCATTTGTTTATGCGCAATGTTCCAGTCACCACAGATAACAAATTCGCGTCGCTTACGCCTTAGCTTATGTAAGTGCGGCATAAAACGCCCCATAAAATCAAACTTCAGCGCCTGCCTTTCTTCCGAAGATGAACCAGAGTGCATATATAAAGAAATCACACTAATATTCTCAAACTCGACTTCGATGTATCTACCTTCCACATCGATATCATGCATGCCGATTCCAGCATGTACTTTTTTAGGCTTTTGTTTACTATAAACAGCAACGCCACTATAGCCTTTTTTCTCCGCATCATGATAATGGCAGTGATAGCCTTCGGGGTGAAACATCGAATCTTCTAGCTGATGCACCTGTGCTTTGGTTTCCTGAATACACACCACATCGGCATCCTGTTTTTTTAGCCAGTCGAAGAAGCCTTTTCTGCCGGCGGCTCTGATTCCGTTGGTGTTAACTGATATAATACGCATTACATATAAACAATTTGAATTGGGCTCTGCATTCTACATGCCGCAGAGATCACAGGGTAGCTATGAAAGATTATCAAAAAAACTTTATTGAACTGGCACTGCAATTCGAGGTTCTGCGCTTTGGCGAATTTGAACTCAAGTCTGGCCGCCACAGCCCTTATTTTTTTAATGCCGGCCTGTTTAATACCGGTAAAGCATTAGCCGATATGGGCCGCTGTTATGCCCAGGCAATTGTTGATAGCGGCGTTGAATACGATGTTTTATTTGGCCCGGCCTATAAAGGCATCCCTCTCGTAGCCGTTACTGCAATGGCTTTGCAAATTGATCATGGACTGGATGTGCCTTACGCATTTAACCGCAAAGAAGCCAAAAACCATGGCGAAGGTGGCTCAATAGTTGGCTCTAAGCTGGAAGGACGTGTACTCATATTAGATGACGTAATTACGGCCGGTACCGCAATCCGTGAAGCCATTGATATCATCGATGAAAACGATGGCACAACCATCGGTGTAATGATAGCACTGGATAGACAGGAAAAAGGTACTGGCGACCGCTCAGCGGTGCAGGAAATTCAGCAGGACTATGGTCTGGATGTATTCAGTATTATCGGCATGAATGACCTAATTCAATACTTAAGTGACAAGGGCGATGAAGAAATGCTCGATGCAATGCAATTTTACCGTACCCAATACGGCGTTTCCGAGTCTTAATTGCGCTAGCTTCAGCTTTTTTTAAAGGCTGAAGCTAGCCTATTATAAGTTTCACTCCAACTAAAACCGTGATTATTTCATAGCTAAGTTTTATCACCCGATTCCCCTTCATGATGGCGAAGTGCGCACCTAAATAGCCGCCAATGAGTGAGCCCACGATTAAGGCGGGAATCCACTGCCAATAGATATCACCAATTAGTCCGAGAGTAATTGCGCCCGTACCATTCCAGAATATACCCACCAGAATCAATGTGTATGCCACGGCAGTTTTATAATCCAGGCCAAACCAGCGCACCAGCCATAAGGTTACAAACAGGCCGGTACCTGAAGTAAGCGAACCGTTTAGCACGCCAATCATAAAGATCATCGCCCCGCCAATGAGCATGCCTTTTATCTGCCGATTTTTAGGTTCAAGAACCTGCCCCATATTGGGTGATAAGCGGGAATAAACACCCAGACAAATAGTTAAAACACCCAGTGCAACCTGCGCACTGCGATCTGCTATTTGTAAAATAACGCTGGCACCCAGTATGACGCCGGGAATTCCCAGAGTTAAAATATAAATAGCAAACCAGCGCTCCAGCCGACTGGATTTAAGATGGCGAATCGTCGCCCCAACACCCAGCGCAACACTCGCCACTTTATGCGTAGCCAAAGCAAGACCAAAGGGCAGGCCTAGAAAAATCAGTGCCGGCAACTGAATTAACCCTGCCCCACCGCCCGCCAGAGCAGAAAAAAAGTTTGCCACTAACGAAATAACAAACAGAATAAATTGGTCTAATACATCCATAATGCCTACAAACAATTGACTAAAACACGGAAGGCAACTATTTTGTCATAAAATTGATTGCTAACGGCAGCAAAACCCTCATTTGATGTATATACTCAATATTCATCTTTATTATGTATTGGTAATACTTTGTTTAAACCTCAGCACAACTTAAAACTACTTTTTAGCTCTCTCGTATTGGCTAATTTTCTACTTGCACCTGACGCTCACGCAGCCATGAAAAAATGGGTCGATGAATTTGGACAGGTTCATTATGGTGAGCATGTGCCTTTTCAATACCTACGTGGCGAACATTCTGAAATAAACGAGCAAGGCATCACCGTTAAGCACTCCAAAAAGATGAAGAGTGAAAGTGAACTCAACGCCGAAGCCTTACAACGCAGAATTAAAATTATCGCAGATAAAAAAAAGCAGCTTGAAGACCGCCGTGCAGCTCTACGTGATCGCGTATTACTCGATACTTTCACCGTAGAAAACGATTTAATTATTGCCCGTGATGCTCGACTCGACTCTGTCGATTCACAAATTTCTTTGGCTCAAACATTAATCAAGAACGACGTAAAAAAGCTTGATGACGTAAAAAAACGCATCAAGAAAATAGAGAAATCTGGCCGCAAGGCCCCTGAAAACTTATATAAAGAAGTCAGCTCTGTCAGCAAACAGTTAGAAAATAATCGCTCATTTACTGCAGACAAGAAAAAAGAACGTACTTATATCGTGGAATCATTCGATGCAGACGTAATACGTTTTCGTGCTTTAATGGCCGCTAAAAGAGCAGCTAAACTTAAGCATCAGGAAGAACAACTAAAAGGCCTCCCTGAATAATTCTTATCTGAGCAAGAAATCAGCCATATCACTTTCCTGCCCTGGCCAGACTCCACACGTCTACCCTCTTAATACCTGAACGCTTTAAAACTTTACTCAGCTCACTCACGCTTGAACCTGTTGTAATTACATCATCAAATATAATCACGTATTTGTAGCCTTTATGGTTATCAAACTGAAAAGATCCCTTAATATTTTTTCTTCGCTGCTGCGCTGTTTTTCCTGTTTGATGTGGCGTATTACGGATTCGCCGGCAACTGCTTGCATCGACAAATATACCCATCTCGCTAGCGACAGATTCAAGCAAAAGCAAAGACTGATTAAAGCCTCTCTTTTTTAAACGTTTGGGATGCAATGGCATTGGAATAATGGCATCAACTTGTAACGGCTCTAAGGACTTTTCTTGTAAATAACGCAGCATCAATGAAGATAATAGCGGTGCATAACTCAGCTTCTCATTAAATTTTAATTGCTGAATCATCCATTCCAGAGGTTGCGCGTATACAAATGCACTTAAACATCTATCAAAAGCAGGTGGCGATTTTAGGCAGTCCGCACATAATAAAGTCGATTGCGGCTCGACTATGGGTAAGGCACAGAGAGAACAGGCATGGTGATTCTCCTGCAAATCCGCTAAGCAATTATCACATAAATAGTCATTTTTTGACCGGGATGACGATGCAGAACAAAGCAAACAGCCTGCCGGAAAAAGAAATCGCCATAATTTATTTACCCCATCCTTTGGTAATTTTGCTCGCATGATTAGTCCTTTTTAGCCTGAAAACAGGTATCATTACGTCCTGTTTGCACTATATAGATCTAACCCACATGACTCAAGCCACACGCCACGACTGGACCATAGAAGAAATTGAATCTCTATTTACCAAACCTTTCAATGATTTGTTATTTGAGGCACATAGCCTGCACCGCGAATTTCATGCGCCCAATGAAGTACAAATCAGTACCTTATTAAGCATTAAAACCGGCGCCTGCCCTGAAGACTGTGGCTACTGTTCACAAAGCTCAAAACACACCACGGATTTGGAACGCGAACGTTTATTACCTGTTACCGAGGTGATCGAAAAGGCTAAAATCGCCAGATCCAATGGCTCTAGCCGTTTCTGTATGGGCGCGGCATGGCGTAATCCTACGGATAAAAATTTAGAAAAAGTCATCGAAATGATCACTGAGGTGAAGTCTTTAGGTATGGAGACCTGCGTCACACTGGGTATGCTTTCAGAGCAACAGAGCCAACGCTTAAAAGAAGCCGGGCTGGATTATTACAACCATAATTTGGATACATCGCCTGAGTTTTACGGCAATGTAATTACTACACGCACCTTTCAAGATCGCCTCGACACACTAAAGCATGTGCGCGATCAGGGCATTAATGTTTGTAGCGGTGGCATTTTAGGTATGGGTGAGAGTACGACTGACCGTGCATCTATGTTGCAACAACTCGCTAATATGCCGCATCATCCTGAGAGCGTACCCATAAACATGCTGGTGCAAATTGAAGGCACACCACTATTTGGCGCCAATGGCATCGATAGTATTGAATTTGTACGCAATATTGCCGTGGCACGGCTTTTAATGCCCGAATCTCAGGTGCGTTTATCCGCAGGCCGCCATGAAATGAGCGATGAAATGCAGGCTATGTGTTTCTTTGCCGGTGCCAACTCTATTTTTTATGGCGACAAACTGCTCACCACAGAAAACTGTGAAGCCAACGATGACCTCGCTTTATTCAAACGCCTGGGCATTACGCCTAGCCAGGCTGAACAACACAGTGAATCGGCGGATGAAGTGATGTTTAACGCTGAAGCCTGTCAACATTAGAGGCACCACTGGGAAAAATGAAAAACCTGCGGCAGGAACTCGAACAGCGCCAGCAACAAGGACTGTATCGCCGCCGCAAGCTTATGCAAAGCCCACAAGGCCGAGAAATCATTATTGATGGGCAATCTCTATTAAACTTTTGTAGCAATGATTACCTTGGCCTGGCCAATCACCCCGAGGTAAAAAAAGCTTTCATCGCAGCGGCTCAACAATATGGCGTAGGTAGTGGTGCGGCTCACCTGGTTAATGGCCATTGCAAACTTCATCAGCAGCTTGAAGAAGAACTCGCGGATTTCTGCGGCTATCCCCGCGCTCTTTTGTTTTCCACCGGCTATATGGCCAACCTTGCAGTTGCGCAAAGCCTTTGTGGTCGTGGTGATAGCATTATAGAAGATAAACTGAATCATGCGTCTCTGCTAGATGCGGCGCAGCTAAGTGGTGGCAAGTTGGTGCGTTATCAACACGCCGATTACAACAGCCTACAAGCTCAGCTAGAAAACTGTCGCTCGAACAACGCCAATGAAATACTCGTTAGCTCTGATGCAGTATTTAGTATGGATGGCGACGAAGCTAATATTAAATCTATGGTACAGCACTGTAAGCAACATGATGCCTGGTTAATGCTAGATGACGCTCATGGGCTAGGTGTACTAGGAGATCACGGCAGAGGCTCGTTAAGTCACCAAGTAGTAACTCCACAACAGGTGCCGATATATATGGCGACTCTGGGTAAGGCGATGGGTACAGCAGGTGCCTTTGTTGCCGCTAGTGAAGACCTCGTTGAGTACCTGATTCAAACGGCGCGTAGCTATATTTATACCACTGCGATGCCCGCCGCGATTGCCGCAGCAAGTATTGCAAGCCTCAATATCCTCAGGGAGAACGATAGTAAGCAGCAGGCTTTGTTACACAATATTATTCTTTTTAAGCGGCTCGCCCAGCAGAATCAAATTACACTAATGCCATCAGATACAGCCATTCAACCGATTCTCATTGGCCGTGCCGACCAGACACTTCAACTCAGCCAGCAGCTTTTCAATAAGGGTTTTCATATTGCAGCTATTCGCCCACCGACAGTGCCAAAAAACACCGCCCGATTACGCATTACACTGCGTGCCGACCATACAGAAAAAGACCTTAAATCATTAATAAATACCTTGTCAGACCTTTTACAAACAATATAATCAGTTACATATATCCCAATCTAGTGCTCTAAATCAACAAATTCACCCCTATTTCTGCTTATCATTCACTGACCATATATATACCCCCGTGACAGGAAAAAAAGGATAGTTAACAAAATGAGTGACACCACCATAAGCGGCATTGAGTTCGATACCGAGCTAATCAAGAAGTACGATATTGCTGGTCCCAGATACACCTCTTACCCAACCGCCGTTCAGTTCACGTCCGATTTTACCGAACAGGACTATCGTGAGCAGGCAGCGTTATCAAATCAATCCAAACGTGACCTTTCGCTATATTTTCACCTGCCGTTTTGCGACACCATTTGTTATTACTGCGCCTGTAATAAAGTCATCACCAAAGATCGCAGCAAAGCAGACCCGTATTTACATGCTTTACACAAAGAAATTGCCATGCAGGGCAAACTTTTTGATTCATCACGTAAAGTAAACCAGTTGCACTGGGGCGGTGGCACGCCCACATTTATTAACCATCAACAAATGACCGAACTAATGCAGGTAACTCGCCAGCACTTTAATTTGCACGATGATGATAGTGGTGAGTACTCCATTGAAATCGACCCTCGTGAGGTCAATCGAGAGAGCATTAAGCTGCTGCGCGATATCGGCTTTAACCGCATGAGCCTCGGTGTTCAGGACTTTAACCCCGCCGTTCAAAAAGCAGTCAATCGCATACAGTCGGAAGAACAAACCTTAAACGCGCTAAGCAATGCCCGTGAGTTTGGCTTTAAATCCATTAGCACTGATCTTATTTATGGCCTGCCATTACAAACGGTAGATAGTTTTGCTATTACATTGCAACGTATTATCGAGCTTTCACCTGACCGCATTTCTTTATTTAACTATGCGCATATGCCTGATTTATTCAAACCGCAAAGACGTATTAATGAAGCAGAAATGCCTGGCGCAGAAACTAAACTAAGCATACTTAAAGAGAGCACCGCACAACTCATTGAGGCGGGGTATGTTTACATCGGCATGGATCACTTTGCCAGGCCAGACGACGAATTGTCCATTGCGCAACAACAGGGAAAGCTATACCGAAACTTTCAGGGCTATGCCACTCATGCAGACTGTGACCTTGTTGGTTTAGGCATCACTTCAATTGGTACTGTTAATAATAGTTTTTCACAAAACATAAAAACACTAGATGAATATCAAACGGCTATTAATAGCGGCAAGCTAGCAGTTTTTCGTGGTGTGGAAATTGATCAGGATGACCTCATCCGACGCGACGTGATAATGCAGCTTATTTGTCACTTTAATTTGAATTTTCACGCAATTGAAACTAAACATAAGATTAAGTTTAAAAACTACTTTTACAACGAGCTTAAAAACTTAGAACCCATGTGTATAGATGGCCTGATCGAAAAAAATGATCAATCTATACAGGTAACTGACAAAGGCCGCTTATTAATCCGTAATATTTGCATGACCTTTGATCGCTACCATAGCACTCAACATAAGCAACGTTTCTCCAGGGCCATATAGTTAAAGCTTTTATCATTATAATGATACTGAGGACACATAAATGCCATCGACACTGCTTAAAAAAATGCTTGATGAAAATGAAATTAAATATATTTCTATCATGCATTCCATTGCATTTACTGCAGTTGATATAGCAAAAAGCGTTAATATTCATAGTCGCGAATTAGCAAAAACAGTCATCCTGGATGTTGATGGTGAATTAGCTATGGCGGTTGTTCCCGCCAACTACAAAGTAAACCTGGATATATTACGTCAAACTCTAAATACGAATAATATACAGCTCGCCGAGGAGGCCTCATTTTCGCACCACTTTCAAGACTGTGAAGTAGGTGCCATGCCACCATTCGGTAGCTTATATGGTATGAATGTATACGTGGCTGAAAGTCTTTCTGAAGATGAAAAAATCGCCTTTAATGCAGGCTCACACCTTGAAGTCATTCAAATGAGCTATAAAGACTATGAAGCACTGGCAAAACCCAGCTTTATATTTTTAGATAATTAATGAGTGAAAAGATCATGTCTGAAAAGCGCAGTAATGACAAGAATGCACGCCCCAAAGACTCGGCCACCCGTACTAGCCGAGGTTATGAAATAAATAATCAATGGTATTTTGAATTAAGAGATGGTGGACAGAAGGGTCCCTTTGACACAAAAGAAGCCATGCAAGCTGCATTAGACGAATTTATTAATCTGTATGAGGAAATGAAAAAATAGCTTTAAGATATTAATATCATTACAAATAAATGATTGTAATTATTGCATTTATAACCTGTTATCTCCACCGAACCAATAACCCGAATGGGCCATGCCCTGCTTCTACAAGTGTGCTAGATTGATTATATCTATGTTAATTATTATCACCTTATTGTTTATAATAATTATTAAACATATACACAACAAAATGATTACAGAGGTTGCCATGCAGCACAGAGCAGGTGAAGAGCAAAACATTCCCCTTCGCAACGAACGTTACTCGTGCATAAACGGCATATGGTTTTTTAAAACTCGTGGCGGAAAACAAAAAGGTCCTTTCGTCAACAAGCAAGAGATGGAAGCCGAGCTTTTATTTTTTATTCGTGAGCAAAAAATGTCTGGCCAATCTCGTCAACAACCCGCATAAAAATTATTTAAACTCAGATACTCTAATACGCCCGTTTATCATCTTTGATTTACGCTGCATTATTTTTTGCATTTTATCCCAGAATGCTCGTTTTAAATCAAAGTCCTGCGCAATAGCTGTACCCATTAATAAAATCATTAAATCAGCACACTCTTCTGCCAATTCTTCGAGCGACTTGCCTTTGCTCGCACAAGCGGATATTTCCCCCAGCTCTTCCGCCATCAATGCAATCCGATACATTAACTCTTCTCCGCCTGTATTTTTAAAATCGTGTTTATCATGAAATGCCTGAACTTCTCCAAGCATTTCATTGTATGAGTCTTCATTCATATTTCTTATCTCTAAATCCACTGTACGTTATTTATTAAAAGTTTCGGACAAACCGTCCTGTCAAACGAGTTTTTGTAAAACTATACTTTACTACATGAGCACTGGTTATTCTGAAGTTAGAAAAAACATCTGACTCAGCCCTTTAAAATCAGCGTCCGGCATTTATCTTTTACCGTATAGTCAATGGAGAGCAGAATGAATACAGCAGAATCAAATCTTCCAGATATTCATCTTGATCAAGAAGGCTTCCTTCTATCACCAAATAGCTGGAGTAAAGAAACATCTCTCATACTAGGTCATGAGCTGGGTATAAAAATACTCACCGCAGATCACTGGAAAGTCATTGAAGCACTACGCTCGCACTATTCTCGTTTCGGTGTCGCTCCGGCTATCCATAATATCTGTCATCATTTTCATAAAGATGAAAGCTGGGTACACAATCTATTTTTTAACAGTTTAAATGCCTGGCGCATTTCTGGACTGCCAGACCCCGGAGAAGAAGCTAAAGCCTATTTAAGCGATATGTAAAATATGGACATTAGTCTGCACTTTGCTTTAATAGCCGCTTAAAGCAAAGTCTTTCTCTATCATCAAATAAACGTTTTGATATTAACCACAAAACAGAAATTACGCCAAAACCGGTGCCCGCAGAAATCATAAACATAATCAGTATTTGATATTTCACCGCCTCAACCGGTTCAGCTCCCGCCATTATTTGCCCGGTCATCATGCCTGGCAAACTAACTAAACCTGCGGCTGCCATCGAATTAATAATGGGAATCATACCTGCGCGCATTGCCTCACTACGAATGTCTGATATGGCCTTATTCGCACTTTCACCGAGCATTAAACGTTGCTCAATAATCGGCCGTTGCTGCCAGGCCGTTTGTGTTAAACGATCCATACCTAAGGCGATTCCTGTCATGGTATTTCCCAATAGCATACCCAATAGTGGTATCGCATATTGCGGGTTGTACCAGGGATCGGCCTGTATAACAACAGCCAGACACAAAACGGTAATTAAAAAAGATGAAATAAACAATGAGCCTGCACTAACACCAAACCCCCACCAGCCTTTGAGTTTTCGTTTTTGCCTGGACAGAATTTCCCATCCTGCCACAGACATCATTACAAAAAAGATTAGTAATACAAAAAACAACTGTGTACTTTCGAATAAGCTTTTTAATACCAAACCGATTAACGATAACTGTATAGTCGTTCTGAGGGCTGCAATATATAGTTGCTTTGCCACACCCAGTTTCATATAAGCGCTTAATACTCCCAACAAAACCACTAAGACTGCAGCTAAACTTAAATCAAAGGTTGTTAACTTAATGAACATATTAATTCTCTTTTACTTCATTAAGCAGTTCGCCTTGCTGGATTTTATATTGTCGTTGACTAATGCGATTTAGTTGCTCAACATCATGACTCACCCAAATTGCACACGCTGGCTTTTCATGCACATATTTCATGACATAATTTTCAAATAACCTCTCGTTTTCTGGATCAAGATTTGCCGTAGGCTCATCAAGCAATAAAACAGATGGCTGATTTTCTAATAAGCGCAAAAGGCCTAAACGCTGTTTTTCACCACTCGATAGTCGCGATACCGGCCACATAGAAATATCATTTTCAAATCCCAGAGCACCGGCGTTGTCTGCTGAAAAACATTTAAAATGTTCCCCGACTGTATCTAACCACCAATAGGTTTCAGCCGATAACAATGCAACTTGAGTACGCCACTCATACGCCTTTAATGAATGTTGCTCTACAGAATTAAGAAGAACATTACCTGTATGCTCATCCAGGTCGGCTAAAGAACGCAACAAACGAGATTTCCCTGAACCTGAAGAGCCATTCAAACCAATAATTTCAGCCGCCTCGATTTGCAGATTTATAGGCCCATAATCTAAATATTCAAGCGACTGGATATTAAAAAAACTCACAAACAATTCAACTTTATTTTTTAGTAACAATAATTTTACGCATATAAAA
>Ga0316209_1002937_pt1 | contig 12482 bp, 10 predicted proteins | sample 6monopyrite_MG_FD_204945 | JGI IMG/M metagenome (GOLD analysis project Ga0316209, IMG submission 204945) | Microbial mat bacterial communities from mineral coupon in-situ incubated in ocean water Damariscotta River, Maine, United States -... | ecosystem: Environmental > Aquatic > Marine >...
TTCTTGAGTAACATCAGAATAGGTCTTAACGAATGATGCTAACCGTTCTCTATGGAAACCGGGCTGCATGAGCTTTCGCTGTTTACGCCAGAAATCACCCTCACTTGTCAGCAATCCATTGCCAAGTAGAAGTTTTAGAGCATTGTAAGCCGTGCTCTTCACATAGTTCCGGTTGTTGTCTAGCATCACATGCTTTACCATGTCAGGATTTGAGATGACAACCATGTGGTCAAACTCTGGCCTCAGTATAAAGAACACCGATTTGATTCTAAAGAGGTCTCCATATTTAGGAATGAACGTTTCGTAAAACCGAAAGGGATCTTCTGCGAAATCTTTTGCTGCACCAATGATTGAGGTTCCTTCTGCAAGAGGTGGCAGGTTCAATTGTTTTTCATCAACAACTTGATTAGACATTTCAGAGTGTTTGAGGGATATGTAAATCTGTTCCCAAAGTAGCGTTTAGTTTCTCTACAAAGTAAGCCGCCAATAAGGGGGATTGGAGTTCTACATTCTGATGAATAAAGAAATCAATCTCTTCAATTCCTTGCTCTTTCCACACGGCTAATCGTTCAATCCAATCATCTAATCGAGCATAATCAGATGGGTGGTTTGCGCCCGTATAGCGCACAAAACAATTGGGTGTGGTTAGTCGCATGTGCACGAGGTCGCGCCTGCCAGCAGTATCCGTTATAATGTTTGAAATATGATTGGATTCGAGTACTTGGTAAAGTTCCTCAGCAACTTTTGGGTCACCATACCAATCTGGATGGCGGAATTCCATCGCCAGAGCAACCGATTTGGGCCAATTCTCGCAAAACTTAACCACTCGGTCAAAATCCTTAGGAGCGAAATCTTCTTTCAACTGAAGGAACGCACGACCTAGTTTTTCTTCCAATCCGCCAAAGGCGTGCACCACTTCATCTACTACCCTTTCCACATCCTTTAGTCTTCCCCAATGACTCACATTTTGCACTACTTTGGGAAAGAACCTGAAGTAGTTTGGTGTCTTATCTCGCCATTTTTCAAACTGCGCTTTCGGGAAAATACGGTAGAATGTAGCGTTCAACTCAATGCAATTGAACTGAGATGAATAGTAGGTAAGTTCATCCTTCGTTCCGCGAGGATAAAAATTCTTGAGGTCGGTTTTATTCCATTTGGCACAACCAACAAACACTTTGGGGTTTCCTTTGCCCTTCGACAATACTCGTTTTGTGTCTGGGTGATTATCAGGCATACTGAGATTAACGATACTTGGGTCTTCTACTTTTCCAAATTTCATGTGTGGAAATTAGTAAAACCCATATTGCCGAATTCACGTTAAGTTTGAATTTCATAATTCTTTCTAATTACATGAACGTTTTTATCACGGGTGGCCTTTCTGGGCTTGGACTTGACCTTTCACATCGCTTTCTCAATGACGGATATACGGTTGGTGTGTGCGACCTTCAATCGAACGAAGAAGCACAAGCAACTGTAAAGGACGGAATACAGTATTTTCAAGCAGATGTGCTAGACAAGGAACGACTTGCAGCGGTAATCCATGAATTTGCTCAAAGAAACAACGGTCTCGACATCATGGTTGCAAACGCGGGTATATCGATGCCCAAAGCCAAGATTCCGGATTTTGACCGTGGGCGGAAAGTGATTGAGATTAATGTAATTGGAGTGCTCAACACATTTGAGCCAGCTATTCACATCATGAAAGAGCAAGGACGTGGGCAGTTGGTAGGTTTGGGTTCTGTAGCAGGAACCGTAGGCCTTCCGGGAGTTGCTATTTACGGTGCTTCCAAATCGGCAGTCATCAACCTGTGTGAATCGCTTGAGATCGATTTGGCTTCTTTTGGCATTCACGTAACCACCATCGCGCCCGGATTTGTGGAAACACCTTTGACCCAGCATTTGAAACACAAAATGCCGTTCAAAATTTCACAAGAAGAAGCGGTTGACCTGATGTACAAGGCCATTCTGAAACGGAAGGGGCTTTACGTACTACCGTTCAAAATGATGTTGCTATCGCGATTGCTTTATCATCTGCCTCGACCGCTTTATAAATTCATTCAGAAGCGCGATCCTGTGGGGCTTTCAGAACAGCATTGAGTTGTTGTGTGTAGTATTTTATTTTTCCCAGTCTTGAAGTCTGTCGAGATACAGATAACCTTCGACAAATTCTCGGTGTTCGGGACTTGTCATTTTTTCAAGTAGTTCGAGTGCCGAAATGTAGCTGGCCAAGTTTCCATTGGACGAGCTGTACTTGCCGTCTTCTATATAGGCGACCAACGTATCGTTCTGAACCTTGAGGTCGGGGTAGTCCTTCTGTAATTGTTCGCCACCACCAATCCAAGTAACTATCTTTTTTTCGCTTGCAATGCCTGACGCTCCGATTAGTTGCGCGCCCGCACAATTGCTAACGGTGTAGTCGGTTTCCCTGTCTCTTTCTTTTATGAACGAAACGATTTTTTCATTGTGAACTTGTGCCCACATGTCGTAAGCACTTGGAACAAAAAGAGCCGTCAGTTTTGGACAGGTTTCGAATGTGTAATCAGGAATTAACCTTAATCCTTCTTCGGTCGTGATTGCGTTTTGATTTTCAGCAATCGTTATGACATTGAAGAGTTGCTTTCCATCTTCGGATGGTTTTGCAAAGACGTCAGACGTTGCAACTACTTCGCTTTGAAGAACTCCGTTGTACATCAACAATCCAATAGTCGGCAATGTGTCGTTGAATGGCTTCAAATGTTTGGTCAGCGTGTCAGGTGGGTTTACTGGAATGTCAATGTTTGACTTGTCTTTATGACAGTCGCAGTTGCACCCCAAAAAGACTGTTGAAAGGAATAAAAATGTAATCACTACTCTGATGCTCATGGGCTGGTTTGAATATTACACACAACGTTTCTCAGCTATGAAAAATAGGGTTTTAACACCTTCAACCTTTCAGCCGAAACCGATAACTGCAAACCGTAATGAACTTGCGGCAAACGCTTCACGCCCTATTTTTATAGTTGGTGTTGTAGGTAGTTTTTGGTTCAATCTGTCAAAACCGTGTTTCCGTTGTCGATGAGGTTTTGTTTGTCAACTAACCCTTGTCCCGTAGGCGGTGCAGGTGGGTTTTGATTTTGAAGCCATATAGTAAGTCCAGTAGTGTTGGCAGCTACAAGTTGAGCTAAAAAACTATTAATGGTTGAGCTATCGAAAGCATTGTCGTTCAACCTTAACTCTCCGACCGATTGGCTGAAATCCACTGAAGGGATTATCAGTGTTGAGAGGTTTGGGTTGTAATTAACGTAAAGGCTCCGACAAGAAACTAGGCTGGATAGGTCAATTGAGTTCAAGGATGTTTCTCCTTGTAGTCGTAATCCTGCCGCATAACCCAAATTGCTTAAGTCGATACTCGACAGTGCATTATTAGAAATCAGAAGACCGTTAGCTACAAACTCTAAATTAGAAAGGTTTAAATTAGATAAGAGAGTGTTGTTTGAGATTGTAGCAAAATTACCCACTCCTCCGATGAGGAATTTTAAATCTTCCATATCAACAGTTACCAACGAACTGTTTCCTACTAGCGTTAATTGGAAAAGTTCCTGAATGCTGTCGGAAGTGATGTTTGAAAGTTGGGTGGTGTACAACGAGCTAATAATTTGTGTGTTAGGTCCTGACTCTCTTTCAGTTTTCTGTACCGCTTCATTGTCCGTTATGTCTCCATAAAAAGTTAAATACGATTTACCGTCTTTGCTTGTTTTAGCCTCATTTGCATAAAGTGCATAAGGCACACTAACTAATTGAGCAGTTCCCATTTCAACATAATTAGTACCTCCTGCGACATCCAGCTCTGTTTTTAAGAAGTGACTATCGCTTCCCCAATCGATGGTTGCAAAATCTCCTTGCACAATTTGGCCTGTACCTATTAAGAAACTAGCTGCACCAAAATCATTAGTTGTAATCTGGTGAGTCTCTGAGTAAATAACCGTCCCAGTAACATTAGATTCCAGAATACTAATTCTGAATGAAACATTTTGGTTAATAATTGGAGTTCCTCCATTATCGCGCACAATTGACTGATAATTAAACTTGTCAGGTGCCTGTGCGAGAAGGAACGATGGAACAATAAGTAGGAAAGCAATAATTCGTGTCATGTCTTGGTAGAATCTGATGATTATTAAAATTACCTACAACGTTTCCGCTAAAGATAATACGTTAGAAACTTCCGCCCCTTCGCCATGCGCAGACAGCGCAGAACGAAGCTGAGACTGACTGACGTACTGACGCAAGCATTAGGTTTATTAGTCCTAAGCTTGTAATGTATGAGGAAGCAAGTTTATCCAGTTTTATGGAATATTGCCTTTCGCCTCTGGCAAAGAGCCCCTTCCTTCCCTTCGACAAAAAACTCAGGACAGGCAGCATGACAAACGATATAACACAACAGACGAGATATAATGGACCTCTACCCTTTTGGTTCCTGATGCATGTTCTTAAAGTGCAGTAGTGCAGGTGCCCACATGTGTTTCACAGGATCCACATCCACGTGGATAACAGCACATTTTCCTGAAGCAAGGCTTCGCTGAATAGCTCCATCCAATTCCTTCGGATCAGAAATACGTTCGCCATGCGCGCCCATACTTTCTGCCATTTTATCCCAAGCAATTTCTCCGAGGTCGGCATTGATGGTCTCTTCTTCGCTCAGCGATTTCATGACGACAGTCTTAATCGGTTTCAAGGCAAATTGTTGGTTTATCTTCACCATTCCCCACTGTCGGTCTGAGGCGACAAGGAAAACCGGCTTGAGTCCATTTCGGATAGCGGTTTCTACTTCCTGCGGATGAAATCCCATGGCGCCATCGCCAATAATGCAATAGACCTGACGGTCTGGATACGCTGCCGCCACACCAAGCGCCTGCCCCACTCCAGCACCAAGCATTCCCATTTTTGGGGTGGAGATACCAGAACCCGGATTGGTGCATTTGTAGAAGAACTGTCCCCAAACGGCTGTGTTTCCACCATCGAAAACCGCGAGTGCATCGGCCTCAAAATTCCGCTTGCAGGCAACCGCAATATGTGCCGTATTCATCGGAGAGGCCAGGTCGTCTAAATGCTTGTCCAATTTCTTACGGTCTTTTTCCTTCTCCTTCAGAAATCCGCTGAATATGGATTTTCTTGCAGCCATATCCATCTTATAATTACCACTGCTTAGTTCTGCATACAAGGCAGTTAGGAATGGTTTAACATCGGCCAGAATGGCCAGATCAACAGGCTTGTTCCTGCCCAGATAATTATCGTCAATATCTACTTGGATCATCTGCTGCGCTGGATTCCAATTGGGGGCTTTCCCCCACCAATCTGTTTCTCCAATTCGTGAACCAAGCGTGAGTACCAAATCCGCTTTGCTGCGGATGTTGTTGTTCAGCTCTACATGCACCATTGGAATAGAAAGCTCATTGTCTTCGCACAATGCGCCTCTCGCTCCCCAACTTGTAACAACAGGAAGATGTGCTTGATCGGCCACTTTTTCCAGCTCATCAAATGCCATGGCATGAAGAATTCCGCTTCCTGCATGAATGATTGGGAACTTGGCGGCTGCAATCATTTGGGCAGCGCGTTTTACCTGATCCTGAGAAGGATAAGCTGGTTCCGTTCTTCGGTAGCGAGATGGAGGCGTGAACACAGAGTCATCAAATTTGAACTTACCGTTCATGTAATTCTCTGGCACATCCACATGCACCACACCCGGACGACCAGTAAAACTTACGCGAAATGCCTGCTTCATGATCTCGGGGATGCGCTCTGCAATGCTTACATTTTCACTGTATTTCGACATTGGACGGATAACACCCGTTTGGTCGAAACACTGATAACTTCCTCCTCTATCTGGATAAGCAATTGGATTTCTTCGCGAGCTAGTAATCAGCATAACTCGGTTACCTTCGGTATTCTCCACGGCTATGCCTGGAAGCGCGTTGGCAACACCAGGGCCGTTGCTGGCAATGCACACACCAATCTTACCCGTTACTCTGGCATAAGCTCCAGCCATGTGCACCGCGCTTGATTCGTGTCGGGGGGTTATAAGACGGATGCCATATTTTTTCAAGCTGGAATAAAGCCCGAAATAGGTGCCGTCAATAATTCCGAATACTACTTCTACTCCTTCGTTTTTTAGGAAGCGCACAATCGCTTCTCCACCGGTCTTAGCCATTTATTTTGTTTTAGGGATTGATTCAACGTTCAAATTTCGTTCAAGATAATAGTCGAACGCCTGTGCGCTCGTAAATTTAGGGATATAACCAAAGCTTTCCTTTAATGCTTTGTTCAATAAAACAGGGCGATATTGTAGGAAAATGAGCTGCTCTGGACCATTTTTAGAAATGCCTAGCAAATGCATAACGGATAAGATGGCTCTCAGTAACCAAAGTGGAACGCTGATGTAAGGCTTTTTGACCTTTTCGGCCAGTTGCTTTAGCGTAAGGGCTCCATCGCCAGCCACGTTATAAATGCCTTCATTCTCTTCGCAAATTCCTTTAACGATGATTCGGGCCACATCCACATCCCAAATAAACACGAAGGGGGTGGATGACCCGTTGATGCCAATAATTATTGGTCGCCCGAACATATCAACGATCTGATTATCGGTGGCTTCTCCTATAATGGTGCCTGGCCGCAGTATGAGTTGCTGCAGTTCCGGATGACTCTGCTTGTATTCCTGAAGTATTTCTTCCTGAATACGCTTATGGTCAGAATACGCAAACTCGGGATTACCGCGTAACGGGTCATTTTCCGTCAGCCATTCCAAGCTATCGGCATAATAGCCATAGACCGCACCACTGCTGGTAATGATGAATTTCTTGACCTTGTTCTTGATACACGCTTCCAGCAAATTCCGGGTGCCGTCCACATCAACCGAATAGGCAAAACTCCTTCCTTCTCCTTTTTGTGGTGTAACAATGGAAACCAAATGCACTACTGTGTCTATCTGATGTTCGGCAATAATATCCGCAAGCTTCTCATCCCGAATATCACCTTCAACATAAATAACCCCAGGTAGCTGATCTTCCTTTTTCGGAATTCGGATATCGTGGGCAACAACAGTTTTCATGTTGCCCTTCGATTTCATCAACTCGGCTAACGCAATGCGTCCGACATAACCGTTCGCGCCCGTTATCAGCACAGATATTCTCAAAACGTAGTTCAGATTTTAGGGGAGTGCGAAGATTGTAAACTGTACGTGCGAAAACAACCCAATGAGGCATTAAAGTTTCACTGCCGCACGCGGCTTTGCTCTATCCTTGAAGAAGTTAAGGTTCTACTGCGAATTTCGTGGAACTCATTGCTAGCTGATACGAATTACGAATCTTGTACGAATATGACGAATGATGTGCTGGCAAAGAATGGTGTACCTGACAAGCATTTGCGAACTTAACACCGATTTTTTCGGGGAAGCATTCGGATATTCGTGTTTATTCGTAATTCGTATCAGCCTTACTGAAGTGGCTCAATTCCTCAAAAACTCCCATCACCACTAAAATAACAGTAGAACCGAAGTTAACAACTAAGAGGTCAGTGCATACCAGAAAAGGTTCGGTGCATGGCTACTGGAGTAGTGGTAAGCCCGCTAATGGCTTGGGCAAATAAAGTCAAATGCCAACGCAAGTGTGCAGGCAATTTGTTCGGCATTACACAGGATTAATGCCGTTTTGAACAAAATCAGTCTGGCAGATTAACCAACTTGATAGTTTCTCTTCCTTTTGGAAGCATGATAGAAAGAAAATAGATTCCTTCTGGTCGGTTGGTCAAATCAATGGTTGACTGTGAACTCAAAGAGCTCTCTATAATCCGTTTTCCGGTGATGTCAAAAATGCTGTATGTGGCCTTCTCGTTTAAGGAATTTACATCAATCTGAAAAACGCCATTACTTGGGTTCGGATAAACTGAGAATGGAAGCTCTAAAACTGGTCTAATCCCAACAGAGGTTTGTAGGCCATTCAACGAATCGACAACGGCTAAGGTCTGTCCCAATTCGTAGAAGTCAACCGTGGGGAAATTGGGAAACTTCTGCTGCTCTATTTGGCATCCGTAAACGCGGTCATAGAAGAAGGACATTTCGTTTACAATTGCCGCTTGGTCGGCTTGGCCGGTTCCAATGTTGGCATCGGTCACAAAATGATTGACGATGAAGAGGTCGTTTGCGGAATTTCCCCGATTAAAATCGCAATCAAAATCAGTAGGCGCGTTAATGGTAAAACCTGTTTCTACAGCAAAATCCCAAACGTAGTGATACCACTCCTGCCCTACTGCCGCATCGTTGTTATCTGATAGCACAAACAAACGCTTTCCTGAGTTAATCATTTCCTGAAGGGTTGGCCAAGGTTCGCCTACTGTTTGTTCGTGGAGCATTGGTTTTAAACCAACTTGTGTAAATACGGTGTCCATCATGGTTGAATTGATGTAGCTCTCAAAAATTATGGTCACTATCTCGTTCGGATTTGCGTCTAGAAAATCTTTTATCTCGGTCAGGTTAGATTCAAGAGTAGCTGTTCCTAAGAATGCAAATCCGTGATATGCCGTTGCAACTCCGCCTTCATCATATACATCCAACATCACTGCTCTCACTCCGTCTTGTAGTTGACGCGTGAGCCCGTAAGTTTGATTGGGCAGAGAGAAGCCTTCCTCTCCAGCATTAAAAGCATTGTGTGTGGTTAGATAAGCTACCTCATCATAACGTCTATCGCATAGTTCTGAATGACCGTTGCATTGCGCATAAAGCCCTGCGGATACGAAAAGCAGTAATAAAAAGAGCGTAGTCTTCAAGAGTGATTTTAACATAAACCGAAAGTTAGGGTAATCTTAATAAAAGAACCGACCAAGGTCAAAAATCTGCAATATGGTGTCTATAATCTAGGATTAAAACAATTTTGTTTGCGCACAAGGCCGCTCAAATATACTTGACGTGACTGTATCTATATTTCTGTTTTTAAACAACTTACGTTTTTAGGGGTAATAGCTTTGATTGATTTGTTCTACAAACTTACGCTCTCCTTTCTTGGTCTGAAAATAAGCCAAGTCGATGAAGAATCATTTCAATTTATCCCATATAGTCGCTACGGTGCAGCTAAGTTGTGGTATTAGTTAAAACAATTTTCTGTCTGGGCAGTAACCTATTTGCAACTATCTAGTATAAACGACAAACCCGCTCTTGGAACGAGTAAGAAAACCAATAGCAAAAAACGTATGAATAATAGTGAAATTAAGCTTAAACCAGTTGAATACGGAAATACGGCAATGAACATTTATGACCTCTATCATAGAATGGAATCCAATAAAGTGGTGCTCTCTTTTAAAGGAGACGTTACTTCCGAGTTAATGAGCTCCATACTGCAAATTATTGAGCAGCGAATGGATAGCATGAACGAGACCCCCAAACTAAAAAAGAAGGTTTACAACGTTTTAGTGGAGTGCTTGCAGAATTTATATCATCATATTGACCAGGTTCCATCTGAAATAAGCAAAAACGGATTAGACCGCTCTGCCATATTCATGATAAGTTTGAACAACAAAGGCTATTCGATTACTACTGGCAACTATATCCAATCCAATAGAAAAGAATCTTTTAAAAGCAGACTTGAACGCATAAATTCTTTAGATAGTACTGAACTAAAGGAACTCTATAAAGAGGTTCTTACTAGTGATGGACGGTCTGACAAAGGAGGTGGTGGTTTGGGAATGATAGACATTGCAAGGAAAACGGGAAAAAAACTCAATTATGACTTTGCACAGCTGAACGATGAATACTCATTCTTCAGTTTAAATATTAACGTAGACGACTCTAAATAAATAACAAAAATCGGCAATATGGATTCAATTTTTATAGAAGGAACACCGAAAACTCCAAATATTAACTTCGATAACGACAAAGGTTCTTTGTTGTTGAAGGGTCGGTCTATACCAGAAAATTCCATCGAGTTTTACAAACCATTGGTAGACTGGCTTGAGGCCTACTCTAGCTCGCCCAAACCAAAGACAGTTTGCGATGTGCAATTGGAGTATTTCAACACTAGTTCATCCAAATGTCTTCTCGACTTATTCAAGAAAATGGAGTTTATGAGCAAAAGTGGAAACGAAATCATTATCAACTGGTATTACGAGGAAGATGATGAGGATATGCTGGAAGCTGGTGAGGACTACCAAAGTATCATCAATGTTCCTTTTAAAATGATTGAAATGGAAGAGTAACTTGCCGTAAGTCTTCCTTAAAAAGAACGAAACCTTTGATTGTGAACTTACACAATCAGAGGTTTTTCTTTATGGCTCTACCACGAATTTAGTGGAACTGGTTGATAGCTGATACCAATTACAAATCGTGTACGAATATGTGACGAATGATGTATTAGCAAAGAACCTTAGTTCGAGACCCCATTTAAAACGTTAAAAAACGGCAGTATTGACATAAATCTGCCCGAAAGACCTTCGAGGTTTTGAAAACCTCGAAGGTCTGGTCAGGCCGCAATAAACTTAATTCCGTCAATGACAGTAAGATTTCAGGGAAATTGTGTTTGAGAATGAGCTTGTTGGACGGTTTCAAACTATTTTCTTTTGGACAAACGCTCAGTACAGGCTTCACAATTTTGTTGTGCAAAATCAGTCAAACCGACCATCGTCTATTACATCGAACTGAGGTCAACAGCAAACCAGAGCAATCTTACGCCAAAGGCTACCATTACGAGTCCAATAATCTGATATGCTTTTCGCAAGAAAACTGGTTGTATCAGCTTCTTTATTCGGTGTGCAAAAATGACCTTGGCACTATCGGTAAGCAAAATGGCCAGTAAGGCTGCGCCCAAGAATACCCATAGGTCTTGGCCTGCCCCATGTTTTGTTTGACCAAGCCCGATAATGCTTATCCAAACTATAAACACAAATGGGTTTACAAAATTCACAAGAAAACCTTTAGCAAAATAAGCTGTGTAATGTCCAGCTTTAAGTTTTAGCTCTTTCTCAACGTTGGTATCGGGTTTTATCAAATACTTGAGCCCAATTCCGAATAAAATAATGCTGCCGATTAGTGCTAGCCAAAATTGATTTTCCGGGTTTTTAAAGAAAGGAATGGCTCCAAATGAGCACAAACCAACACAAACTACATCGCTACTAAAAATTCCGAAAGCAACCATCATCCCAGCCCAAAACCCGTAGCTGAGTGCACTTTTAAGAAGTGTAAAAAAAACTGGCCCGATGAAAATTATCATTCCGAGTCCTATCAAGAAGCCTTCGACAAAAGCCATGCAGCTAATTTAACCTTTAGGAGTGTCTTTAAATGGGCGTCTCTGTATCCATTCCTTTGGTCTTATGTTTTGAATAAATCGCTTGACAATTGCATTTGTAATACCATTCAGGTGCTTTACCATCAATTGATATTCTTGGGGTTCTGCTCCCATTGTGCTTTTAATTTCCATTGCAGTTCGAGCCAAGTCAATGCTTTTTGCGCCATCTGCAATTGAGTCTCCTAAAAGACTGTAGAGTATATTCTGATACAATGCACAGTCCTTGTTGTAATCATAATTCAGCCCTACAAAACTGGCATAGTTGTGCTCAATTCCTTTTATGTAGGAATAAAACCCTATCAACTTGTCTTTATCGAAATAACCTTTGATTACAAACCGATCTTCGAGAGCAGCTTTCAAATCAACGAAGTATCGTGGATGGATGCTTACCATATTAAAATCAGCTCCAGCCTCTACGTTTTTAAAAAGCTGCATAATCGTATCATTCAAACTTTGTATGTCAATTGCGGTCAACTCGCGGAGTTCTAAATGTTCCGCTTTTTTGCAGGCTGCCTTGGCTCGAACCCGATATTTTGAACTAAAATCGTTCAACGCATCGTCAAAAACCCTCCAGCCAGGTCGAATTGCCGAAATCATATTGGGCTGAACGCCAAACGAAGCAAAATCAGCATCAATCAACTTAATTTCAGCATCAAGTTCTAGCGAAATGTCCTTAATAAGAATGCACCTGATTTTCTTTCCGGATTGATTAGAATCAATAATCTTTCTCCAGGCTGCATCAACTATCATTGCCTGATTCTTAAGAGAGAGGGTCTTTGTAAAAAACGCACCATGTTCTCCTGATTGAAGCAAATTTCCCTGTATCAGCAATCTAGCTTTGATACTTTCCAAACTAGAATTAATAATTCCCTTTGCTTTAGAGAAGAAGGAATTCGCATCGCCAACCTTAGTAGTATCCACGTTTTTATCCACATTTGAAATGTGCACATCCGTTTCTTGATAATACAGAATGGCTACGGGCTCTTCTTGCCGGTAAGCAACTATATAATGGAAACACATTCCTTTGTACGGATGCTGCTCTAATGCTGCTAAATAAGGAGCAGACAGCAGGTAGTTACTACTTTCTTGAACTAACTTGTTCCAATGGGCGGTTGGTACATCAAATGCCGATGAAAAATGAGCCAATGAAAAATCGTTATCAATCTGATTTTCATCACATTG
>Ga0316209_1002939_pt1 | contig 12480 bp, 7 predicted proteins | sample 6monopyrite_MG_FD_204945 | JGI IMG/M metagenome (GOLD analysis project Ga0316209, IMG submission 204945) | Microbial mat bacterial communities from mineral coupon in-situ incubated in ocean water Damariscotta River, Maine, United States -... | ecosystem: Environmental > Aquatic > Marine > Coastal...
ACTTCCACAGTAACCGTTTGCGGATTTGAAGCCGTAAAAGAGCCAATATTCCCAGTTCCATTTGTTCCAAATCCAATATCAGAACCATTAGTAAAAACCCAATCATAAATATTTCCTACAGGTACACCTGCAAAATCAGTAACATTAATCACTTCTCCTTCACAGGCTGAGTAATCAGTCATATTTTGCATTGAAACTACTGGATATGATTCAACAGTAATTGTTTCAGATATTATACTTGTACAATACTGATCAGACACACTTACAATTTCATAAGTTCCAAAAGTAACATTTGGAATTTGAAGCGGCAAAGTTTGTCCTGCTAAAAACGGCTGAACAGCACCATCAAGCTCATAAATAATTGTCCAAGTTGGTGCCTCTCCATTTACGTTAATATAAATTACAGGTAAAGCTGCATCCGAACACAAAGTAGTATCTGTTAAAGGATCTACAAATGGCATTTGATGAATAGTTATATCATCAAAAGCAGTAGCTGTTGCACACCCAACAACATTTATGGTATTAGTAATTGTATAAGTTCCTGGAACACTCGCACTCAAATCAACTTCACCAGTTGCAGAATTTACAATTAAATTACCGGTTACTTCAGTAAAGATTCCTCCACTCCCACCATTTGGAAATAGAACTCCTTGATCATCATTTGCATAATCAGGCATAGGATCAATGTCCATTGCACAATATTCACCGAAAGAAAAATTAGCAATTGGTGCATCAGTAATTACTAATGTTAAAGTACTTGACTGAGGACAAACGCCAGCAGTTGTATATGTAACATCATAACTACCTGAATTACTTAAAGATAAATCTACATCTCCAGTAGCTGTATTAATTGATAAATTTGGACCTCCAGAGTTAACTATATAACTAAATGTTCCTCCTGTCATACCTGTAATGTTTCCAACAGGGTTTGTTCCTATTGCACAATATGTAAGTCCTCCGTTAAATTGGAAAGAAGGATCATCTAAAGGATCAACGTTAAGGTTAAAAGTTGTTGGAGTACCAATACAAGTTGCTGAACTAGCTGTAACAGTAATTATTACAGAAATCTGTGAGGCAGAAGTATTGTTAGATGTGAAAGATAGAATATCTCCTACTCCTACACTACTTAACCCTATAGTAGCATTATCATTTATCCAATTAAAAGTTGTTGGAAGCGTGCCTGAAGTCCCACTAAATACGATATCTGAAAAATTTGAAGCATGACAAACAGTTTGGTCTAACACTGCATTTACAGTTGGTGTAAAATTAATAACCATAGTGATTGTAGAGTCTTGTGGACAAACCCCAGATGTAGTATATGTAATATCATACACACCTTCATTAGAATTTACCAGGTCTATCAATCCTGTATTAGAATCTAATACTAAGTTTGGACCACCAGTTGTTGCAACAAAAGAAAATGTACCTCCAGCAACATCAATTGTCGATAATGGATTTGGTGTATCATCTGTACAATAACTATACTGTGGGTATGAAAATCCAGGATCATCCAAAGGATTAACAACCAATTGAAAAGTAGAATCAGGTCCAATACATGAGCCAGATACAGGCGTTACAATTATATTTGACACCTCTTGCCCTCCACTCGTCAATCCAACAAAAGAAGAAATATTTCCGGCTCCATTCGCAGTCAACCCTGTCAAGGTATTATCATTAACCCAATTATAAGTAATTGTTGGTAATGAACCTGTAAAATTGACACCTATAAATGAACTGTTTTTTCTAGTGGATATTTTTCACTACTTTTCATTGATTCTTGAATTTTTCGTCTAAATAACCTAGTTCTCATCTGTTTAACACCATGTCTTTCGGCTAGCCAAATACTATTTGAACCTTTTTTACTCGTGGCAATATCATAAGCCATTTCAAAAGCTTCAGATATTCCAAATTTTACTTTATGAAACAAGGTATTTGCAGTTGGTGATTCATCATATCCACAACGTGAACAACGTTTTTTAAATACTTTTTTTCCTTTTGAGCACTTACTATTCTTGCATTTTAGGCACTCATAACCATCACCCCAATTAATGTCAGAAAGAAAAGATAAACAAAGTTAATTAGTGCCAAATTTTGACCGAAATTCTTTACGTGATAATTCTTTTAATATTCTCATAACATTTGATTTTATACAAATATCTAATCTGAGAACGTAAAGTATTTATGTTATGAGATTTAAGGTGTAACCCTATAATATTCTGGAGTGTCTATATTTGTTGAGACGGTTTAATTGTTAAACACTCAAGCTTTATAACAACCAATTACAGAACCAGAAGCATTTAAAATAGAAACACTATAACCGCCTGAAGGTAGATTGTTTATTGTTGAAGACGTTGGATTATTTACTGAAGTATAGGGGTCAAATGAATTAGTTCCAGTATTATACTGAAACCAATCAAACGTATAGGTTCCTGGACCTGGTCCTCCTGCAGGTGTAGTAGTTAATGAACCTAAAGTAGCTGGTGTACCTGGAGGAACACAATAAATATAAATAACATCTTGTGGAGACCCATCTGTATAAGCTGTACCTTGTGTTGTACTTGCACCATTACCAGTTATTTGAGCAATACTTGTACTCGTTGTAATCAATGAAATAATTAAGAATAATTTTTGGATTGTTTTCATCTGGAAATTATTTAGATTTTTGAAACACCATATACTCATTTTCTAGCTTCAAAAGTTCCTCTTTTAAACCATCTAATTTATATATATTCACATTTGGGTTATTTGGATTTGTATTTATTTCATTAATCCGTCTTTTTAACTCCTTAATATTTTCCTGATAATATTGTTCATTTTTAACTATTTGAATGGGTTCTGAATTCATTTTCTTTTGAGTCTCAGCACTTTTTTGTTTATTGATTTCGTAATTAGGGTCAGTTGTTTTGGTAGACTTAATTGGAAAAGTTACAATTTTAGATTCAATTATTTGAGTTGAATCTTTTTTTTGTTGTGCAAAACCACTACTGGTAATTATCACACAAACTACAATAAACAGTACTTTTTTCATTTTAAATTCTTTTTGAGTTAATTTAATAACGAAAAAAAGAATCTAGGTTGCCAAAATAATTAATTTAAACTGTAGTTTTTTCTATTTAAACTGAATCATCTGTAATTTAAAGTGTTTTTATAAAATTACAGACTAAAAAATTTAAATCCTTTAAGTTTTTACAATTTTACCCTTCAAACTAATAACTCTCCATTGGCATCAGTCGTAAGTGCTTCACTCATAAAATCAAAAAAGGGTCGCATAGCTTTAAAACCATCATTTAATTTGTCTTTAAAATCTGGAGAAAGCATGTCTTTATTAGAAAATTTTTTAATCAATAGAAACTGTTTATACCTCAACAAATCAATATGTTTATGGTTTTTATCGAATCCTTTTGGAGCTGTTTTTAATTGATCTCCCTCAAGCTTACCAAATGTATTTACAAATTCTTTAGAATTTATAATTTTCTTTAACTCATCACCGTATATTAATATATTTTGCCTGATCAACTTTAAATCAGCTGAAGATGGCCCCCAAAAGCCGCCACCTAGAAAAGAATTATTCGATTCAATATGGTAGTAATACCCTCCCCTTAATAATTTAGTTGCTCTTTTAAAACTTCCCGACCAATATGTTTTATATGGTGTTTTGTCTTTTGAAAATCTTATATCTCTATAAATGCGATAAATTGATTTTTTACCTGATACAGTTTCAATATTATCGTGTTGTTTTAGTTTTAATAGCAATTCGTCTGCAAATTCAATTAAATTTTCACGATTTTGTTCATATTCACTTTTATGGTCAGCAAACCATTCACGGTTATTATTTTTTTTCAATTTTTCAACAAAATCAATACTACTTTTTTTAATATTAGTCATTTTCTGAAACAATTATTTTTTTAAATCCTGCTGTATAATATGTTTCTACCCTACCCTTTGCATTGTAAAAAATTAAATACACGTCAACACCTTCAATTTTACCTGACTTTATAAATTTAACAGATTTTTCAGGTCCCATTACCATAAAAGCAGTTGCTAAGCCATCAGCTAACGCACAATTATTAGCCACAACTGTAGTACTCAATAATGAATGCGTAACAGGATAACCTGTTTTTGGATTTAATGTGTGTGAATATTTTATTCCATTTTTTTCATAGAACTTACGATAAGACCCTGAAGTTGCAACAGCTTTATTGTCTAACCTAATAATTTCTTGAAGTTCGCGATTTTGAGAGGTTGATTTTTCAATCGGTTTATCTATTCCTATACGCCATAATTCCCCTTCTTTATTTAAACCTTTGACTCTTATTTCTCCTCCAATTTCAACAAAATAATTTTGTGCTCCTTTTTGGTCTAACAATTCACAAATAACATCAACTGACAAACCTTGTGCAACAGCATTAAAGTCTAGTTTTGTATGTGGTGTGTTTTTTACAATAGTTGATTTTTCGAGTGTAGAATCTGATTTTGAGGGGAAATATGAGAAATGATATCCATTTTGAAATCCTACTAAATTGAGTAAAGAGTCAATAACAGTAGAATCAGGCACATTTTCAACATCTTTCATAAATCCCCAACCATCAACAAGTGGATAAACTGAAGGGTCAAATGCACCATTTGTAAGATTAAAAATCTCTAAAGACTGAGTTAGACATCTATTAAAGTAATTGAAAGAGTCAACGTAGGTAAATCGACCGGCAGGCGCAGTATTTAATTTACTCAATACTGAATTAGGAATGTATGAGCTTAAATACAAGTCAAATTTGCTCAAAGTTTCATCTATATCTTGATGCGTTAATTCTATTTTATCATTACACAAAACTGCATAGGTAGTCCCTTGCGTATTTCCATAAAACTCAATTGAATTGGTTTTTGATAGATTTGAATTTTCAACATTTGAATCTTGACCTGAATCTTGACCACATCCTATAAGAATGCTTAATAAAATAATTAAGAATATGTTATTTTTCATTGACTTTTAATGATACACTAAATTTGCATTTTTTGTTTCTTCTTGCCATTGTGTTTGAGAAATACCTTCTCCATTTTTAGTATATGAAACTGTTCCATAACGCGTTTGAGTTTTCTCATATACATTTCCCTCTCCCTCAATCACTACTAATCTCCTTACTACATAACCGGTTAAAAGCCCATTGCTATCTTTCATTTCATAAATTTCTTCTGTAACGCCTTCAGGAAACTCTTCTCCTAATTTATTTTTGACATGTATGTCAATTTTAGTGACGTCTAAATCTTTCATTTTAGTGATATAATCAGTAGTTTCATCAACAGCTTTTTGATTTTCTTCTTGGTTTTGAGTTCTATTATCATTCAAATCTTGAACAACATTAGCAGTTTTATCTTGATTTTGTTTTGTTTTAATATCTCCTTCTTCTTTTAAATCGGCATTTTTAACCTGTTGTTCATCCACATAATCTTTAGTACTGTATGACACATCTTTATTATCTGCCACTAAATTTTCTTGCTCTTGCTTAATTTCATCTTTTATTAAAATCACATTTTCGGCATCATCTTCACGTTCTTTGTCTTTTTGGTTAAAAACATTTGCTTGAATCTCTTTTTCATCTTCCACATAATCTTTTGAGTCATTAGTTGCAGATTTTTGACTAGTGGTATAAGCCATATTTTGATTTGCTATTTCTTCTTCAATTTTGGTTTTCTTAATTTCCATTTTTTGACGTGGAATATCATTTTCAATATTCGCGATTTGAATTTCTTCTTTAGCTTTATCGGTATAAGATTTTACATCATATACAACATTAGCTTGGTCTCTTTTTAACTCAGATGAATAATCTGAATTATTTTCATTAATATCCACAACTTTATCTTCCATATCTTGACGTGGAATATCACTGTTTACTTTAGCTGCTTTTTGTTCATCAAGCATTAAGTTTACGTTTTCTTTTGTTTTATAGTTTTCATCTTCTTGATTCCATGCATTCTCAGAATTTTCATTTACAATTCTAACTTTCATATCAACAACTTTCACTTCAGTATTTTTTCGTGCAACATCCATATTTGGATCAGCAGTAACATGTTCTTCTTTTTGTCTTATAACATCATTACGTGTATCAAAAATTTCATTAGTTTGCGCATTTGTATTTAAGCTATTTTCTGTGTTTATATCGGTTTGAATTTCCACAACTTCTTTTTCAAACTCTAGTCTTGGAATATCAGCATTCGCTTTATTTTCGGACATTTCTTCACGCATATTTTCAACCACTTCTTTTTGTTTAAAAATGGCATGTTCACTATATATTGCAATTTCTCTTTGTGCATTGTTATAATCTTCTGTTTGTTGTTGTGTTGCTTGCTCGGCTTTTTCTCTTTGAATTTCAGCTTCCCAACTCACCTTACTGATGTCTTCTTTCATTTGGGTTGTTGTTACTTTAGCCTCATTGGTTGCTTTTAATTCATTTTCGCTCCATTCATTTTTATAACTCGCCATTTCATCATTAGCATTTGTTACTTTTAAAACTTCATTATGTTTTCTTTGTTTTTCAGCATCATCCAGCATTAAAGCTATTTTATCTTCTGTCATGCCAACAACAGGATCACCCAAATTACGCACACCATTATTTACAGCCATTGGTGGATTTAAAATTGCTTTTATTTTATCTAATTGATCGGTTGGATATGTTTTATCAATACTTGGAAACAATTTCATTGCCCTAACATATAATCCTTTTGATTTTTCATAATTTTTAGCATCAAAATATTCATCTGCTTTAGAAATTATTTTATTGTACTGAGATCTATTTGCATCACTTAGTTGCGCATCAATTTTCTTAATCTGGTCATCTGGATATTTTTCGTTTCTCATATTATATGCTTTTACATATAATTCACGCGCTTGTTTCCATTTGTTTTGCTCAAATAAATTATCAGCTTTTTGGATGATTGAGTTGTAATCACCATTTACTTTTTTATTATTTAATATTTGATTGATTTCATCTATTTTTTGTTGTGGTTTAGGATCAGAAGGTCTCATTCCTATAGCGCGGTTGTATAATTCTAAAGCTTTTTTATAATCCTCAGCATCCATTTTCTTTTGAGCAACGGTTAATATTTTTTGATACTGAGCTTCAATCTCCCCTTCACTTTCCTTTTTCATCATTTCTATGGCTTTTGAAATTTGATCTTTTGGATAAGATTCTTCTTTAATTTTTAAAGCTTGTTCATATTTAATTTTAGCATCTTGCCAAGTCCCGGGTTTCATTAAAGCGTCCGCCTCAGTAATTAATTTATCATATTCAGTATTAGCTGAATTTGCCACAGTTTGATTTGCTAGTTTTGTTTTAATATCTTCAATTCTACCATTAACATAACTATCTGTAGGACGTTTTGCATAGGCTTCTTTATATTTATCAAGGGCAGCCGTGTAATTTTTAGCGTTATATAAGTCATCTGCGGACTTCACTAAATCATTATATTCTTTTTCAAGTCTTGTCGCATCATTTTCAGCATTAGCCTGATCGTTTTTAATTTTGTTTATTGCTGAAATTTGATCTTTTGGATATTGATCATTTGGTTTAAAACCTAACGCTCGTTTATAATACGAAATTGCCTCATCATAACTTTTCGAATCTCTTAAACCATCAGCTTTAGTAATTAATTTTTGATAGTTTTTTTCAATCTCAGCTATAGATTCTTCTTGCATTTTTTTATCGCACAAAGCAATTTGGTCATCTGGGTAAGATTCTGATGGATTAAATGGTTTAGCCTGCGTATAATATTCTTTTGCTTGTTTCCAATCACCTTCTGTAAATTTAGCATCTGCTTGCGTAATTTTATCTTTATAAGCTTGCTCTTTCGATTTATTTTGATTTTCCTCAGCTATTAAAGTAGTTAATACCCTCATTTTTTCAGACAATTCAGTTGTTGGTCTTAAGCCGTAAGCCTCCTTTAGCTTATCTAATGCTAATTGATATTTTTTGTCTGCCTCTAATTGAGTGGCTTGTGAAATTAATTCATTGTATTGTTTTTCTTTTTCAGCTTGTTCGTTTTGTTCAGTAATTTTTTTATTAATAATTGCGATTTGATCTATTGCATATTGAGATTCTTGAATTGAATTAGCAGCCTCATATTTAGGTTTTGCTTTTTCATATTCATTGGCTTTAAACAAGTCATCCGCTTCTTTAAGTGCCGCATCAAATTTTGCTTTTAGTTCAGATGCAGATTCATTTTCGGCTATCAGTTTGTCAATGTCTTTTATTTTTTGTTCTATTTCACTATCCGATTTTATGCCTAATGCTTTTTGATATTTTAATTTTGCATCTTGATAATTTTGAGCATTAAAAGATGTATTTCCTTTCGCTACTAAAGTTGCAAATTCTTCTTCTTTCTTTTTAGCATCTTGCTCTTCTTTTATTCTGTTTTCAATTTCATCAATCTTAGATTGCGCAGCTGCATCACCCACTTTTACGCCAATTGCTTTTTTGTAACGGTCTAAAGCAGTTGTCAAATCATTGTTAGCAAGCAAACCTCCTCCTTCTTTCATAAATGCCTGATACTCTTCCTCTAATTGGTTTGCATTTTTTTGATCATTTAAAATTTTATTTATCGCTATAATTTGATCTTTAGGCTCTTGTTCGTTTGGTTTGATTCCACTCGCTTTATTAAATGAAGACAATGCCTCTTCATACTTTTTTTGTTTGTACAATTCTGTTGCTTTATCTAATTCTGCTTGATAGGCTTCTTTTTTCTTTTTTTCTGCCCCTTGTTTTGCTAACAAATTATTAATCTCATCAATTTTATTGGTTGGCACTGCTTCTCCTGGTTTTAGTTTAAGTGCGTCTTGATATTTAGTTTTAGCCTCTTCTAATTTATCAGCCTCAAATAAAGATTGACCTTCAGCTATTAAATTATTATAATCTTCTTCTAATTTTTGAGCTGCCGCATTTTTCGCTTTTTCATCTTCAATTTTTTGATTGATTTCTTTAATTCTATTTGTTGGATGCGCCTCACTAGGCTTGATTGATAATGCCTCATTGTATTTTGCTATTGCATCTGTCCAGCTATTAGAATCAAATAATTTATCGGCTTCACTTATTGCTGTTTGATATTTTTCCTCTTTATCTTTTTCAGCATTCGCTGCAGCCGTTTTTTCGTCTCTTAATTTTTTAGCATTTTCAATTTTTGTTTTAACATCAGAATCATCTTTAATTTTAAGCGCTTCTTCATATTTTAAAATGGCATCATCAAATAATTCTGAATTTACAGCAACATCTCCTTGGTCAACTAATTTATTAAAGGCTTCCTCTTGACTTGCTTGTTGGCTCAAAATATCTTCAATTTTTTGAATTTGATCTTTGGGCTTTTGTTCATCTGATTTAATTGACAGTGCATTTTGATAAGCTGTTTTTGCCTCTGTATATTTGTTTGACGCAAATAAATCATCAGCTTTTTTGATGGCAGCGTCATACTTTTTTTGTAGTTCTGCTGCTTCATTTTGTTCTTTTAATTTTTCATTAATTTCTTTTATTCTATTGGTGGGATGTGGTTCGTTTGCTTTTACAGTCAATGCTTCTTGATATTTTGCGATTGCATCATCCCATTTTTCGGCTTCATAAAATTTATCTGCCGAATTTATTAAGGCAATGTATTTTGCTTCTTTTTCTTGGTCAGCTTTTTCGGCATCTTCTTTTTCTTTTTTCTTTTTCTTAGCATCATCTAATTTAGCTTGAACCGTTGCGTCTTGTTTAATAGCTAATGCAGATTCATATTTTGAAATCGCATTTTCGTAAGTTTTAGATGACATTGCGGCATCACCTTGTTCAACAAACTTTTTAAACTCTTCTTCTTTTGCTTTTTGTTCTTCTAATAATTTTTTAATAGCCGCAATTTGATTTTTTGGCTTTTGTTCGTTTGGTTTAATTTGACTTGCTTCATTATATAATTTTAAAGCTTGATCATACGTTTTACCATCAAAAGCATTATTCGCTTCAACCATTTTTGCTTGATAATCTTTTTCTTTTTGTGCAGCACCTTCTAATTCTGCTAATTTCTTTTTGGCATCTGCCAATTTAGTCTTAACAGCTGCATCATCTTTTTTAATTCCTAATGCTAATTCATATTGTTCGATTGCTGTTTTATACTCTTTTTTTGACATTGCTTTATCCCCTGCATCAACATAAGCTTGAAAATCGGCTTCAAGTTGTTTCATTTTTTCTTCTTCCTCTGCATTTTCTTCTTTTTTCTCTTCAATTTTCTTTTTTAGTTCTTTAATTTTTTTCTGCATAGCCTCTGTGTAAGGTCTATCCATCTCAAAACTATACCCATCTGCGCTCATAGCAAATTTTGCCATAGGTTCTCTTTCTAAGAATGAAAAATCAATTCCGTCAGCACTCTCAAAAAGAAACACTGGCATTTGACTCACTACTTCTGGGTCTAAATCTTCTGGGGTATCATAACGCCCATCTAATTCTGCCATTTTGGTCACATAGCCTGCCTTTTTGAATTTTATTAAATAAACATGTCCTATTGGTAAGTAAATTGGTGGCACTTTTCCATTTGAGGGAGACACGACTGTTTTTATCTTTTTTCCATCTTGAAAAATTTCAACTGTTACACCACCCATTTTCTTATTTGTATCGTCATTACCAGTATTCACATACAGTAATATTTCAGGATCTTGCGCAAAAGCAAATTTCCCAAGGATTAATAACAATATAAATAAAAACTTCTTCATTAATTTTAAATACAAATATTACTTAAAAAGGTTCAGTAAACATTTAACTGTTTGAAACTTGAAATCCATATCTTTAATACAGAATCAAATTAAAGTAACTTTACCTCATCATTAATCTTACAAATATCTCAAAAAAAAGTGACTTTTAAGAGATATTGCAATACTATTTAACTATGTTAACATTTAATCAACTTAGTTACTGGGAAAAACAAACATACATAAACCATACCGATTACCTCATAATCGGGTCTGGTATAGTTGGTTTATCATCCGCTATCTATATTAAAGAACGCTTTCCTGGTAAAAAAGTTACAATAATTGAATGCGGCTACTTACCTACAGGTGCTAGTTCAAAAAATGCAGGATTTAGCTGTATCGGTTCTCCGTCTGAATTATTGGATGATTTAAACACCAGTTCTGAAGATGAAGTTTTTAAAACAGTAGAAAAAAGATGGCAAGGTCTACTAAATTTACGTTCTTTGTTAGGAGACGACAAAATCGACTACCAATCAAATGGATCTTATGAATTGTTTTCAGACAACTCATTTCAAAAATCAGTGGATAAATTAGATTATTTGAATCAAAAATTAGAACAAATCACTAAAATTAAAAATGTATTTTCGGTTAACAACTCGATTATCACAAATTCAAATTTCAAACGTTTTTCTAAAGCCATAGCACATAAAGCTGAAGGGCAAATTGACACAGGACTAATGATTAATAACTTATACAAATTAGCCATAGATAAAGACGTTATTATTTTAAATGGAATTGAAGCTTTGGAAATCTTATCTGAATCCGAATTATCAACCAATAAAGGCCGCATAGATTTCAACAAATTATTAATTTGCACCAATGGATTTGCCAAACAATTTTTACCTCAAGAAGATATAAACCCAGCCAGAGCACAAGTTTTAATTACAAAACCTATTCATAACTTAAAATTTAAAGGAATCTTCCATTTTAATGAAGGATTTTACTATTTTAGAAACATCAACAACCGTGTTTTATTTGGAGGAGGCAGACAATTAAACACCAAAGGCGAGACGACAACTAAATTTGAAAACACAGATCAAATAACGTCTAATTTAGAACGTTTATTGCACGAACAAATATTACCTACAACTGATTTTGAAATAGACTATTATTGGAGTGGAATCATGGGTGTTGGCGCAAAAAAATCACCTATTGTAAAACAAATATCAAAAAATATATATTGCGGTGTACGACTTGGAGGTATGGGAGTAGCAATTGGAAGTCTAGTTGGTAAAGAATTGGCTGAATTAGTGAAATAATGAGATATTAGAACGCTACGCTTTTAGACTGAAGCTTTGCACATAGAGGTTTTGGTAAAATGTTTTTTTCTACCTTAATTATAGATTAATATTACAAACAAATGAGAACAACAGAGGAATCATCAAAATACAATCATTTAGAAAAAATGAGCACTTTAGAATTGTTAACCAATATTAACAATGAAGATAAAACAGTGCCACTAGCAGTAGAAAAATGCATTCCTGCTATTGATAAATTTGTTTCTGAAGCCTTAATCAGAATGAAAAATGGAGCGCGTTTATTTTATATTGGCGCTGGCACAAGTGGACGTTTAGGAATTGTTGACGCAAGTGAATGTCCGCCCACTTTTGGTGTACCTCATGAATTAGTTGTTGGTTTAATTGCTGGAGGAGATTCTGCCATTAGAAAAGCCGTAGAATTTGCTGAAGATGACACAACACAAGGCTGGATTGACTTACAAAAATCAG
>Ga0316209_1002940_pt1 | contig 12478 bp, 13 predicted proteins | sample 6monopyrite_MG_FD_204945 | JGI IMG/M metagenome (GOLD analysis project Ga0316209, IMG submission 204945) | Microbial mat bacterial communities from mineral coupon in-situ incubated in ocean water Damariscotta River, Maine, United States -... | ecosystem: Environmental > Aquatic > Marine >...
GTCGGTGGTGGAATGTATGTTCACAACATTGATGCATTGCATCATTTTATGTCAATTTTACCGGCATTGGTTGCAGATCTTATTACAGGGTTAATTATCGGTTTGATTTTACTGCTTTTAATGAAACCGGTTAAAGTTGTTAAAACACAAGGATAGCCAGTCACAAAAAAATCTGCATTACCTTATTTCAAGAGATACTCGCTTGCTTATAATTTTATGTCTTTGTTTTTAGAGGCAAGCTATACAGAAGCAGAAGAGGATTGGAAATCACTGCATAGGCCATTTTATTTTAATCATCCGTCTTATGGTGGAATAATAGCCAGTGCGAGTGAGTATAGTATGCGAAAATATTTATGAGTTTAATGCGCAATAAAAAATCGAAGATATTAACTGAAAATTCAATTAGGCAAATGTTCACTCAACAAAGTCACTATGATGATCAGTCAATTGCTATTATCTGGTTTATGGGGAAGATGGAGGGCAATCCCTATTTTTTATCATCAAGGTAGTGGTTTAGGCTATGTTGCAGAAGTAAGAATTTATCCGAAAGAAAATATAGGTTCGGTAATTTTAATGAATCGTTCTGAGTATGATGCATTATTAATGCTGAATGTATTAGACTCTGAGTTTGTATCGCACTCTACGAAAAATGTAATCATTACACAGTAATTAATCCTTCGAGCTAATCGATTCAAAAAATAAATATTCATTATTTTTCTTCTTAACCACACTCATAGACTGTTGATTCGACTACTTATATTGCGTACGGTACAGCATCATATATAAATAATAACCTTAGTTTTTTACCGTTTAATTTAAATATTTAAGATTTTAAAAAGAAGACAAATGCACTTGTTTTCGAGGATTAATATGAGTAACAATAATGAAGTGTCTAGTGATACCAGTAAAATATGGGATAGCCATGTTTCAGTTCCTGATACGCCAAAAGGCTTCACTCTGAGAACAACTTACCCGACTAATGCTGATGGAGCTGAAGTCATGTTAGAACGCTGGGAAGCGGGTTCTGAAGAGCCACCGCATTCACATCCCGGTGATGATATGACGGTTGTTGTCGAAGGTAAGATGTCAATTCAATTCTATACAAAATCAAGTGATGGGCTAATTACTGATGGTAATGAAATCGTACTTAACAAAGGCGATACCGGTTACGTCAAAGCAGGGCGCATTCATGATGCAAAATACATAGACGACTGTAAGTTAGTGTATGTACATGACAAAGCTTTTGCTTTTGTGGCGGAAGGATAATCAAATTTTTAATGTGAATTTATTTATAGGAAAAAGAACATGCTAAGTAATAATGAAATGGCACCTGAGTTTACTACGCCAAATCAAAACAATGAAATGATCAGCTTGTCGAGTTTCAAAGGTAGTAAAAATGTTGTGTTGTATTTTTATCCTAAAGATGACACATCAGGCTGTACGATTGAAGCCAACCAATTTACACAGAGAGCAAGTGACTTTGCAAAAAATGATACGATTATACTGGGTGTGAGTAAAGACTCATGTGAAAGTCATCAAGCCTTTATTGATAAATTTGGTCTTAAAGTCGATTTGTTAGCTGATACATCGGGTGAATTATGTGATGCTTATGGTGTATGGCAAGAAAAAGAAAAGAACGGTGTAAAGAAAATGGGCATTGTTCGTTCTACTTTTATTATCAACAAAGACGGCGTGATAGTAGACGCAATCTATGGTGTAGCAGCTGATGGCCATGCACAAGAAATACTGGATAAAGTAAATCAGCTATAATAATTTGAATAAAGAACTGTAATTTTGCTCTATATGTTCAGGTATAGCCCAATAAATCAATCTTAATTGGATGAAGAGCCCGATTTATTCTATTATTAAAATGTACTGATACTTTTAATAGATTTATAAGGGATAAATTATGGAAACAGATCTTCATCTGATCCTTTCTCGTTTGTTTTTAGCTATGCTTGCAGGGGGCATTATTGGCATTGAGCGTGCTATCCATGGTCGTGAAGCCGGATTTCGCACTCATACTCTCGTTGCCGTTTCATCCAGTCTATTAATGTTGCTGATGACATACCAGTGGCAACTCATCCCTCAGCAATATATTGATACAATTCGCACAGATCCTACCCGAATGGCGCAAGGTATTATGACTGGTATCGGTTTTCTTGGCGCTGGCGTCATAATTAAAGAGGGATTAACAGTAAGAGGGTTAACCACCGCAGCCTCTATTTGGATGACAGCAGCGATTGGTATCGTTATTGGTTTAGGATTTTATGAAGCCGCCTTCATTGCAACAGGAATAACAGTAGTTACCTTATCAATGTTTCGTTGGATTGAATCATTAATCCCCAGTATGAAGTATGCACAATTATCTATACGGATTTTACGTAGCAATCATAATACAAATGAAGACACACTACGCACGCTTATTACAGAACATAAAATAAAGTCATTTGAAGCGGGTTATCAGTTAAATGAAGATGGCAAGGAAATTCAATATGAAATGACCTTAAGAACAAGTGATACAAAAAATTATCGTCGTTTAGCTCAGAGTTTACTGAAGTTAGATGATGTGCATGAGTTTAGTCTCACTCCATCGAGCTAACACTTTTAAATAAATTAAATAGAATAATTATATACGTGTTTGGTTTTAGAAAGTAGAGCGGATGAAAATGACTTTAATTAATTTGACATGTTTGAGTTAAATAGTCATATATATCATCTTGCTTTCCTTTGAAAACCACACGATCCCGTTTTTTATTTAACTGGTAGTCATACATCGGATCATAATAGTCAACAAGTAACACATTAATCCATTCTTTATGTGCTTCGATATTCCCGGATAGTTGCTGTTGAATCGCATCACTTAATAATGCTTTTAGTTCTTTATGCCTAACGCCGCCAAGTCGACGTTGAATTTTATCTACGGATGTAAGTAATTGTTCTGCCCAGTGTTGAACACCGGGTTCTTCACCGTAAAAAGCCTGATGTTCCGCAAGTGCTTCAATAATGTATTCCTGATAGGTAATATTAATGCGTTCTTCAATACTGGCCTCTAATAAAACAAGAGGGGATTGTTTCATTTTGCTGAAGAGAACTTCCGGGATTCTTCGTGAGCCAATACTGACGCCTTCATCTTCGAGTACGATTTTTGTATGGCCTTGATCGAGGTGTTTAATTAATTCTATTGACAAGTTGTTTTCAATATCAATTTGCGTCGGTTGCGGTGTGACATGTTTACCAAATACCGAACCACGATGATGAAAGAGTCCTTCAAGATCAAGTTGTTGTTTTATCTTTTTCAGGAAAAGCGTTTTTCCAATTCCGGTTCGGCCACTAAGAATAATGGGTTCGATGCGTTGAGATGATACTTCCAGCTCATCAATCAGGTAACGACGCATGGCTTTATAACCACCTTTTATTCTTGGATAAACGATGCCTGTTTTTTCATAAATCCATTGTTGTGAAATTTTTGAACGCATACCACCACGAAAACAATAGAGAATGCCTTCGGGATGTTGTTCAAAAAAATTCTCCCAGTGCCTAATACGTTCGCTTTTTATTTCACCTTGTATTAATTTATGACCTAACTTAATGGCTTCATCTTGCCCCATGTTTTTGTAACGAATACCAATGTCTGTTCTTTCCTGATCATTCATTAAAGGAACATTTTCGGTGAAAGGAAAAGCCCCCTGATCAAATTCAACAGGAGCACGAACATCGAGTAAGGGGATGTTGTTTAAAAACAATGAACGGTAATCATCAGTTTGTGGTAGTTCAATTATTTTAGTCGTCGTCATATTATTATAAAATTTTTATTAAAGGGGACTCACCAGTGTCAGAGGCTTGAATTAACTCACCAAGTGGTTTTAATTTTAATTCATAAGTTTGAGCCAGTTTTATAAAGTCGCTTGAATGATTCTTTTCTACTGCCACCAGTAAACCACCGGAGGTTTGAGGATCACAAAGTATTTTTCTTTGTAAGTCTGACATCTCGCTCAGGTGATGCCCGTAGCTATCAAAATTACGTTGTGCGCCACCAGGAGAGCATCCCATAGAAATATAGTTTTCAACTTCAGGTAACTTAGGTACCGCATCATAATCAACAACAGCTTGCAAACCACTGCCTTCACAAATTTCTGCAAGGTGCCCCATTAAGCCAAAACCAGTGACATCGGTCATTGCACTCACATACGGCAACTTAGCAAATTCAGTCCCCACTTTATTTAATTGCAACATGGTTTCAATGGCGATGCGGGAATGTTCTTTCTTAAGGGCTTTGTTTTTCTCTGCGGTGGTTAAAATGCCAATACCCAGGGGTTTAGTGAGAAATAAATCGCAATTAGCGGTCGCATGGCTATTACGTTTAACATGTGTATTATTTATCTGGCCGGTTACTGCTAAACCAAAAATGGGTTCCGGTGCATCAATAGAATGCCCACCAGCTAACGCGATCCCCGCGAGTTTACAGGCATGCCGTCCACCTTCAATCACTTGTGCCGCAATATCGGCGCTGAGTTTTTTTATCGGCCAGCCAAAGATGGCAATCGCCATTAATGGGGTGCCACCCATGGCATAAATATCACTAATGGCATTGGTTGCTGCGATTTGACCAAATTCAAAAGGATCATCAACAATCGGCATAAAAAAATCGGTGGTGCTGACAACAGAAGAGCCATTGCCTAAATCATAAACGGCAGCATCATCTTTGGTTTCATTACCGACTAATAAGCGGGGATCATGAAAAGGGATGGCTGATGTTTTTAGAATCTCTTCTAAAACGCCGGGGGCTATTTTACAACCACAACCGGCACCATGACTGTATTCAGTAAGTTTAACGTTAGACATAGTTTTTAGTTATTTTTGAATTAGAATGGCCCATTGTAACCTTATTTATACGAATGATAGGAATAATGTACGTAACAAGTAAATGTCTACTAAATTGATTCCTCTATCACACTTTGAAGAAATTGACTTAGAGACAATTGGGTAGCTGTGATATATACACATTTAAATAATAATTATAATGGAATAATAAGCATGGCAGCACAATTATTTAATGAGAAACGTAAATATTCAAGAATTGAGTCGAACCGTTTAGTCTCCGTGAAGGAAGAGTCAGGAAAAATCAAACGATTTGTGGCAATTAACTATTCAACGGGCGGTATGGCGCTCCATAGTCACTCGCCATTACCACTAGGGGACTTTATTGATATGAATTTCAGATTAAATGAACGTGACAGGGAGCTTTTTGATATGACTGCTGAAGTGATACAAAATTTTAAAGAAGGGAATGCTTATATAATTGGTGTTAAGTTCGTTGGCACATTACCATTTGAAAATATTCCAAAAGAATTTACTAAAACACATGTGTAAATATTTTTTTCGCAAGATAGGAAAAGATATAATCTCGCCAGCACCTGCCTATTTTTGTTATCGTCTTCACCTATGAATCGAGAGGAATTACCCACAAAGACGCAGAAAGAATATATTCGGCGAATTGATAAGTCGCTTGAATATATTGAAAATCACCTTGAACACCCTGTTCAGCTTATTGATATTGCGCGAGCCAGTCATTTATCCACTTATCATTTCCATCCTGTGTATTATTTCGTTTTATTCTTTGTTAAAAACCAAAATAGTAAGGCAAAAAACATAAACCCAGCCTGACCAAAAACAAAATGCATCTGACTTTCCTGTAATAAAGGTACTGCAATACCGGCAACACTGGCACTGAACATCATTTGGAAAAATCCCTGCATCGATGCAGCTGCGCCACGGTTATTTGGAAAGTAATCTAATCCCATTACGGTGATTGCCGGAATTATTAATGATAAGCCAAAAACGTAAACAATTAATGGGCCAACAGTGTTAACAATATTCTCATCTAATAAAAAGACTTGTAACATATTAAGCAAAACGCCTATGGTCATGATTATTAAACCCACCGTAATGAGACGAGGTTTAGTCCAGCGATGAGCTAATTGACCCGATAAAAAGGCACCGATCATTAAACTGAGTACGATAGGAATAAAGAGCAGAGCAAAGTCATTGCTTGTCAGATTGAGAAAATGAAAAATAATAGAAGGTGCGCCGACAATATAAAGAAATAAGCCGCTAAAGCCACACGAAATACTCAGCACTAACCTGATAAACTGCCGATGTTGCAGAATTTTCAAATACGTTTTACTAACGGCTTTCGGGTGCAAAGACTGTTGCTGTTCTATAGCCAGAGTTTCTTTAATAAACGATGTCATTACATAAAGTAAAATACCGTAGGCACTTAAAAACCAAAATACACTACGCCAGCTAAAATGATGTTCTAACCAGGCACCCAATACGGGAGCGATTGCAGGTGCAACTGAAAATAAGAACATAACCTGTGACATGGCTCGGTGTGCACTTTCCGAGTCATGAGCATCTCGAATCATTGCACGGCTCGCAATAAATCCACCACTGGCGGCAAAACCTTGCAGAGTTCGAAACAATAAAAATTCATCTATCCCATTTGCAAATGCACAACCGATTGACGCTAATATATACAGTATCAAACTTCCTAATATGACAAGCCGTCGCCCGATGCGATCAGAAATCGGGCCCCATAGTAAAGTGGAAATAGCAAAGGCAAAGAGATAGACACTCATGCTTTGTGACAGCATCGCTCGAGTGATATCAAAACTCGCTTCAATTGCAGGGAAAGACGGCAGATAGGTATCAATACTGAACGGGCCGATCATCGACAATAAGGCTGCGATTAGTGTGAGGTGATGTCTATTATTGCGCTGTGAAGATAATTGCACCGATATACCATTCATTCCATTGTCGTTGTAGGGTTTCTTTGGGCATTATACGTTATGAATAAATAAAAAAAGTCTTCTATTTAACGTATAATTCGTAACATGAAAAAAGAAATTGAATTACTTGCTCCGGGTGGAGACATTGATGCCATAAAAGCCGCTATTTTAGCCGGAGCGGATGCGGTTTATTGTGGCCTTGATCGGTTTAATGCGAGAAGTCAGGCAAAAAACATTTCACTTGATGATTTAAGTGGTATTTTGCGACTTGCGCATAAGAATAACTGTGAGGTTTTTTTAACACTCAATATCATTATTATTGAACGTGAAATCCCCGCTCTTTTCAATCTGTTGAATAAATTAGTCAACACCAAACTGGACGGCATCATTATTCAGGATTTAGGGGTATTTTATTTAATTAATTACTATTTCCCAACACTAAATATTCATGCTTCGACTCAGATGACAACGCATAATGAAGGCCAGTTAAAATTTTTAAAACAACTAAATGCAACGCGAGTCAATTTATCCAGAGAATTAAATATTAGTCAAATAAGAGCATTAACCTCGGCTGCGCATAAACAAAATATCTTAACCGAAGTTTTTGTACATGGTTCTAATTGTATTTCTTTTTCCGGGCTCTGTTACATGAGTTCGGTAACGGCAGGTAACTCAGGCAATCGTGGTCAGTGTAGTCAGCCTTGTCGAGATGAATATTTAACAACCGCTGAAGGTAAAAACTTCCCGCTAAACATTAAAGATAACTCCGCTTTTTCTGATTTAAATGTACTGGCAGATGCCGGCGTTGATTCAATTAAAATTGAAGGACGGATAAAAAAATATCACTATGTTTACACCGTTGTCGAAACATGGCGAAAACAACTTCAGGATTTTTATGCTCAGAGAAAAATAACCGGAGACAACAGTAACCTGAGAAATGTCTTTAACCGGGATTTTTCAAATTCATTTTTACAGGGAGACGTTAGCCGGGATATATTTATTGACAGTCCACGCGATAACTCTGCCATACATAGAGCGAAAGTTAAATTTAATGCTGGTATTCATGCTGAAATAAATGAAGAAAATTTATCTGTTGCAAAACAGGAACTGTACGATATTAAAACTGAAATAATCTCAACAGTCCAGGAAAAAATAGAAAAGCTAAGTGTTGAAAAAGCTCCTCTGAATTTGGCTCTTTCCGGAAAAGCAGGCAAGCCTTTAATGATTTCGGTAAAAACACCGGAGTTATCTTTCGATGTTCTTTCTGATAGTAATCTAATTCATACAGATAAAAATAAATCAAGTTCCGGCTGTATTGATCAGGGATTAATATTAAAGCGGTTTAAAGTATTAAATGAGACTGAATATTTTATCGATAATATTGATTTGGCTGAATTTGACAGCGACTTGTTTATCCCCTTTAAAGAACTTACCGCCATCAGGAACAAAATTTTCTATAAGTTAAATAATTCAAAAGAACTGATGGCGCATGTAGATGTGCCGGTAATTGAAGAAAACAAGCATGATGCTATTACACCATCTTTATCGTTATTAATTTCTTCAAAAGAAGATTTGCATTTATGTGATGAGACTTCTTCAGATGTTTACTTCCAGTTGCCCAATCACTTTGGGAAAAAACTGCCGGAGTATATTGAATTATTTAGTAACAATAAAAAATTAATCCCCTGGTTCCCTGCTGTATTAATGGGAGAAAATTATACTGCGGCAGTTGAATTTCTTTACACCGTACAGCCAGAACATATTATTACAAATAATACAGGCATCGCTTATGAAGCGTATGAAAGAGATATTTCCTGGACAGCCGGGCCATATATGAATTTAGTGAATTCATACAGCCTGTTATGTTTAAAAGAAAACTTTAACTGTTCAGGTGCTTTTATATCTAACGAAATTAATCAAAGCCAAATTAAAAAAATCAAAGCGCCCGATAACTTTAAACTCACTTATAGTATCTCTCATCCTATTGTCCTGATGACAACCATTGCCTGTATGTTCCATCAGGTTTCGGGTTGTAAAAAGAATATTGTTGATGACAAATGTATTCAACGTTGTGAAAAGTCATCATCAATTACGAATTTAAAGGATGTTTCTTATTATATTGATAAAGAAAAGGGGGGGTATCACACGGTTTATAATGAAAAAAACTTTTTAAATACCGATATTGTTAAAGATATTCCGAATATGTTTTCTAATTATTTTATTGATCTAAGAAATATAAAAACAGAGACTGAAATAGAAATAAGTAAATCAGATATTGTTAAGCTATTTGAACAATATATTAGAGGCAATGACGATTCTATATCTGAGTTCAACCAGGTTCTTTATCCTACAACAAATACACAGTATATAAAGGGTATCTAATATTCATAACTTAAACATCGAATTGTTGTAATCTGACATTAGCCTGGTTTATTATTTCTCTTAAGTTACTCCTTTTCTATTCACTTACTCAGGGACGACAGATATGTTAAATAAAACAAAAAATAAATATTTTGATCTTATTGACGAATCAACTGATCCGGAACGGGCCAACCGGCTTTGTGTCAGTTTAAGTGATATTCACCTTACTGATGGTAGTGTTGGATTTCAGAATCTCGGACATGAAACCTGGGATGCTTTTTATGATGCTATTGCTGCCCGTTGTCAGAGATACTCAATTAATGAAATGATTTTTGTACTCGATGGTGATGTGGTTGATATGATCCGTAGTGATAAGTGGGCAAAAAATGAAATTTATCCCTGGCAGCGAGAGCGAACTGACGATTTTTCCCGAATCGTAAATGAAATTATTCATGATATTGTTGATGATAAACATAAATTGTTTTTTAAATGGTTAAGAGACTTACCTGAAAAACTTAAAACAGATGCTCAGGTTGAGACAGTAAAAATAGTGATTACGCTGGGCAATCATGACAAGGAACTTTTTTGTGATAACAAAGCATTAGCGTATTTTTATGAAGAAGGGCTGGGTATAAAGTTAGATCAAATTTCTGATAAAGAAAGACGAGCGATTGGGCACATGTATGGCGATGAAAGCATGTTTGCTGATAAGTCAGTTGCGCCTTATTTACCTTTTTATTATGGAGATCGTGGGTTTCGTTTTTTTACCACTCATGGACACTGGCGTGATAAAGAAAACAGTCGGAATATAAAAGCCAAAGATGGTCTTCCGTCATGGTCAGCACAGGATGGCTGGCAAAATGAAGTGTGGAAAAAATTAAAATTTTCACCTTTTTTTGAACCTTGTTTCGGCGACACTGTTGCTGCAGGTGTCTTATCCACCTTTATTTACAAAACCAAGAAAAGTTTACTTGAATATGGTTATCATGATGATCGTCTCCTGAGTATTCTCGATGAACTGGATTTATATCGTCCAACCTATAAAGCACTGATAAGAATTACTGAAGAAACTCACACTATGCGTGTTAGAAAATACGACGATAAAGTAATACAGATTATTGAAGATACGTTATATCGTTGTGTGATTAACTGGTTGAACTGGGACTTCACCTATGAAACCTCTCCTTTGCTGAGACGTATTGGTTTTAGGACTGCAAAAATAAGTTTGAAGTTAATGAAACGGATTGGTTTTGGGCTTGAAATAAAAGCGATTGCTGCATTAATGAAGCTTATGAATGGTTTTTCAAACTGGAACCCCTTTAAAACATCGGCTGTAAGTTATAAAGAGATGAAAGGCTTTCCTGCTTTTATGCCGGCTTACCAGCATTATGGTTTCCAAATTCATGGAGAAGGACATACCCATCATCCCTTACAGGAAGAACCCAATTTTAACGATCATAAATTATCAACGTACATTAATTTTGGTACGTGGCGGGATCAAATTATCGGCAGGAAAGAGTCCGGATACAGACGACGCAGCGTATTACGTGCCTTTTTTATTCTTGATTTGAAAGATACAACAGATGGTGCAAAAAAAGGTGATCGCTCATTTAATTATTACACCGATGATATTATTTCGTGGAGTGATAAAGCTGATTCGTTCTCGCGTACAGGTAAACATCAGCCTCATGTCTAAGTTATTTTATTAATTTTGTAACCTAAATTAAGGATAATATTATGTCGAATCCATACTTCACTGCTAAAGGAATGTCTTTTTTAAAGAAAGTAGAAAAGAATAATAATCGTGACTGGTTTCATGAAAATAAATCGGATTATGAAGATTTAATTCGTACTCCGGCACTAGATTTTATTGATGCCATGGAAAATGATTTGGCGCATCTATCTCCTCATTTTCTTGCTGTTGCAAAAAAAGTGGGTGGCTCATTAATGCGCGTTCATCGTGATGTTCGTTTTGCCAAAGACAAGTCGCCCTATAAAACAAATATTGGTATTCAGTTTCGCCATGAAATGGGGCAGGATGTACACGCCCCAGGTTTTTATCTGCATGTGGAAGCGGATGATTGTTTTATTGGTGTTGGAATCTGGCGACCAGATTCTGCAGCCTTAGGTAAAATACGTGATGCAATTATTGAACGGGACAAACACTGGTTAGATGCGATAAATGTTAAGGCATTTAAAAAGAATTTTGAATTAAGCGGTGAATCATTAAAAACTGCACCACGTGGTTATGATAAAGAACATCCTTTAATTGAAGATCTTCGGCGTAAAGACTTTATCGCTATATCAAGGGTGGAAGATAAAAAAGTTTTATCAAAGAATTTTAAACAACACGTTATAAAACGTTTTACAGAAGCCGAACCTTATATGCAGTTTTTATGTCAGGCTTTAACATTAAAATATTAATGAATAATATGTAGTAGTTCATTAATATTACATAGTGAAAAATAGAGCTTGGATATGATCTGACATTTTGTAAACTGATAAAGTTAGCTAAAAGCAGTCATTCGCAATATAATGCTAACAGACTGCATGCTACCCATTACGGTCATTAATAAAAGTTATTTTAACTATCACTATTCAGGTAAACAGCCATTGTAAAAGTAACAGAGCTTAATTAAATCCAAAAAACGTCAACTATATAAAGTTTGAATGTGTGAACAGATTGTTACTCGGTGACGTAATTTTTACTTTTTTGGTGTTCCACTTAAAAATATTTTAAAATGTGTATAAATAATGATTAAACATTCTCTGGGGACAAGGCAGTCTTATCTCCTTTTAGGGTTAACTCAAAATCACCCGCTATGTGGGTAGATTCTTTACATTAAATACACATATAAAACATATCGGTAGTTTCCCTTACTTGGTCTGGTTCAGCTAGTTTTCCAGTATCGCGTCGATGCACGTTTCCATACAACGCTGCAGAGTGAGTTGATCAGCATCGGAAACAAATAACATGCTGTACCTGGCACCATTAACGTTATATGAAGTAAAGTGGGGAGTGCCGAATTCATCGAGCAGATACAAAGGTGAGGTATGTCCATGCAAGGTCAGGTCGAAGTTCTGATCAAATAAAAACTGTCTCAACGCGGTAGCTTCCTCCTCAGTATGTTCGTTGGGATAAGGTGGACTATGTGAAGCTCCTATTGTTTTGCGCCGTGTTTCACCGCCTTGTATGGCAGCCTCTTTCTCAAGAAAAGCATAATCGGGCGCCTCCGGGAACTCATAGACGTTGTCATTGTAAAGAATGAATTTAACGTCCTTGTATGTAAAGGCATAATCAAAGGGTGCAAAATTTTCCAAGAATA
>Ga0316209_1002941_pt1 | contig 12474 bp, 17 predicted proteins | sample 6monopyrite_MG_FD_204945 | JGI IMG/M metagenome (GOLD analysis project Ga0316209, IMG submission 204945) | Microbial mat bacterial communities from mineral coupon in-situ incubated in ocean water Damariscotta River, Maine, United States -... | ecosystem: Environmental > Aquatic > Marine >...
GGTAGAATGGATGTATTCATAAGCCACTAATTGAATTACTGTTTCAGGCGGATTGTTTTTTTCTTGTGGTTTTAACCTCGATAGTTTCAGGAAAAGTAACCGTTGATCTATTTTTCTGGAAGTTAGAAATATCAAGAATGACATTAATATTAATGGTGTGTTTATTGTGGCCTTATGGGGTCTGTTTTTATGGTGTTAGGTGGAAGCAAGATAATTTAGATTGTTTTTACTTAGATTCAGATTGGTGATAATTTGAGCATGATTATTCAGGCTGGACTTAATAGAAGTGAAACATGGATTTCTCTAAAGTTGAGGTATAGAGCTATATTATAATATTCTAGGTTCGAGTTGTTCACCTGGATGTCTTAAGGTAGATATGATGAAGTCAATGGTGGAGGTTTTTATGAAAAATATAGTTCTTATTAATATTCTTTTGTTTTTCTCATCTATTTCATATGCGGGAGAGGATGCCCCAATCTATTTTAATAAAATTAAAGGCATTGATAGTACAGGTTTCTTAAGTCTAGAGCTGGCTGAAGAAAATGATTTGTCTATTGCGGATAGAAAACAAAATATCCCTTTACGGCGATTTTTTATTAGAGCTGATGATATTGAATCATTAGTTTCTAATAGAAGAGAATGCAATATATGGTTAAAAAATGTACGCATTGATAATGAAATCACGAATCTTGACTATATCGTTTTACAAAAGCAGACATGTATCAATGCTTTAAGGGAAGTAAAGACAGCAAACGATAAATAGGAGTTATAGTGATTAAGTAATTGATTGTATGGTTTTATGAAGTCTATAAATAATTAATCTTTATACCTTTATATTTTAATGGAGACTAAATGAAAAAAATAATACTGACATTATTGTTGATGGCAACATCTTGTTTTATATCGATTAAGGTACATGCTGAATTAGTCGATAACGGTAGTTATACCTCAGACACGGCTTCTGGTCTTGACTGGTTGGATTTAACAGAAACCAGGGGGCTATCATATAATACTGTTTTGGCTCAAATGAATAGCGGAGGCAGATTTGACGGATGGACTTACGCAACACGAGAACAGGTAAATGGTTTGTTATCTCATGCTGTTTTTGTTAAAGGCTTGAAAACAAGCATTAATATATTATCAATGTCCAGGTTGCTCAATTTATGGGGTGTTACAAGGTTGAGATAGAGTAAAAAAATGGGCGACAGTAGCAAGTTTATTTATGGTGAAGCTTATGGTGTAGGTCTGCCTAAGAAAAATATCTATAGGGTATATTCTGGTTATATTGCAAAAATAGGTGTGATTGGTAAAGAGCGTGGACTCGTGTTATTGAACAACGTTAAATCAAGTCTGTCTATTAATGAGAGTGAAGATGAGACGGGCTCGGCTTTGATTCGTAAAACAAAGTGACAAGATGTACTTAACTTTGTATAGGGAAAATAATTATTAGTATGTTTGTTTTCTGTTATATGTCCGGATAGAACAGATTCAACTAGTTTTTTCAAGAATGGGCTTGATATAAGTGAGATAGAATTAACCTGAATAAAATGCGCCAACCAAAAATGGTATGGTAACTTTTAGGCGCATAATATATGCTTTTTAATTTGGCTTGAAAAAATATTTTATTTATATACAACTGTGATTGAGCATAAAAACTTCCGTACTCAAAATTATTGCTAGAATAATACTAGCTTACTGTTGCAGGTGCAGGCGAATCCAGTATTTCAGTTTTAATCATCCATCGATTCATTAGCTTGGCGGCAACTAGATCACCACAGACATTGACAGCCGTACGGCTCATATCAAGAATACGGTCAACACCAATTATTAGAACTATACCTGCTGTAGGTATACCAGCTGTTTCTAACACCATGGCGAGAATAATAATTCCAACTCCAGGGGTCCCAGGGGAACCAATTGATGCACCAACAGCTGTGACTATGACCAGTATGAGGGCACTCATACTCAGGTCTACACCAAAAACTTGCGCTAGAAATATTGTTGCGACCCCCTGATATAAAGCCGTACCATTCATATTGATTGTTGCCCCTAATGGGATAACAAATTGAGATACTGAAGGATGGACATTGAGTTTTTCTTCCGCCGTTTTAATAGAAAGAGGCATGACGGCTGCAGAGCTGGACGTTGAAAAAGCTAACAGCAATACATCTCTGGTATTACGCAGAAAATGGAAGGGAGGCTCTCTTGTAACAAGGTATATAAAAATTAGATAAACTGACATAAGTACTATTAGGCCAAGCAGTACCGTCCCAACATATACGCCCATACCTAGAATCGCATTTAAACCAATCTTGGTCGTTAATTGGGCCATAAGACCAAACACTGCAAAGGGGGCGAGTCTCATTGCCCAGCCTACTACTGTCATACACACCTCCTGAAGAGATGCCATTAATTCAAGTAAAGGTCTCGATTGAGCTGCACTCATCATTACTAGTGCTACACCTATGACCATTGCAAAAAGTACAACTTGTAACATTTGGCCTTCAACCATTGAGCTTAATGGGTTACTGGGTAACAAAGTGACTAGTTTGATCGGGAGTTCAGATAGAGTAGGGGCAGCTGCTTGTACAGGTGCTACTGATGCAGCGCCAGCTTGGGCAGTGATCTTCAAGCTGTTGGCATCTACAAAGTTGCCTGGCTTGATGACTGAAGCAACACTAATACCAATAATGATTGCAATAGTCGTGGTAATAATGAAATAGACGACAACGCCTATACCCATCTTGCGTAGCTGTTCAAAACTTTCACTGGCAGTTAAACCACGCACTACTGAGGCAAAGATTAGAGGCATTACAATCATTTGAATCAGAGTAAGAAACAGTTGGCCGGGCAGAGCTAGCCAGTTCCCAATCGTCGTGGCGGTATTAGTATCAAACCACCCTGTAGTGGGTCCAATTAACATCCCTACAGAAATACCTAATAACATGCCAATTAAAACTTTTAACCAAAGTCGCCCCTTTACCAGTCTCGTAAGGTGATGGCTGAGGTAGTTGATTGGATTGTTAATAGATAAATAGTTGTTAATCATAATGTCATTAAAAACCTTTCAAGCCATTATGTCTATTTAAAAAAACAGGCATGCTAGATTTAGATATGAAGATACTTCATTGTTAATGAATAGGTGCGGATAAAGTTGGTTTATCAAGTCTTATTATATGTAAGGGATTAGTGTCGAGATTCTTTAAGTTTTTGTTTTTAAGAGCCAGATAATATCGTCAATAGATTAATGAATGCTTTTACTGATTCGTATGCTGCTGATTATTGCCTCGCGTGATAACTGCCGGTTGGCGCGTGAAATATTTTGCCATCATCTAGGTCATTAGATGCCGTAATAATACGGTCAGATTTACGCTATGGGTTCTACCAGTTCCACCTCAACAGGTACTGCTATATACATTCAGTGTCTCCTCTATAAAGATAGGTTTAAAGCTTAATATTACGCGCTACTTAAAAACCTGAAACAGTCTGAAGGCAAAGCTACAGTTCGGGGAGCATAAATACTCTTGATATAATTTTGGAAGAAGAATATTAATCTTAGATGGATAAAAATAAAGTTTTTTTAAATATTTTAATAAGTCGTTGATTTGTAAATGAGATTGTCACGATTGTATTATATCATTAGACGTATTTGTGTAATTTTACTAGCATCTGTTATTTATTTTTGGTTGTTAAATTCATCATGCTAGTTGAACGTAAAGCAAATATTACAGATCTTGGTTTTATCAATGGATGTGTTCTTTATGGCGCGCGAAAGGGACATTATTCTGTTAACGCAGATAATCCACAAATCGTTACATTAATGAAGAAAGAAATTAAGGATGTTGTTGTAAGGAATAAATTATTAGATAAAAGACATGCTGGAGCATGGATTTTTACACTTAATAGTAAGCGCATTGGATTATTGATATTAAGTGATGCTTGCTTAGAGCGTAGTGGTAAAGAGATTTATGCCATGTCGATTGCAAAAAAGCATCAGAATCAAGGCTATGGAAGTCAGCTCCTTGATAATTTACTCAATAATTATGTATACGAAGATATATATGCCCGCTGTTCCCTAGCATCACAGAAAATGACTCAATTACTTTACCGCAGAGGATTCCGGTTAGATTTTATGGATAATGGTTACAGTGTTTTAATACGTGATGGTATAGACGATCACGCTGTAAGTAGTTATATCACATTGTGATTAAGGTGATTCAATATAATTATGTCTTGGTTATTAGTGGCCTGATTTGAAATGCTAATCGTGATGATCAGTATTATTGTCTCTACGAATTAACCATCTTGAATAATATTACGTTGCTTATCATTTATGGTGTCTTTTGGGAATCAAGTATGGCTAAAAAAAATGGAGACATTAGCAGTGAAAGTGATGATGATAAATTTGAAACCAGTGAAATTGTTGAGATTATATCGATAATCAATTTAGATGCTCGACGTCGTCTTGAGAGATTAATGGAAGACAAAGAACTTGAGCGTTTAATTAATAGTAAATATGATGATCTGTTTTAGGCTTTTTTAAACCAATTTAATGAGAGCTCTATAGCCTCTTGCTTTATACTTCTATGTGAATATATTGCATATGCGTCTTTTCGAATGATAGGTGTATCTTTAACTTTATGTAGGGTTCGTCCTAGTTGGTCGCTAACCATTGCTTCAGGCAAATAGGCTGTGCCTCCAAAGTTGTTAAGAAATCTAAGTGCTATTCTACCTACACTAGCTCTGAGTTTAGGTGGAGGAATGTCAGGATATTGTCTGGCATGTAATATCCCATAAGAAGTACCCCAGTCTACAAAAATATAATTTTCCTGTACTGCTCTTTCAGCAGTAATTGTGGAATCAGTAGACACCATGATTAAGGGGACAGGGATGAGCTCTTTAACAAATAATTGTGGTGTTTTTGGCGGATCAAATACAAAGCCCAGATCTAATGTGCCATCGAGAATATTTCTGATTATAGAGTCGGCTCTCATTGCGTCGGCCTGTAGAGCAACGGATGTGTTGTTTGTATGAACCCAGCCCAACCAGTCTTCAAGAAAAATATCCCAAATACTGGGTAAGGCTGCAATACTTAGTAGTGCATCTACGCTATCTGGAATGGCTATTTCTTGTTTTGCTCGATTCCAAGTATTCAATATGTTTTCGGCATATATAAGGAACTTCTTACCGGCAGTGGTCAGACCTATGTTGTTTCTGTCTCGCGTAAATAAGCGAGTGCTAAGCTCATCTTCTAGTTGCTTTATTCTAGCGCTGACCGCTGATTGACTAATAAAGAGGTTCTTGGCAGCTCGGCCAAAATGTCTTGAACGATGTACTTCAATGAAAGCTTTTAATAGTCCCACATCCATTAAATTGTCATCCTAATATAGGTTTCTATAAGTTTATATTGGAATTTGTGATGTGCTTTAAACAAATTCATAGCTTTTTATATTAATCGAAAAATATGATCGTGACATGCAGTTTTATGATCTTTACTAAAAATAATTATTAACGTAAAAAGACATTGCTTTTACTGTCGTTAACGGTCAGTAATACTTGCATTATAAGTTTTAACTATCGGAGTTATTTTAATGAAGCTTATTCAATTGTTGGCTGCCTTATCTCTATCATTAACCCTGTATACAGCAAATGCTGCTGATAAAGATGCCTATGAGGATGATTATATAACGTACTGTACAGAACAGGCGGACATGTCAGGTATCGAAGATGCCGAAGAAAAGAATGTATATATAAGGGAATGTATAGAGAGTTTTGAGGTGCCATCTGGTGATGCGCCACAGCAGGATTGATAGTAGTAGTATTGATATGTAACTTAGTTACGTTGTTGTAGAGCTAGAAAGCCTCGGGTAACACCGAGGCTTTTTTATGTCTTATAATTAATGAAGGCCATTAGTTTACATTGTAGAAACTGAATAGAGACATGCATGAAAAATAAGGTATTCGACTCACTCAGAAACATTCTATACGAGGTTAATAAAGCGTCAGACCTTGGCTCAGCGCTTAATATTATTGTGCAGCGCACAAGAGATGTGATGCATGTAGATGCAGTTTCTGTCTATTTTAGGGATGACAAAACTGAAAAACTGGTATTAATGGCTACAGATGGTCTTAACCTTGATGCCATAGGTAAGATCAGGTTTGGTATAGACCAGGGTCTGGTTGGGCTGGTATTTAATCAGGCGGAACTCGTTAATATAAAGGATGCACATGCTCATCCCAATTATCGTTTTGTTACAGAAACAGACGAGAGCTCCTTTCACGGCTTTCTAGGTGTTCCCATTATTCAGCATCGTCACGTATTGGGAGTACTGGTTGTACGTCAAACCAGGCAGCGTCGTTTTTCTGCAAATGATGAAACATTTCTAGTAACACTGGCGGCACAATTAGCGGGCGCTATCTCTCATGCCGAAATAAAAGGCGAGTTAACCCGTTTTCTTGAAGATGTCGATGGCCATTCATTTAATATGAATGGCTTAAGCGGATCACCGGGCATAGCTATAGGTGAGGCACTGGTTGCCTTTCCACCTGCTAATCTGGAGGCCGTTCCTGACCATATTATTGAGCAAGATGAAGTAGAAGATCAAATAAAAGTATTTAGAGAAGCAGTGGATAATGTCGCTCGTGAATTCAAAGATCTTTCTCAGAAAATGGAGGGGGCACTATCTAGTGAAGAATTAGCTTTGTTTGATGTATTTGGCTTGATGCTAAAAAGTGATTCGTTAATAGATGCGATCATTTATAGAATTAAAGCGGGGCAATGGGCGCAAGGCGCTTTGCGAGAAACTATTAATGAGCATGTTAAGCAATTCGATACTATGGAAGATGCATATTTTCGTGAGCGTGCCGTTGATATAAAAGATCTTGGGCGTCGAATTTTGGTGCATTTACAGATGCAGAAAACAGCACCCCAGGAAGTATCAGGTCCGGTTGTACTTGTAGGTGAAGAAATAACGGTTTCCCAATTTGCGGAAGTGCCTATTGAAGACCTGGTAGCCATTATTTCAACTAAAGGATCTGCTTCATCTCATGTGGCCATTTTGTCTAATGCTTTGGGTATTCCGTCCGTAGTGGGTATTGATAATTTGCCGGTTAACTATATTAAGGGACAGAAGATAGTTGTTGATGGATATCGGGGACAGATTTTTGTTAAACCATCACAAGTAATCCTTGATGAATATCGTCGTTTAATCCGTGAGGAAAAATCACTTAATAGCGAGTTAAATGAACTGATAGATAAGCCATCGGAGACGCTAGATGGTATTCATATTCCCTTGTATGTTAATACAGGTTTGCTGGAGGATATTTTACCGTCTTTAAAAAGTGGTGCAGAGGGAGTGGGTCTTTATCGTACAGAAATACCTTTTCTAATGCGCGATGGTTTTCCAGGTGAAGATGAGCAGACAGATATTTACAAACAGGTATTGCAAAGTTTTTCACCGAGACCAGTTACTTTCCGTACCCTTGATATAGGTGGTGATAAGGCATTGCCTTATTTCCCAGTCGTTGAGGATAATCCATTTTTAGGATGGCGTGGTATACGTATCATGCTGGATCATCCTGAAATATTCTTAACTCAAATTCGAGCTATATTAAAAGCCAATATTTATGAAAACAACCTGCGACTGATGTTACCCATGATAAGTGACGTTAGTGAAGTTGACATGGCATTGGAAATAATTAAAAAAGCACATAAGGAATTGAATGATGAAGGAATAGATGCACTATATCCGTTGATTGGATTAATGATTGAAGTGCCTTCGGCTGTTTATCAAATGGAAGCTTTAACTAAACGCGTAGATTTCTTTTCTGTGGGGAGTAATGATTTAACCCAATATTTACTGGCTGTGGATAGAAATAATAAACAGGTTGCGGGGCTTTATGACTCTATGCACCCATCGGTACTAAATTCTATTAAACAGGTAGTGAATGTTGCTCATAAATTTAATAAACCAGTGAGTGTGTGTGGAGAGATGGCCGGTGATCCAGCTTCAGCATTAGCACTTATAGGTATGGGTATTGATAGTTTAAGTATGAGTGCAGGTAGTTTGTTAAAAGTAAAATGGATGATTCGATCTTTCACGCAAATGCAGGCTAAGAAGCTTTTTGATGAAGCATTAAGTATGGAAAATGTTTCGGATATTCGTGTTCTATTTGATGATGCACTGGATCAAGCGGGATTAGGTGGTTTAATAAGGGCAGGAAAATAATTAGCTAGATTGATTATATTGATATTTCTGACCCTTATTAAGGGAGAGGTTGACAACCTCCTCTTAAAAATTGAAACCTATTTACATTTCAATCGTTTCTAATATATGTGAATAATCGAGTGATAGATTAAGTGATAAATGTACCTCATCATGGGTTTCTGTTATTTAAGTGACTGCATAGCGGACATTCGCCAATTTTTACGAGTATCAGCTTTATTAGCAGTTTAGTTATTGATCCGAAGCCACCGAATAGGCCTTCAAAGTAAAAACTATTGTGCGCATGACAACTCTGTCTGTCTGCTTATGATTGGTAAGCGACATAACTTATTAAAATATACATTTTAATAACCTATTTTGACCACATCACTAATATCTTCTATTAATATAACAAAAACTATTTAAATTTTATCATTGTATGATAATCTAATTGCATCGGGCTCACGCCCATAACCTTGAGTAATTCACCGCTAGGTGATTTATGAATTAGCGCTGCAATGGCGCAGATATGAACACAGATGTGTTCAAGGTTATGGGCGCTGAGAGACACCGTTTCTCTCCACCATTTTTTGTTAACGTAGAGTTTCATATCTGAAGCTCCAATCATCGTGTGTGAGAAAATAGTCATGAGCTCGAAGAAAATACTTTACGTCGATATGGATGACGTGTTGTGCAATTACCAATCAGCTAGTTTACTTTACAAAAGTGAACACCCAAATCTTAATTTCCCTCAGAGTATTAAGGGCTTCTTTGAAAACTTGGAGCCTGTCGAGAGTGCAATAGAATCAGTAAACAAGCTGCGTACTATTTCTGATTTTGATATCTATGTACTGACAGCCCCTTCTACTCGAAATGTCCACAGCTACAGCGAGAAGCGTCTCTGGATTGAAAAACACTTTGATTATGATTTCACAAAAAGTCTCATAATTTGTGGGAACAAAGGTCTTCTGAGAGGTGATTATTTAGTTGATGATAATGTGAATGGAAAAGGACAGGAGAACTTTGAAGGCAAACTAATTCATTTCGGTGGTACCAAGCATCAAAATTGGGGTGACGTATTGCAGTATCTCATGAAACAAGTTAGTCAGGGAGAGATATTATGAGGAAAGAATTATCTAATAAGTTGTATCTACTATTTTCCGTAAGTGGCGCGACACGAACGATGTTCGATATTATTAATGAAGCAGAAACAAGGTCAGTAACATTTTGTGAAATTTGTGGTGATCATGCTAAGCGTATATCCAATGGTGGCTGGCTAAAAACTCGTTGTAGGATACATAGAGATAACTGAGTTTCACATATGAAACTCGATTTATTATTTCTGTTATCTTCCTGTTTTCTACCATGCAAAGTAGCAAGGCAAGTATTGATGTGGACTGATTACTGGGTGTGGAGATTAAGCATAATAAAATAATTTTGTTATATGAGGTTTTCATATTACCAGCAGGTCTAAGGTATAAATCTGCTGTATGTGTTTTCATAATACTCGGTAGTTTGAAATTCTTTGAACAGACATTGAATTCATAAACAAGAATGCTATAGTTGAAGAACGTTGGAAACAACATCATAGGGCCCAGGCCCATAACCTAGTTGGAATGATTGTCACATGTAGTGACAGAATTCTTACGCTGCAACGGCGTAAATAACGAGCATCACATGCTCGAAGGTTATGGAACGGCGAGTGGCCTACTCTCCATCCATATTTATTTGAACACTACCCATGTCGGGTGGTTTATGTGTGGGAGAAAATAATGTTTGGAATGATAAATCCACAATTTTTACTCGAGATGCGGCAGATGGCTGACGATGAGGATGTTCATATTGACTACACATGTGCGCAAATATTAGGACAGCGTTTAGAGCAAGAGGACAGGTATCTGGTCGTCAATCACATTTACGGAATGCTCGCTGTGGTATGCGATGGTCATGGAGGATATTGGACAGCTGATGACGTGATATTGAATGTGGCAAAATTTGTTAACGAAGAATATGAAGCGGTGTGTCGTAAAGTGGGTCGACTTGAAAATCTGACAGTCGCGCTTGAAAAACAGGTGATGAGGAAAGTATGCAAACGGTTGCATCAGATAACAAAGCGCGACGAAAGTGGCACGACATTATCAATGGTATCTGTAAGACCGATCCAACGGAGTGAAAATAATAAACGGCAATTGCGAGTCGTGATGAGTGTGCTTGGGGATTCACCAGTGAGTCTATATAACGGAGAAAATTATGTGCATATGCCATTGCACGCGGCGAAATATTGTAATCGGGATCGTGAGCGTATTGAAAGGTCGGGTGTAGGTTACTTTAGAAGGAGCTATATGTTTGCTAAGCAGATTGGTATGCGTGAGTCGCCTGGACTCGCTATGACGCGTGCGCTGGGTGATCAACAGTTAGATGGCGTTTTGATCCGGCAGCCATCTGTTAAATGTATAGACGTTGAAACAACCGCAGTCGTTGTTTTAGGATCTGATGGGCTCCTTTCGAGAGATGATCCTCGCGCAGTAAAATATCAAATGCGAAGCATTATTAGCCGGGTTCGAGAGGGGTATTCTGCGCAAGAGATAATAAAGATATTGGGTGATCGGAATGATAATGCAACTTTAATAACGATGCGGTTTTCGGAGGAAACATGAAAAAGGAATTATCAGCACAATTATATTTACGTTTCACAGAGTTATTTGCAGGCCGAAATAAACCATTAAATGAATCGTTGATGGGGTTTGGCTTTGAATGTGGTAGTGGCTGGTACAAATTGATATATCAGTTATGTGAGGATTTAGAAAAGGCTTCAAAGGAGGAGGGTGTAGATATTCCTGAAGTTATGCAAGTGAAGGAAAAGCTTGGTGGCTTGCGATTTTATGTGACTGGGGCAACAAGCACGATGTTTGATTTAATTGATGAAGCAGAGTCTAAATCTGAGTCTATCTGTGAAGTGTGCGGTGATAAGGCTGAACGATTTTCTGATGGTGGTTGGATAAAAACTCGATGTAAAAAGCATCAGGATAGCTGAGTTTCAGATCTGAAACTCACTTCTTCATTGTTTGCTATCTACCCAATCTTTACCAAGTGCGTGTCGTCGCTCTACTGGACATGTGAGTTTGAACGGAGAGCGGAGGTATAGAATGGACATCTCCGCTACCCTAAAAAATGCTCTTTCCAAAATCACCCTAAGAAGGGCGAAAATAGCCAAACTCACCCTATTGACTTGAGTTATGTCAGAAAAACTACCATTATTTGTGACAATATTATGAGGTTTTTGATATGAGTGTGGCATCAGAGGTTAAGCGAGAGATTCTGAGCATCCGAGAGGGAGAGCCTTTTACCACGGGCCGTTTCTTGAAGCTAGGCTCTAGGTCTGCCATTGATAAGGCATTATCTCGTTTCGTTTATTGCGTTTATGGATTGTTTCAACTAAGCTTGCTTCAGGAAGTAGTGTTTTAAATAAGAGAGAGATTGATGGCACAACAAGCGCAGACATTACCAAATACTGAAGTTGCTGATTTAGCGCGAGCGAGTGCAGGTGAGTTGAGTCGTTTATTGGGTGAAAATCCTAATGCAGATCGTGCGCAAGTTAAGCTTGATGGTCATGACCTAATACTGCCGCGCCAGGCCCTTACTTTGCTAAGAGACTTGCTGTCTGAAATGGCGCAAGGTAACGCGGTTACAGTTGTACCAACCCATGCTGAGATGACGACACAAGAAGCGGCTAATATTCTCAATGTTTCAAGACCCCATCTTGTTAAGTTGCTTGAAGAAGAAATCATACCATTCACACTGACTGGCACGCATAGGCGTGTTCGTTATCAGGATATAATGGCATATAAGATACAACGTGATGAAGAATGCCGTACCGCTTTAGATGAGTTGGCGAATCAAGCGCAAGAATATGATATGGGTTATTAATGCGTTTTGTCGTCGTACTTGATGCCTGCGTTCTTTACCCTGCACCTTTAAGAGATTTGCTGCTTCGGTTGGCAACGACAGGGTTGTTTGCGGCTAAATGGACAGATGAAATCCATGATGAGTGGACGCGTAATTTAATTAAAAATCGACCTGAGCTTGAAGAGCCAATAAAGCGCACCAGGGAATTAATGAATGGGTCGGTACCAGATTGTCAGGTTACAAATTATGAAAGTTTGATTTGTGGTCTGACTTTACCCGATGTAGATGACCGACATGTATTAGCAGCGGCTATAAAATCCAGCGCACAAATTATTGTTACTTTTAATCTTAAAGACTTTCCGAA